>JAAOEI010000233.1_pt1 | contig 22725 bp, 32 predicted proteins | sample 7059261 | NCBI WGS metagenome assembly JAAOEI01 (sample SAMN14008812, study PRJNA610033) | viral metagenome | isolation source: viral particles filtered from seawater | place: China: Hangzhou Bay, Yangshan Deep Water Harbour | collected 2017-10-31 | reverse complement strand
CTTTGAGCCTACCTTATGTCCGACAGGGAACATGGTGTGAATTGGTGGTTTCATCTCTCTATGTTTTGAACCTTCGGGCTTTCCCATTCTCGCACCAATACGATAAGTCACTCTTGGGCGAAAATTGATGGCTTTTTTCAATGCCTCAATCGCAAACAAGTTTTGGCCCTCTTGTATCTTATTTCCACTTTTAACGGCGTGAATCAAGATTTCCGACCTTTTTCCTGTAATCTTGTATGTGCCATCTTGTGTAAGAGAAACATTCACACAAAGTCGGTAGCAAATCTCCCTCGCTTCCTCATTCAAAATTACTCCATCTTCGTTCAGCCCTTCCAATAGGGTCTTGAAATCATTTTCATCAATGTCCGATAAGAACGGAACATAACACGGTGCTAACGGCAATCCCAAATCAACCTGTTTCATGGCTTCTTCAAAGGTTTCGGGATATTTTAGTCCCTTTTCGGCGCACACTTGTTCCGCCCACTCTTTCACATAAGGACTTTCAAGAAGGATGTGATTGTTTTCCAAAAACTCACCAACAGGAACGAGGATTTCTCCCAAATCCCAAATCTTTTCAATCTTGTAATCGGGGTCGGTTGGATATTGAAAATCTAACTCTTCAAATTTCTCAATTGTTTTTGCTGAACCGTCTTTGAATTGGATATATGGGCCATCAATTGAATCACAAGGCGTTGCCACAGTCCCTTTTCCGGGTCTTTCATACTTCAATTGCGTTCCAATGATAACGAATCCCGAAAGAGCCGTCATTGTAGCAGGGTGTAATGAAGTCGTAGCCAATCCCGCTAACCTTGACCGACCATAGCGTAGTCGGAAGCCTCCTGTTTCCATAGGAAGGGAGAAGATAGGGCGACCTGCGAGAACATCGGAAATGAATTTTGTGTTTGGCTTCACTTTGTTATCGCTTCCTTTAGCCGAACCTTTAGCGAAGGGTCGTAGCCATTCCCACCCATCAAGACCGAGAGCATCCACATATTTCAAGATTTTAGGGGCTTTGAGAACCAATCCTTCACAAACTACGAGAAGCATACCTTCCCTCACTTTGTTGGTCTTAACTCTCGGCAAATCACGCTGTCCTGTGACTTCTCCACCTACTCCTTCACCATCAATGTAAATCGGACATGATTTAACAATCGTTTCAATTTCGGGATTAGATGGTCGGTGTTGTAGTCCTCTTGCATACGCACCTGTTTCTTCTTTATACCTTTCAACCTCTTCAAAAGTCATAATTGGATTCTTCAAACCAAAATCACGGCGAAGAATATCAGCGATAAGAACGGAAAGTGCCTGTCCTGTTCCACCTGCGCTACGAATCGGCCCTGCAAATGAAATAGCAAGCGAGGGGCTACCATCGCCGTTAGTGATAAAACGGGCTGAAACAACGCCCTCAAGGGGTGCTACGAGGATTCCTTCGGTCAATACCGCCAATCCCGCACAAACACCATGATAAACGGCTAATTCGGAAAGGAATTGGTTATCATCACCAAGAGTCCACAAACCACTTTGGGCTTGCTTTTGAAACTCACTCATCGTGTCCCGCCATGCAGAATTCCCGATTTGGGCTTTGAAACCCATATCTTTACCCGAACCTCCGCATGAATAGCATTCGGACACCCAATTTCCTTTCTTAATTTCACCGCTTCCTCCGCAATCCGCACAGTCCACAATTTCTCCGTAAAGATATGATTCAGCACAAACAATTCTCGCAACCTCAATAGCCACACGCTCACGGTTGCCATCGTATTCTTTTGTCAATTCCCGAATTTGTTCCGCCGTTTGGCGAGGATGAAGGAAATCCAACAATTTTTGTGTTCTGTCGGCTAAGTCATTTGCTTTTGGAATCTCAACCCGACTCTTGGGGTCAAAACCCTTTGAACGGGCTTCTTCCGCAATCTCATAGATAGCGTCAGCATCAGCGTGTAGTCGCTTGATGTATTCAGCATACGCTACCATGTATTTGTATTGTCCGAAGGTCTATTTAACCATTCAATAAAGCGACCATTCCACCGACACCCATTCTTCGGTATCAGCGTGGTCATGGAATGTTTCAAAATTGATGCCTTCGGTTTGCCCTCTAATTGGTGGTGTAGCGGAAATCAATTCTAATTCCCTGCGACCCCTTCGGGTGGCGTTCTTAATGTTCCTAAAATAAATGAAAGCAATCGGTTTCAATCCTCTTCGCTTTCGGACTACTGCGTAGCAGGTTTGGTCAAGGGGTGCATCCATCATGGCTTCATAAAAATTGCCAAGATTCTTCGGATATGTCCACGAACCCAATTGGTCTTGTAGTGATACGGTTCGTGATTTTCCAAATCGCTTTGCATTCCAAGATTCCTCAAAATGTGGCGTTCCAATAATCCAAACTTCATCACCGTTAGGGGCGGTTCTTCCGATGCTCTTTGCCTTTCCCATAAATACGAGAAAACGACTACCCCTTATGAAGTATTCGGTTATTGAACAATGGCATACAGGTCTTTTCCACGCAAAAGTAGGAGTCCAACACCGATAGCGGAGGAAAGCATGAGGCTTTTCTTTGGGTCTTTAGGGAAGAAATACAATTCTTGGAAATCTTGGGTGGCACGGAATAAACACGAAGCCGCCACGAATAGCACAACACCATCCAAAACACCTAACTTGTTTTCCGCTTCACGGATGATAGCAGGGAGAGCCATGTTAAATGATTATTGACCCGACTATCTAAACTTGGACTTCGGCAACCCAATGCGTAGTGCGACCATCAGCCGTAGCCTCTTTGATAACACAGTAACCCAACGGGTCTTTTCTTTGAGAATACACCTTAAACTTGAATTTGTAATCACCCTTTGTTCCATCGGGCATTTCATAATCACGAATTGTAGCCCCTCTTGCATCGTAAGAAGCCTTGATAACCCACAAAGAGGCATCATACAATCGCTTCAATTCCTCATCACTTAATTCATGCACGAAACGATGGGGTGAAATCTTAGCAATATACAGGGCTTCGGCTTTGATGTAGTTTCCAATTCCCGCTACGACCTTTTGGTGCATCATCGCTTTTGTGATATTGTAATGATTGACCTTCCTAAATCTTTGAGTCCACAAATCAAACGAAACTTCTTCGTTCAAAATATCGGGGCCAAGTGCCTTTTCAAGTTTAGTCATCAGTTCCTTACCTGCAATATCGGGATTTAACACTTTGAAAGTCCCAAAACGGCGATAATCCTTGTAGTGAATCAGTTTTCCGTCATCCCTTTGGAAAGACAGACGACCATGACGAGGGGCTTTATTTTGAATCCTCCATGTTCCACTCATGCCGAGCGTATGGAAAATAATGAAACCATTGTCCATAGTCCAATAGATAAACTTTCCTTTGCATTTGACCGATTCCACTTTGACAGGCAAAGAGGCTACAAAATCATCAACATCGTTTCGGACTTGCTTCGCACGGTATGATTCATCATAGAAATCAATAGCGGTCAATTCACGACCTGCAAAGAATTTATTCAAACGGTTCGTAATACGCTTAACTTCGGGGCCTTCGGGCATAGATACCCATTAACCAAACGCCTATTTTAATCTTTAACAAAGCGAGGGTTCAGCCACTCATCAACCGAATTACCACTTACAATTTCATAATGCAAAGAATCTCTTGGCTTCGGGCGATATGCACGAACAGTATTGGTATTGAAAATAAACTTCGCACCTTTCGCAATCTTGGTGTTGTTAAACTTCCCGACTACATTGTAAGGGCGTTTTCCACCATCAGTTATTCGGATGATTTCATTTGCCGTAATGTTGGGATATTTTTGAATCACACGCATGATTTTAGCAAAATCGCCACGCTTCCATCCACGATGTATTCGCCCATGTTGCTTTTTAGCACACTCGTTTCCACAGTAAGTGTTCCGAGATGGCGAAGGGCGAGGCTCAAATTCAATGCCACAGTCAAAACAGACGCAGTTATCCATGTAGTCGGGGCAAACCCGACCTTGATAAAGCGTTGTATCACTCTTGCATTTCAGCCATTCTGTCGGATAGCAATAGGAGAGCCGAAGCCCATAGACCTACAAAGATACCCAAATTCTCATCGTGCATAGCGTAAATGCCAATGCTTCCCAAAATTGAGGCTAAACTTGCTACAAATCCAATCTTTTTCCAATTCATTATTCATCACCTGCTGTCAAAAGTCGCTCAATCAAGTCGGCTTTCTTACCGTCAAGGGAGAGTCCCTTTTCCTTCAATTGTGCTTTCAATTCTTTGACTGTTAATGCTTGAAGGGAATCCTTCAAATCTTCGGCTCTTTCTTTGAGTGAAACATCCAAATCACCATCTTCGGCAATATCCTTTGCGGTATCAATTGCCGCATCAACGACTTCTTCAATGGCTTCATCCAATTCAATATCAAGTCCTGTCTTTTCTTCAACGAAATCTTCAATTTCCTCAATGATTTCATCCTTATTGTTACGCCATGATTTCTCCAACATAGCGACAAGAGCAAGTCCACCGCCACCTGCGGCAATCATACTAACTGAATCGGGGAGATAACCTGCGCTTCCAATTGAAGCAAGGGCTGTTCCTAAAAGTGCTATTCCATCTTGTAGTGCATCACGCATTGATTGGCTCATAACCTGTCAATATCCCTACCCTCTATTTAATCCTTCACACCTTTTAGATAGCGAGAAGATACAATTAAAATCATGGTGAATGCGAAATACACGATTCCCGCCCTTATCGTAGTGTTTGGTGGGGGTTTAGCATATTGGGTCATGTCCAACCGTGATACGACACCTGTGGGTCTAACTATTACAAAAAGCGTTGAAAATAGTCAGCCTATTGGAAACAAAGGCGAGGATGAATATGGATTCGGTCTTGTGGAAGGGACATTTCGTGAAAGTGAATCCACTTTGCCTATTTCTTCCGAAGGCGAAAACCGACCTTTACTTGTAGTTAGCAAGAATGGTGAAACTATTGATGCGAAAGTCGTGGACAAACCCGAACCCGAATCGGTGGAATTGGTTGAATTGATGTTAGAAGTAGCCCAAAAGTATGATTTGGATTCCAAAGAGGCTTACGAGCAAATAGTAGCCGACCTAAAAGCACAAGAGGAAGGCACTCAAGAGGCGGAATCCATATTCGGCCCGATGATGACTCTTCAATCTCATTTCGTTTGGTGAAAATCAATGAATAATCAAGTTCAATCTTTGAAGGAAAATGAGCCTATTCCAAAGTGGTTAATTGGCATCGGTATTGTGGCTTTCATGGGTTTGCTTTTTGCGGCGTAATATCAGTTATGATGGAAGGCCCTTTAGTCACATAATCAAGCATTTAACCACTATTTCCCCCGAATTTTTCTGTTTTCTCCCCGATATGGCTTGCGCTCATATCCACCGAATACTTGTGGGAGAACCACAAGGAGATGCGTCAATTTTCGTCATCCAATGAATACTTAAACTTGAATTTCTTACTTGAAGGATATTCGTTAAGAGCATGACCAAGATATGAAACTTGGAACACAATATCCACTTCTCTATTCAATGCTTTTCCTGTGAATTTCTTTCGTGGAATCAAATTGATGTTGCTTCTTGATTCATAAGTGGTTGCCGTTCCTACTTTCGCACCCTCTAACTCCACACCATATCTTTGTGTAATTTGTTCAATAGCGGAAACGGTGTAAGGTGGTGGAACACGACTGTCGGTTTGCATTTGAGCAAAGACGGTTTGATTGGTCTTAAATTGATTCATCAAGGTTGCATCTTGAATCCCTAAACTTTCCATGTTGTCTTTTATCACTTTAACAATCTTGTCTTTCCAAAACACCTGTGCTTCGCCGGGAGTCCCAAAAGTCGTTCCAAAATCATACACGAAGGCATCCCACCAAATTTCCATGTAATCGGGATTTCGGTTTTTCCTGTTCTTAGGCGAAGTGGCATCGGGGCCACTTACATTGTTTCCACCAAGAATGTTTCCTTGTGGATTGCGAATATGACCGTAAAATTGCATAACAATCTTTTCTTCGGGAATAAATTGCGAAACCCATCTTCCATTTTCTTTCTTAATAATCGGTTGTCCTTTGTAAGTTTGTTTGCTCATGGTGCGAACCGTAGTTTTCAAATCTTTAGCGGCTTGGGTAGCGGATTGACCCCTGTGCATCTTAATCAAGAAATCCTCAATCTTTTGGATGGGCAACCCTACGAATTGGAGAGCAGTTCCCTCTTTTCCTTTGAATTTAACGCCAAGTAATTCACCGTATTTACGAACAGTCCTTCGGGTCGTCTTGGCGACTGTTGCCGCCCTTTCAATACCCCAACCGTTTGTTTGCATTAAACGCAAGGCGTAAAGAACCCTGTTTTGGGTTTCCTCATTAGGTTTCCACGCCATGATTATCTATGCCTCCATTCCCTATCTAATTCTTCGGTAGCGAGTAATAGTTTCTCGCATCAATTTGTGAACCGTATAATGTCCCGATTCCAAAACTGTAAAACCCATGCAAAAGAAGTGCAAATAGTCCTTCCGTGCTACATATTCCATCATGTCTTTGACAGGAGTTTCCGACCTTTCCTCCCAATGAGAGTCCGTGTTTCGGTCATTGTAAATGGTTTTCAAAAATTCATACCTTTCATCCCATTCCATGCTTTTGACAACACTCAAGAATTTGGGGTAGTAATACCCTTGAATGAAAGACCATGATAAGTCGGCTTGATTACTCACGCTTCCTCACCATCCCAATTCGGTTTAACGAATACTTCACTACCAATAACCTCAACCAATGATGAGCCATCGGGTTTCTTCAATTTCAACAACGCTTCCCATTCTTTGCCACGACCTTGACTTTGTGCGAATTTTCTCACATCTTTCATCTTAGCCGTAGCCCCTGTATCACTTCCGAATTTCTTGAGAATTTGACCGTGCAAAGCAATTTGCTCATAATTGATACCTTGTTGTAAGGCGGTCTTGGAGAAGTTTTCAGCCAATGTGCTTAGGGATTCTTGGAATAAATCGTTGGCTCTTTCAATATCTTTCATTATCAATTTATCCCTGCCTTCAAGACGAGCGAATCCTTTGATGATGTTCAAAAATTCAGCCCACTTTCGGTAATCAGTTTTGCCTCTTTTAGCGAATGCTTCTTTGAATCCTTCGGTGCTTTCAATTCTTCCAAACTCGGCTTCAATGACGGTATCATAGTAGCCTAACTTGGGTTGTAATCTTGATACGAATTTGAGATATTCTCGGAAAAATGAGCGTAAATTGTTGATTTGGTCTTTGCCGCCACCCGACATCGTTGTTTTGTCCATGTTCTGTAAAATCTTCTCTTTGATTTTCTTGGAGGCATCTTGACCATTACTTAGAGTCGGTTTGGCGAAGATGAGTGTCAAACGGGAAATGATAGGGAGTGTGTATTTTCCGAAAGCGGCAAGCATTTCCTCTTTTTTGTGGTCATCCTCGTTCCAATAGTTAGGAGGATTTCCGAAAAAGCCCATGTTGAGCATAGCATGGCGTGTGACATCCATCTTGCCTTTTTGAATGTTATAGTGTCCGTCAGTCATTACATTGAGCATTTCACCAAACACATCTTCCTCAAGCGTTTGAAACTCGGAGAAAATGATACGGTCATGGTTCATTTTAGGCAATAACCCTAACTCAATGGAATTCAAATCATCGGAGGACATAGCCCCGAACATAGCGGCGAATGTGGAGAGTTTTCCTGTTCCCGCCATCCGACAACGGACAAGCGGTGAAATGACTTTATCAACCAAATGATTCTTACCTTCGCCGGGATTTGTAATGAGTCCAATGTGAATCATATCCTCTTTGTCAAACGGTGATAAGCAGTAAAGCAAAATTGCTTGTTTCAAATCATCGTCAGCATAGATTTCCGACCACAGACCTTCATTGTCCATCATAATGTCAAGGGGTGTGATACCTTCTTTGTGGCATAAATCCACGAAGGCTTGAACCACCTTATCATTGACTTGGGCTTTGTGAATGTTGGCTTCCCAATCAATCTCATCAATAACGAATACCCTATCGGACTTGAAATTGGTGTAGCAACCCTTAATTTTGATAGGTTTGCCTTCCGCAAGTGATTTCCGAATAATCGTATCAGCCTTTTCCAAAAGAGCAGGGGATAACTTGCCCATCAAGTATTTGTCGTTGCAGTTATGCGCTACACATTGGACAGCATTTTCGCCATCCGATACGCCAAACTTGATTAGGGTTTTGTCTTTCCCGCTATCCTTCGTGGAAACGCCTTTGACTTCACGCTTGGTGACGACACCCGACCCGCTTGAGTCCTTTCCCGATACCAAAGTTTCAATGATAGTCAGCACATTGGCTTGCCTATCCACAATGGGTTCGGATTGGTGCGGGTGTTTGCCTTCAACAACCTTTTTCACGAAGTCGTGAATGGATTGAGGAATCATACTAACCACATTGTCCTACGCCCTATATCAAAGGTAGCAAGAGTAAGATAACGATTCGGTGGCCTATGCGGGGCGAACCAACGCTGAACCGAAGTCCGTTGTCAATCCGCCACCGCACAGACGGGGGGTTCTCAAGTCGGGAGGGGAAGCCCAACAGGAGTCGGATATTGCCCGCAAATCGGGGCGTGAATCGGAATCTTGCTATCGCTAACGCTTATTAAGGCGTTTGAACAATCAGTCAAGAATGACTTCATTCAGGCACTTGGTCAGCAGGGATTGGTGGGATTACCACATCATCACCTGCGGAGTCAAGGCGAAGAACCATCTTGTTGAATTGACGACCACTCTTTTCGGAGGTTTGCTTGGTGCGAAGGAACGAAACAGCCAATGGAAGGGAGTTTCCGTTAGCGGCTTGGGACTCAACGAATTGTGCAAAGTGGTTTGTTTCGTAGCCACCGACCCAAAGAGTCATTCTGCGACCATCGTTGTTGGTATCAATGAGATTTACTGCGGTGGAAACACCGTATTCACCTTCAATGCCCTCGTTGTAGGACTCAATGATGTAGCCATTGTAAAGGGTGTCAAATTCAGCCTTCATCTTCTCACGGATTGGGAAGACGGCTTCTGTCTTCGGTGCTTGTTCTGCGGCTTCTGCCAAAAATGCTTCAATTTCGGATTTCTTGTTGCTCATGTTTTTCACTTCCTGTTTTTCTTGACCCCATGTTTTGTTGCGGGGCTGATAGATTACTTGTCCGAAGCCCTTAATAAAGGTTCACAGGGCAAAAAGAGGCAGTTATCTAAATGAATGCGAAACTTCAAATACTCGTTTTACCAATCTCTATTCATGCTATGGCTTAATCCCGCCACAGGTGACTTACTTGAAGCCCCTAAACGCCCTTCGGCATCGTGGGTAGTCGTAGTGGAAACAGAATTAGACGGTTATTTGACAGTCAGCACTCTTGAGGGACTTCGCCGTGCGATTTTATCAAGTCAAAGTTATGGTATTCGCCCTAATGATATTGAATTTGTTAGTCCTACGCAATTGAATGTGTATGCAAATGAAGATATTTGGCAAGATTTGATTACAGATGAAAAGTTTCCCTATGTAACTATGTTACGGGAGTCCGATGGAACGCTCAAAATTACTTATGATGCCAAATCCAAAGATGTCGCCCCCGAAGATGAGGGCATATCCGTTAAAGAACGCTTTGATGATGACGATACTCCGCTAAAGCGTGGTGGACAAAGAGGCACAGGTCGTAGCGGTGGAGGTCAAAGTGGAGGCGGTCAAGGAATGGGTGGCGGTCAAGGCGATGCTGATGGCGATGGAGAGGGCGAAGGAGAAGGCGATTCCGATTCACAGGGCGAAGGTCAAGGCGAAGGCGAAGGAGAAGGTGAAGGTGAAGGCGAAGGTGAAGACCGAGATGCTTACAAAGAAGGTCAAGATAATGCCGAATCCGTTTCCGATAAACTCAAAGAAAAGATGAAAGACCGTATGGAAGGCAAAGGGAAACCTGCTGATGAAAGCGGTGAAGCAAGTGGCCCCGCACCCGATGGTAGCGAAGGTGGCGCACCTGCCGAAAATCCAACAGGTGAAGGCGGTCAAGGCACAGGTCAAGACGGCACACCCTCACAAGGACAAGGTGGACAAGGCGATGGCGATTCTCAAGGCGGTCAAGGAGATTCCGATAGTGGTTCGGGTCAAGGTGATGGCGATTCCGACTCTCAAGGTGAAGGCGGTGCTGATGGCGGAGGTCAAGGTCAAGGCGATGGCGATACTGATGGTAGCGGTCAAGAAGGAAACTGCGACAATTGTAGCGGTGAAGGTTGCGAAGATGCTGAATGCCCATTCCCCGAAGAAGGAGATTCCGACAGTCAAGACGGAGATGGTGGCGATTCCGACTCCGATAATGAGGATGGAGATTCCTCCGATTCCGATTCAAATACGGGAACAGCCGATTCAAATACAGACGAAAATGATGAAAAAGGCGACCAAAGTGGAGATTCTTCCGAAAAGGGTGATTCCGATGGTGGAGATTCGGGCGATGAAAGCGGTCAAGGTGATACTCCTTCACTCCCGCCCGAAGATGAAGATGCTCTAAGTCAATGTGTTGAAGAAGCCGAAGATGCGAGAGATGCCGCCGAACAATCTATGCAAGAAGCCAACGGTGAAGATGCGAGGGAAAATGCGGAAAATGCTCGCCGTGCCGCCGATGAAGCAAGAGAAATCGTGGAACAAAACGGACAAGACCCCGATGAAAACGAAAAAGTCCAAGAAGCGGAAGAATATGCCGATGAAGCGGAAGAGTTTGCGGATTTAGCCGAAGAATTGGAGGAAGAAATTAGAGAATTGTTTGATGAAAGCGGTCTTGACGAAGAAGATTTTGAAGAGTTTAAGCAAGGACTCCTTGACGAATTGTTTGGAGAAGGTGGCGAGTTTAGCGATGCTTTGACGGAACAGGAAAAGAGGCTTTTGCGAAAGATTGAACGCCGTGCTAAAGCCAAGCGTGGAACAATCCGATGTGTCAATTGGGAAACAGGTGAAATCAAGTCCTTCCCCGAAAATGAGGAAATTGGCGATACATGGATTCAAATTACCAAATTCTTCTCCCCGTTTGAAACTGCAAATGGAAAACAAATCGTGGTGGACAGAACAATTGCGGGTGCGGTTGAAATGGTTAATGCAATTTCTCAAAAAGCACCACAAGGAATGGGTATTGATGTAAAAGTAAGTAAGGATAATATGTCTGCTACCTTCACACCCTTCTCTATGGGTGCGGGGCAAGAGTCGTTGATAACTGCTCTCAAGAATATGAGAATGTTCACCGTAAAGAGCGATGGTTCTAAAATTACCATTTCATATTGATTCGTTGCTTTTAGATAACGGGAACGACAATCTATGATTATGTCATCTCCCGATTATTGGAAGGAGGAATGGAATAAATTCACTCCCGAAGCCGTTGAGGAAATGAAGGAATACTCCGACCAAACCCATTTACATCGTGAATGGATGTGTTATGTTTATGAAAAAGATGGCAAATATCATTTAGGAAAACCTTCTTACGGGGATGAGTCCCGAATTGAAGTCAATCCTTCGCAAAAAGCAAGAGAAGATTCGGGGAAAGGACTAACTGAATCACAGCGTAAGTGGACAATTCATGGACACCCTCTCAAAGATGGTAAAATCTATACAGGTCGTCAATACTTTTCTTCCACCGATATTCTTCAAGAGTTTATGAAGTCAAGGGACAACAACGAAAAGATTGTTCAATATGTCGTTTATCCTCACCAACAAGAATCTAACGGACAAAAGGTAATTCACAACCGAGTAAGAATCCTCGTATTCCCAAGTCGTGATGTTTTGTGGAAGGCTATGAAAATGAGCCACCCCGAAATGACCGAAGAACAATTTATGGCAATTTCCGAAGATAATGGATATAACAAAAATGCTGTTGATGGTTCTTTGAAAAACGAAGCAGGGGTTGATTGGTTTCAATTCCAAGAAGCACTCGGTAAATTAGGCTATATGGGAATCATTGACATTGAGGGGCCGAAAGGTGGTAAGCAAATTGATGCCGCCGATACAATGTTTGTCCAAAATACCGAATACAAGAAATCCGTCATCCCAATGGTCGTTTTTGGTCTTGGACTTGTGGCTGTTCTCAAATACTACTTGACAGGTTCAGTTTTGAACGCTGATGAAATTACCCAAGACGGATTTGACGCTGATTTTGAAACACATCACTTTTGGAAGTGATGCCATTGGAGAAATCCATACCTCTTCTTGCTACCTTTGTTGGCATTTCGGGACTTTACTTAATTTTGAAACCTAAAAAGCCCTTTTCGTCTGAAGAGGAAACCAATGGGCAAATTTTTAGTAGGGATTCGGAAACTATTTTTGAGAATAAAGAAGCCGAAATCATTGGTGAATATCTCAATCACGGAATTGGAGGAACGACTTTCCGATTGGCTTCGGGCGATGTTTTGAAAATCGTGTCCCTTGAGAAAGATGGTTATGATTTAGAAGGGCAACCTAACCGAGAACAAGCCGAATTTATTGAAGATTTGTGGAAGAAGGAATTGAAAGGAGAACGCCCCTTCACTTCCGACTTCGTTAAAATTAAACACTACAATAGAGGCTATGCAGGTCAAAGAATGGTGGAATTGGTAAATTCGGAAGACCGCTATCATCCTTTAGAAATGGGTGAAAAGATTGCTTATTGGGTCATGGAGTATATTCCCACCATTGGTCAAGGCGACATGACTGATGCCCGAATTAGGGGTGCTAAAGCAAGATTAAACGAGTGGGCTGAATCGCACGGTTATACTCTTGACGATTTCCATACAGGAAATTTCGGTCAAAGGGAAGATGGCTCATTCGTCTTGTTTGATGGATGGCCGACAAAGATTGAACAATGATTTGCTGTCTTCTGCTGTCAAAATCAAATCAAAGATTTCGTGGGGAATCTTATCCACTTCCGCTTCCGATGAATCGTGGCGATTATCCCAATGCTTATCCCAATGGTCGGGATAAGTCATCATCAAACGATTTCGTTGAAGGTTTTCATCAATTTCAATTTTGATAAGATACCAACCATTTTCTTTCAAGGTCTTGGCTTCGTTGATAAACCGAACATCATCGCATACCACATTAGGATAGTTTTCCGCTTGGTTCATCAAAGCATCTAACCATACCGAAGGTCGGATTTCACGCATCTTCATACCGATTTGCTGTAAAAGGGGGCGGTCTTTGCCTGTCATGTTAAACAATTCCCTACCCACACGCTTGACTTCATCAGCCAACGAGATAATTTGGTAACCTTCTTCTTCAAAACCTTTCGCTAAGGTGGTTTTACCGCTTGCCATCTTTCCACAAATACCTACTTTCATTTTGTATCACCCATCGTTGGAGGTTCGCACATTATACAGACCAAATCCTTCGTCAATGAAGGTCTTGGATAAATCGTATTACATTTACTACATTTCGTCATTTCCATACTATCACCTGTTTTTGATAATTGAAGTGGCGATATATGGTGGTAGCACCCTCGCCAATGGATTATTCTTCATTCCTCTTTCAAAGTGGAACATGAAACTTGGGTCAATAATGTAAGTATGCCCCACATCAGTATCACTCCGAACACAACGACCTGCCATTTGAGCCAATTCAACCGCCGTCATCATTTGATACCACTTGGGGTCATTTTCGGCTTTGGCTTTTACTTGAATATCGCCAAGTGGCCCGAATGGGACTTTCGCAATCACGGTGAAATCAACCATCTTTCCATCAAACCCTTGATTTGCATAGGTGGAGATGAGTATTTCATTGTTTTGTTCATCTTCAAACTCACGGAATACTGCATCACGCTCTTTCGGAATCTTGGAGTGTTGGCGCAACCGAGCATAGACCAATGGGTGATTGTCTTTTAACGCCTCCACAATGCCTGTTTCAATGTCATCTGTAAAAGGTAAAATCAATCCCTTTTGGTCGGGATATTTAGCGGCAATTTGAGCAATAGCGTCAGCACATTTCTTAAACGACTCAAAACCACGCTCTTTTCTTGACAATTTTCCTCCCTTAATATGTGTATAAATCGGGCGGTTCTTTTCGGGGAATGGCGAGTATTCCACTTTGATAAAGGCGGTTTCTTCGGGTTTCAATCCCAATTCCCTACCAAAAATATCGTAGTCAAGGATTGTTCCCGACATCAATATCCTTTGTTGTCCAAGATTCAACAGTAATTCATCAGCATAGGCTGATACATCCAACGGCTTGAAGGCAATCCATGTTGGATATTCATTGTTTTCATCCACTTGATACACCCAATTTTCCCAATCAGTCGCAATAGAACCTAACAAATCATCAATTCTCGCTACTGAATTAGAAGCATAACTCAATTCTTTTTTGTCATATTTAGTTTGAGCATCCTTTTCCTTCATTTTACTCTTGATTTCATCCCTCAAAGCAAACAAATACCGACCCAACACCTGCAAAGCCGATTTCCTGTCCGATAAAGGGGTGTTAAGCGTCATAGATTTGATTTTAGGTAATCCAAACGCACCTTTGCCGTCAAACTCCTTCAAGACGATTTCTCGTTGTTTTCGGTAAATGTCCTTCTTTTTCTCGCTTTTTGCGTTTGAGATGTCTTGCTGTGTGGGCAATCGGAATAATTTTTCCAACATTCTTTGTGAAACGGTCAAACTGTGGAAACTCATCATGTTGTTTGCCAATTGGTGTGCTTCATCCACAATCATAAACGGTCTTTGGGGCAAAACCTTACCACTTTTATTCATCGCCATCATGTAAGCCGTGTTTCCTACGAAATACATCGCATTTTGGGCTTTATTCAATGCCCCGTAGTAATCGCACATGGAATTTGAATCCGCCGTGTAATCAAATTGACCCATTTCATTTTTTGGAATCATTTTAGTGCATTTGAAACCTTTCGCATACTTACAAGGTGCAAGTGCCGCCGTGCAAGTTTGAGGACTCTTGTTGGTTGCTCTTTCCAACGCTTCTTCCGCCACCTTCACATCATCACAACCTGCTTCCACATCAAGAAGGCAATCATAGTTTCCACGACCCATAACGGATTTCATGTAAGGCATTTCTTTGAGATATTGAGCCTGTAATCCTTTCAAGTGTGTCACTATGTATGAGGGAACGCCAAACGCTTGTGCAATTGTTTTTGCCAACGCTGATTTACCGCTTCCTGTGGGACATTCCACTACGATATTGCGATAACCTTCATTAACCGCCTCCATCATCGGCCCCAAAACCTGCTTTTGAATATCTCGGAGTGGGTGAAAGTGGGTATCTTTGCTTAACTCATCAAAATCAAATTGAATTGGTTGGGTATTTTCGTCAATAAAAACTTCTTTGAATCCCTTACCTTGCTCGGCAGGTTCATTCCATTTTACTACACCGACAGTCCCAATATCTTTTTCATCAGCCACTTGTTCCAAAATAGGCAACCACTCGCCCAAATTAAACTCGTCAAGATTTTCCATTTCATCAAGCGTCAATTTAGTTTGCTTCCCTTCTTTCTTTTTGGCTTCCGATGGATTATATCGTTCCTCACCATCAACAAACATCGTCAAGCGATTCTTTTTACAGAATTTTTCAATCACCACAACCCTTTGACTCGTTTCGGGGAAAGCCCCTTTGAAGTCCTTGTTTCGGAAATCATACTCTAAACCAAGAGTATTCTTTAATTCGTGGCGATGAGGGAATGTTTTTCCACAAACCCTAACGAGAATAAACCCCATAAATAACGATTGTGCGATGCCCTATATCAATGATTGGATGATTTAGATAGCGAGAACACACAGGGAATATCATGTTAGGCATTTTTGGTGGCGGTAAAATAATCCCTAATCCTCGTAAAGCATATCGTGGCGGTGAAGATTCATACCTCGTTTCATCTCCTACGAATTCCACCCTTGCGGTAGCAGATGGTGTCGGGGGTTGGGAAAGCAAAGGTGTTAATCCAAGAGCCTTTGCCGACCAAATACTAAGACGAACTTATGAATTCATAAAATCGGGGGAAAATGACCCTTTTAATGCGTTATCCGCAGGTTTTGAAATGACAAACGAAACAGGTTCTTCCACAGTTTGTATTGGTAAAATGACTCCCGATGGCATTTTCCGTGTTGCCAATATGGGTGATTCGGGTTTCCTTATCATTAGGGATGGCGAAATTTTTCTTCAATCTTCCGAACATCAACACCAAGCAGTTTCAGGCCAAGGTTAACACCTACACCAATTTACTTTTCCTTACCAATTAGGGAGAAACAAATACGGTGAACCGCACGGTGAAGACCGACCTTCCGATGCTGAAATTTACCAAGTTAGTATGAGAAAAGGCGACATTATCGTAATGGGTTCGGATGGACTGTTGGACAATGTTTGGCCAAAAGAAATCCTTGACTACATCAACAAACAACCAAAAAATCCTATCGCCCTTGCGGAAGGTTTAGCGGGAATTGCTTACGGTGCATCTCAAAACAAAGATAATTTTGTTCCCTTTTTCCACAGGGCAAAAGACGAAGGCATTGAGTTTGCTTCTTATCGGGGCGGTAAAGAAGATGATATTACCGTTCTCGTTGGAATTGTAGGCGAGTTAGTTTGAGGAATCGGTTATGGTTGAAAATGGATATTACTTTGGTTTTCCTCACAGGGCGGAAGCCTATCCTAATTCACAGGAAGAATCACACCTCGTTTTAGAACGGATGCAAGAACCCGACTTAGAATACTTCCATTTAACGGATAAATCGCCTAAAGAACCTTTTTTGCGATACTTAGAAGCAAATAAACTAACTCACGATGGCGAATTAACCCATATTATCAATAACTCTTACCCGATTGTCATGGAACACAAAAGATACTACAACCGCCCTCGCCCTGCTCAAGTTAATGCCGACATTAAACCTGCTAAATCTTTGACGGCGAATACCCCTGCTTACCCTGCGGGACATACTTTCCAAGCGTATTTGATTGCTAATCATCTTTCTAACAAACATCCGAAACATCGGAAAGAATTTTTCCGAATCGCAAAAAGGATTGCTGATGCAAGAGTTAGCGTTGGACTTCACTACCCTTCGGACAACGAAGCGGGAATTGCTTTAGCCAAGAAATACGGAGAGATAGAGGCCCTTACCAAACCAAAAGGCGGATTTAGATAGTCAAAACGATAAAAACCCTGTATGTTGGGTTCTCTAACGGCTGTCCCGAAGCAATACTATGCTACTGAAAAGAAAATGATTCACAAGGTTGGATATACAATCGCCCTCGCTATGATGGGTATTGGTGTCCTTGAAACACTACATTCCATTCCTTACATTGTCAAAGGTCAATCTAATCTCACAGGTATGACACTTGGCCCAATCGTAGTCGCTTGTGGTGGTGTCGCCGCTTTCGCTTACTTGAAAGAAGCAGGGGTTGATTATTGATGGGAATGTTTGATGCGACAGAATGCGAAAAAGATAACGCTTGCGATAGCCCCGCTACGAAAAAAGACCTTAATACGCTATACAAAGCGGTTTGGGGGGCTGTTTTAGCGGCGAGTTTGGGTTTAGTCATAGTTTTACCGAAAATCTTGAAAGACCATGATAAAAGAAAAGGTGGACAATAATGAGTCCACTAACTATTGCGAAATTGATTGAGTTTTTGAAAAATCAAAGGTGATTACCATTACCTCTCATGCCGTAGCCGTTCTTGCCCCTAATGATAATGGGGTTGATGGTGTAGTCCGTTTTACTCAAGAGGGTAAAACCGTTCACATTGACTACGAAATTACAGGATTAACCGATGGCGAGCATGGATTTCACATTCACACCTACGGAGATTTGACCGATGGTTGCGATTCCGCTTGCGCTCATTTCAACCCCGAAGGAAAGGAACACGGTGGATTAGATTCCAAAATCCGACATTTAGGTGATTTAGGCAACATTTCTTCGGAAAAGGGTGTTTCTAAGGGTCGTATCAGCACCGATACACTTTCTCTTGTCATGGGTAAAACAAATTGCATCGTGGGTCGTATGATTATCGTTCACGCTGACCGTGATGATTTAGGAAAGGGTGGCGATGCTGAATCTTTGAAGACAGGCAACGCAGGTAAAAGAGTCGCTTGTGGTGTCATTGGATTAGCCAAAGGCGAAGTCAAGTGTGCTGACGACTCTAAGAGCATCCTTCCGACCCTTATTGGTGCAGGGATTGGTGGTCTAATCGGCTACACTATCAACAGGTAAGCGGGCGTAGGAGGATTTGAACCCCCGTTTTCGGCTTAGAAGGCCGAAGTGATTTCCAAACTACACTATACGCCCAATTATTCTTTGACTTCCCAAACCCATACTAACTTTTCACCGTTCATAATGGCACGGTAGCACTTAGAACATGGGTAATGTCCGTCTAATTGATGGCGTTCATCGGTGTAGCCTATCTTTTGACAATGAGGGCATTTCACCATTTGAGGCATTGGGGTCATAGAATCACGCCCCTACTGAATACTTGGCAAGTGCTTCATCAATGGTAAGCGTTCCATCTTCCACTTCAAGGGTAAAGATGCCTTGAGGGTAGCAAACGCCCTTCCAATCACAATAAGAACAATTCCAATCACCGATTTCAGCCAATGGCTTCTTGCCATGCTCGTTATACTTCGTCTTGGACAATTCCCCTGCATTGAATAGGCGTTCCGCCTTCTCATCGGAGTATCGTAGGTCAAATTCTCTTGGCGGAGGGGTGTCCTTCTTCAAGTTTTCAATTTGCTCATAATAACGCTCTCGCATCATGTCAATAGTCAAAGTAATAGGTCGTGCTTGGACTCCCCATTCAAGCGACTTTTCCACCTTTGGCTTCAATTCGTTGCCGTTCATGTCCTTGACGATAATGCGCCCATCGTAGCCATCGCTCAATTCAACACGGAAGGACTTGTGAAGTCCATTATCACGGCTGATGTAGCAAATAACGAAGTAAGGAATCTCAACATCGTGGAATTCTTCAAAGGTTTTCCGTGTGTGGAGGTAAAGTGCAGTTTGCATCAAGTGTTCAATTTGAGGGAATCCATGCTCATAAGTGGAGGTCTTGTTGCCCTGCATAACTGCCTTTGCACCATATCCCCACTTGGACTTGACTTCAATGCCGATAGCCTTCGTTGGGTCAATGTGCATTCGTGGCACTCCATCATCACCTGTTCGCATTTCCGACCATCGGACAATAGCATCCACTTCACCACTTAGCATGATTTCATCATCGGTGTCGGGATTCTTAGCGATATTCTTACGAATCTTGGCGTTTTCCTCAAGCAAAACACCTGCTTTACGCCATGCGTCTTGGAGTCCTTCTTCCGCCATGTTCCCCATCATAAAAATGAATTGAGAATTGTCGTTAGCAGGGTTGGTGCGAGGCACACGCTTCTTAGAATACCACACTTGACGAAGGCACTTGCCAACAAGGACTTCTTCGCCACGCTCGTTAATCATCTTTGCCGAAGCACCTGTTGGATTTACGCCTCCAAGCGATTCACGGTATCTTCCATGACGGAGAGTGTCAATGGCTACTTCAAAGGGGTCAAGGGCTTGGGTTTCTTTTGTGCTGTCGCTACTGCTGTTATCGGTCATCAGACCATCACCAAACCTTCCTTGTTTGAACGGGTTAATAAAGGTTCTGTTCAAGCGGCATTGGCGATTCTTTTCTTATATTCATCTTTAGTTACAAACCCTTCTTCTATGTTGAAATCAAAAATGGCGGCTGAACCATCACTTCTAAATCCATAATTAGCGGGTTTCAAATCTGTCAAAATAATTCCTGTCTTACTTCCAATACTATAAGCGGCGGAAGCCACACGGTCAATCATTTCATCCTTAGATAAATCGGGGTGCGATAATCCCAAATAAGGTAGCAATTCCATGCGAACCATCAAGATTTCATCATCTTTTTCCAAGTCAAGAACATTTCTCGCCTTTTCTGTTGTTTGAGCATCAGCCGATTTTCTCACCGTCATAAACAATTGATGATGGAAAGCATCGCAAGTCCCGACATAAACACATTGTATTTTCACCAAACCTTCAATTCCCCTTTGCCAATTTTCCAAAAGGAAATCCGCCATATCGTAGTTTGAATCACCATCAGTTATGTCCAAGTTAGCGATTTTGAGAATGTGATAGGGACTTCTAATGTCCGTAAAAATGACGGCATATTCGCCCATGTCGTAATACAAGCCCATGTGCGCTCGGAAATAACCCCAATTGATTTTATCCTCATCACCTGCGGCGGTTATGTCGTAAATACGACCCTCTTTGCCGTCATCGGGGAGTCCCATAAAGAGTTAATTCTCCTTCCCGCTATTTATACCTCGCCATTACAATTAGATACTTCAAACCCATAACCGTAGGTTATGAAAGTCATTCTTGATTGCGGGGGTGGAAGAAAGATGGTCATTGAAGATTATGGCGAATCCGATTCCAAACTCGTCAAGGTTTCCATCATTGAAGGGAAAGATATTTTCGTAGTAGGGACTATTCCTGTCGGTGAAATCCGAAGATTGGGGAAATCGTTTTGAGGTCACAAATATGGAACAAGCCGTAAGCGAAGTAATGTCAAATCTTCGCCTCCCTATTGCATTTGGGCTATTACAAAATAATGACCCAATGGAATTCAATCAAGCCCTTGAAAAACCGCTTGTAATTCTCCGATGGCGACACCGAGTTTGCCAAACCTGTTCCGAATCTTTTGACATTAGCCATGAAGGAAGATTTTACCGATGTGGAAGGTGTATAACATGAAAGAAATTAAGCAAGTGAAATTAGGATTTAACAAAAACGCCGAAGTAACCGTTGTGGCCGACATAGAAATGAAGGAAGATTCCGACTTAGATTCGTTATTTCTGTGTTTTTTCACAATCTTACATCCACCTTTGCGACTTTCTGTGATTACCACAGGTTGCCTCAATGACCGTCTTGCCGAGATTTACAATCAAGATGTTTCCTCCATTAACCGTTTGATGGAAGAAAATGAAGAAATGTATGGGGCGATGATTCAACAAAGCACCGAACAATTGCTTACTTTCGGAGAGGAACAAAACAAAGTCGTTTTGGATTCCGCCAAGAGTGCGGAACAAGCATCGGCAATTTTAGCCTCCATGTTAAAGAATGGATTTTACCTCCAAAAAACCCGCTATCACTTTCCCAACAAACCTGTTCAAAAGCAAGAGCAAAAGGTGGATATTGCCCAATTAAAACCTGCTTTCAAAGCCATGTTGGACATTTGTAAAAGATGGGATGACCCAACACTACTTGAGGAATTAGCATGAGTATTAGCAAAGACAATGAAAACGATAGCACACCACAAGCGGCGGTTGATTTAGAAGTCGCTTTGAAACAAATGAAAGATGATTCTCCGAAGATTTCGTCAATAGGGAAGATTGTCCTATGAATCAATTACTTCGTAAAGTAGGGTATTCTTATGACTTTGCTGACACTATCAAAAGACAGGTTTTTCAAATGCCAAAAGGTCAAATCATTTCTTACGAATTTGCTTGGCTCGGAGGCTTTGACGGCATTCAACCAACCTTAGAAGCCATTGATACCCTTCTCAAAGAACAATTTGATAAGATGGTGGAAGACAAGGTTCTCCGTCATTATCCTCAAGCAAGAGTATCATTTTTGACTAATGAAGCCCCACTTGAAGTGGACACGGAGGATGAGGACAATGACCTCTTTTGATGTAAAACTCATTGAAATGTTAGCACTTGATGTGAAACCCCATCCACTTGAAGTAAAGCGTGGTGCATTTCGCTATTGGAACGATTTAGCGACCCTCATGGGTATTGACCTTACGGAAGAAATGGCAATCATTCACGCATTTCAAGAGGAAGCCAACGAATAGAACGAGGGCGGTTTCCCGACACATTGAAAATGTGCTTTCCGTTAATGTCCTTCACGGCACGGCAAAAGAAAGTAATCTTGCCCCTGTCCATACCGAAGCGTTCCCACGAATCACGAAGATGCGACATAATTTCCGCTTCCTTCCATTCGCCATCACGACCCGACATGAATTCCAAGACCAACCTTGCTTGACGAGGCAGTAGCCCATACATCTTCTTTCTTCGGCCTTTCAAAATCAATTCATCTTCACTAATCATAGGACTTCCCCTAAGAGTATGTGGTGGTCGGTGGTATTTATACTTTGTGTTGGATTCAGTATTTCCTCTTGGAACGACCCCAACCTTTGTGAGCCTCTCCAACACCTGCTCTCCCTGCACGAATCCCTTTTTCACCTAACATTTCATTGAAAATCGCTAATTTTTCTTCCTGTTCCCTCTCCCATTTTTCATAACGCTCAATTTCTTCTCTAATCTTCGGAACAGGTATCGGTTCTTGGAAATTGAAAAAGACGGGTGGATAAAAAGTGTCAAAGCGAGGAATCATGTCGTAGTAAAAATCATCCATTACTTGTGGGTTTTCCAACCATTGTTCAAAGGTCGGCATCCGAATTTTAGTCGGACAACCCTCCACAAGAAGGTCATATTCCTTTCGGCGTTTTTGGACTTCTTCTTTTATCTTGGCTTTGTCGTTTTCATCGCCCATCCAAGCATTGTGCTTGACCCATTCATCAGCGAAGATTTTACCCTCCATTCTCTCCCTGTCTTTGGGATTGAACGGATTAAATGTGGGTTCTTTCTTCCGCCTCATAATTGAATCTATGAAGAATCACGACTTAAAGGTTCGCATGAAGAATATCCGAAAAAACTAAAATTATTGACCGCAATTTCTCAATTGAAAAATTGATTATCCAATTGGAAATTACACT
>JAAOEI010000232.1_pt1 | contig 22731 bp, 32 predicted proteins | sample 7059261 | NCBI WGS metagenome assembly JAAOEI01 (sample SAMN14008812, study PRJNA610033) | viral metagenome | isolation source: viral particles filtered from seawater | place: China: Hangzhou Bay, Yangshan Deep Water Harbour | collected 2017-10-31 | reverse complement strand
GCCCGTGGCGCTCGATGCCGACCGGTCGCCCGTGGCGCTCGATGCCGACTGGTCGCCCGTGGCGTGCTTGCCGTCGCTCACGGCCTCCACATGCGCGATTGCGCCCGCGCGCACCATCGCCAGTGCTGCATACCAGGACCCGACGTATTCCACCCGGCACGCGCGGCACTTCACCTTGCCACCGAGATCCACCACGTCTTTCGGGTCGGCCGATACCACCAACCACGTCGCCGCCCATTCAGGATCTTTGCCGTCGCCGATGAATCGGCCCCATGGCCACCCGTGCAGGCCACCGCCACACTTGGGCTCTGGATTCCAATCCGGCGCGACAACCTCAGCGCCGACTGTCAGCGGCCACTGAAAATCGCCGTGGCTCGTGCCGTCCGAGTTTACGTACCGAACAATCAGCACGCGGCCGCCGTCGTGTGTCCATTGATGAATCGGAACCTTCGCGCTCACGACAGCAAGCCCTCAAGGCTGATGTGAAACTGCTTGGACAGCCGCAGCGCGGTCGAGCCGCTGGGCGTGCGGTAGCCGCTGAGGTACTGGCTTAGCGTGTTCGGCGCGACGCCGAGTTCCTCGGCAATCTGCGCGATGGTGGTGCCACGCGGCTGCGCGTCTACGTAGGCGCGCAGGCTGGCGTAACGGGCTCGGTGTGTGCGGGTCGTCGTCTGCATGCACGCATCATGCGGCAACAGTCCCGGCGTGTCAAGTGGTTTGTCGCGTGTGGCGAAAGATTCTTTCGCGGATGGGGAGCTGCGCTAGGCGGGAGAGTCGGCCGGTTCCAATCGCAGGATGGGGGGGTACCCTACGTTGCCGATGTTGGAACCGGCCGGAGATACGCTAGGAAGGGATCGGCCCACCGACGCGGCAGCGCGGGAGATGCCCCTGCCGCACGTCGCCGATGTACGGCCGCTGCTTCTCGCCGGGCTCGTCTGTCTGGCCGTCGCGGTCGTTGTCGCGCGTGTCTCCCTGGCACACCGAGTCGCCGTCGTCGCCGTCTTCCTCGACCGGATCCGGCTCAAAACAGCCGCCGGTCGAGTCATTCCACGTATAGCCGTCATTCCACATGTAGCCACGAGGGAGCCACCCACTCGGGCACACCGGCCCGCGCGAGATGGGGTCCGCCTGCTCGTTGCCGCAGCTCGTCTGCCGCGTGGTCGTGGGGCTCTCCGCGCCGTTCTCGAACGCTTTCATCGTCACGGTGTAGGCACCGGCCGGGACAATCAGCTCCATGTAGCCGCCGCTGTCATCCGTGCGAGACACGTTCCACCGTGCGAGCGTACTGGCCCTTGGCCTGCGCGATGGTGAACACGTAGTTGGCAAACGGCTGCTTCGCCTTGTAGCCCCTGTAGTCGATCTCCAGCCGACACTCCGACGCCAGTCCGATGGACGCGCCGCTGCCGGACAACCGGAAGTCCGGACCGGGGCTCGTCACCGACGCCGCCGTGATGCGCCCGCCGCCGTCCTGCTGCGCCATCACCACCGGGGTGGGGCTGGACACGGCCGACAACGGCCCGCCCGATTCCCCACAGCCTATCGCCGACACCGCCGCCAAAAGGATCACGCCTATCTTCTGCATCTGCACTCCTGTCTGAATTGGGACTGTTCCTCTTTGGAACGATACACGAGACACCACCCGCCGTCTAGGTCAGCCGGGGAGGGACTGTGCAGCTAGGGGCCGTCGATGATGTCGCCCTGTACGTCGCGCTCTAGGTAGGGCTGGCACCTGGCACACGGACCGTCCGGGTGCGTGGCGTAGACCGTGCGGCCACAACAGGCACGGGTCACAAGCTGCGCGCCTGCCTGCGTTACGTCGTAGAACCGGTGCGGCGGGCGATCTCCCGGTCCAGATACCAGCGGGCCTTCCTCAGATCCTCCACGTCGTCTTCCTTCAGTCCCTCCCGCCAGATGTACTTGACCGCGTTCCCGAGGCAGAAGTTCATGTGCTCCGTCACTTGGATGCACTCGATGGTTTTCCCGCAGGTGCAGCGGGCCGGGCTCGAGGTGTAATGGGGCGGGTAGTTGATCAGATCGGCCATGCCAACTCCAGGCGCACACGTTACAGAACAAGGCATTGGCCGTGCGCTCAATCAGCCGCGCCTCGCCACACCGAGGGCAGGTTACGGAAGGTGCCGTCATGGCTACTCAACGGGCGTAACGGGCTTCTTCGCACGCGGGCGCCTCGGCACGCCGAGCATCACCACTTCCCGTAGCATCCCTGCCGGGACAAACCCCAAGCCCCGGAATGTCGGCTCCGCATCCGTTCCCGACGTGATCTCTTGGGCGATCGTGACGCCGCGCTCGTTCTGGCACACCAGCAGCCCAAACGACGTGATGACGGCGGGCTGGTGCAGGTCGCGTTCGATTTCCTCGGCGGTGAACTCGCCGCCCGCGCTCCCGTGCGCGTCGTCCCACACCACACAGCAGAGCGGCAACGGGGCCAGCGCGCTCATTCGATGACTCCTAGCGGCCATAGAGAAACGTGACGGTAGCCGTGATGGCCAGGGCAGACAGCCAGTAGCAGGTATCGGCAAGGCTCCCATGCACCGCCCATCGGCCCGCATTGACGGCGTAGAGGGTCATGATCACGTAGTTGAACAAGCGCGGGTCTTTCAGCATCACCGCTCACTCTTTCGTGTCCGCAACCACGTCAGGAACTCCGCCGCCGTGCCGGGCTCAAGGAACACCGTCACGAGCCGGTTGTCGTCGTCGGCGAACTGCGGGCGAATCACCGTCACCGGGGCGACCATGAACGTCTGGTTCGGCAAGCCCTTTTCTTCGGCGTAGCGGTCGAACGTCTTGTAGCTGCCCACCCGCAGCGCGTGCGAGATGAGCCCGGAGGATGGGTCACGCACGATTTGGTAGCCGCTGACGTGCGTATGTCCGCAGGTCAACACATGGTCCCGCCAGCCCATTTGCGCGGCCTTGGATGGCCCGTGCGCCGTGTTCCACTGACTACGACCGGAGAAGTCGTGACGGGCGTTCACACGGATCACGCGCCCGTTGGGGAAGGTCAATCCCATCCGCATGCCGTGGGCCTCGTACTGCAGACGGGCAGACTTCGCCATCCACTTGATCGGGTCGCCCGCCCCGGCCCAACAGTCATGGTTGCCGCTCACCAGATACAGCCAGCGCACCGACCGGATCAGCCACTCCACCAGCACCCACGCCTCAGCCGCCGATAGCGATTGCTCCCCGTAGAGCCGCGCCAGCCGCCCGACCCAGTTGTTGCTAAAGTCGCCCACGTTGCCCGCAAACAGCCCCTCGGTGCGGTTGATGATGTCCACGTGCTCGCGCAGCAGCCGTATGTCGGTGCCGTCGTCGTCCACGTGCGGATCACCCATGTGGGCAATGCCGATGGGGCCGGACGTCTTGATCTGGATGGGAATCAGCGCGCGGGACTCAATCGCGGTCTTCTTCTTGGCGAATTGCTTGAGCCTGCGGGCAATTAGCTCGTCTGCGGTAGGAAGTTCGTCGGGTAGTTCGGCCGCTTCAAACGGCTTCGGCGCTGGGACTTGTATACCGGCCGCTTGCGCCCGCTGAAGCCTGCTGGCGTAGGTCGCACGGTGCATCCCTAACGATGCCGCCGCGTCAGTCGCGTTGCCGTGGACAGCAAAGGCATGTAGCGCCTCGGCCATCTGCTCAGTCGTGATCGGATGTGCGGCCATCGGCCTCCTTCCGGACTGGAGCGGGCTGGAACATCTCGCGGTCTTCCCGGCCGATCACCATCGCCCCACGGCTCACGGCATCGGCAACGCTCTCCAGAGGGATGCAGCTCGGAACGGTCGGATCGTAGGCGTCCGGCCACTGCACCAACGCCCACCGAGGGTAGTAGGGTGGGCGGCTCACCGGCGAGACTCGTAGGCGGATCGTTCCATTTTGGAAAGATTCGCCCCTGAGTTTACGCGCGATTCTGGAGATTTTCAAGCGCGTGGATGATTTGCCCCTGCCCGTCCATGATGTGCCGCATGCGCTCTTCACACAATCGCTCGTGCGCTTCGACCCTCAGCCGTGCTTGTTCTTCGATCCGATTGTCACGCGCGATGGCCTCTTCATTGACTTGCTTCACGTCGCGGGAGAGGTTCACAGCCTTGGCAATCGCTGACACCGGCAGCGCGGCCAACGCCAGCACCGCCGCCACAAACTTCACACCTTCATCGGTGATTTCCATGCCGGGCCGCTCCTGTATCGGTCGCCGAAGCTCGATTGGTTGGGTCGCCATCATGCCCGCCAGGAGGCGACAATCCCCGCCAACCCGCGTGAGCCGCCATCGTCACCGAACCATGTCGTGGTGCTGGTCGCCTGGCTAATCTCCAGGGCCGCATAGTAGTGATACCCCAGCGGCACGACCGTGCCCAGATGGGCCGTCATCGGCGCGTAGTTGCCAGAGGTGTTCATGCCTCGGAAGCACGCCGCATGGGGCGATGACGTGGAGTCTTCCCCGATGGCGTTGCTGTGGATGCCGTTGCCGATGTTCCGGCCCGTCACGCTCGTGGTCACGGCGATGGCGTCTTCCACCTGCCCCGTCACGACTTCCACTTGATTCGTGGTGGCACCATTCATCTGCCTCCACGTGTCCGTGGTGTAGGTCCACGAGTTCGACGCCTCAGCCACCCGCAAGACCCGGCCCGCCCGGTGCGCGTGGTTCCAGACAAACCGCTTAGCGTAGCTGTCTTCGGTCACGTTCGACCCAGAGGCCCGGATGGTCCCGAGATACCGTCGCGTCGTGCTCCCGCTCTTGACCACCACGCCGTCCTGCGTCGTCAGCGCATCCGCCCGCGTGGTGTCGGTCGTCCACGCCGCCGACAGCTCCAACGTCAACACGCCCGCGTTGTCATACAGGAACACGTCGTAGTTCTTGCCCGAGGTCGCCGTCAGCGCCAAGGACCGCTCGGAAAAGGCGTAGGTGATCCAGGACGTGCCGTTGTAGAGCGACACCCGGTTGCCACGGTAGGGGGTGAAGTAGATCGTCCCGGCGACTGTGACATCCGACGACGTGACCGGCGTGCCAGACGTGAGCGTAAGCCGCCCATCGCAGACACCCGTTTCGAGCGGCACGGCGTTCGGCTGCAAGACAATCGTGGTCGTGGACTGCGCCACCGCGACCGCTCGCTTGCGCGTGGGCGCCGTGGCCGTGATGCCCCCAGCCGTGGCCGAGGCGTAGTAGGCCGCGCCGGCCGTCAGGCCCGAGTACCCATCCACCGACCCGCCCAGCCTGAACGCGCCCGCTTCACCGGTCGTCATGTCCGAGGTCGCCACACCGATCAACGTTGCCAGGGACGAGGCATAGTCCAGATCGGCATCGACCTTGTACCAGCGCCCCGCCGTGCGTGACCCGGCCCCATCCGACAGGTAACACACGTCCCGGTCGGTGATGACCTCGCCCGCCAGCCCGGACACTTCCAGGTCTGCCGTTGAGGTGGGGATGCTAGAGACGTTATCCGTCGTCCAGACCGTCGCCCCGGCCGAGGTCTTGAGAACAAACTTAAACGACTGACCCGGAGGGAGATAGACCGTCGCGCGCCCGGCTGAGCTGAGCGCCACCGGGTTCGCGTTGGCCGTGGTCAGGCCCACATCGCTATAGGTGGTCTGCGCGGTGGTGGTGCCAGCCACGTAGGTGTACAGCAGCCCCCCCGACAACGGGTCGCCGTTACTGTCAAAGCCCGTGAAGACTGGCGAAGGCATGATCGTGCCGGTGGCCATGCGTGCTCCCTGCTACACTAGATGTCCGCGTATGCCGGTCCTACTGGAACCCCTGTGCGTCGGCGTGGCGATTTGGGCCACGATGCGGTTCGGGCTCCCGTGGGCCTGCGATGCCCTGCTGCGCGTGGTGGGAGACTTCGACGAGGCCCACCGCCTCGAACATGGTTACCGCCCGCCGCCCAGGAAGTCCCCGATTGTGCGGTATCCGAAGTAGCCCGCCGCGCCCACCCCGCCAGCCGGGAGTGCGCGCTTCACGGCAAACTCTTTCGTGCTTTCCAGCGCCTTCGCCACCTTCGCCGCCTGCGCGTATTCCTTCATCGCCGACTGGTAAGTCGGCGCCATCCCTACGCGCCCGGCCGTCTCTTTCAGCGCCGCATCCAGGGCCGTTTTCATCTTGCCGATTTCCATCCGCACCACGGGCGTCAGCCGCTTGAACTCGTCCGCCGATAGCCGCGTAATGTTGGAGTAGAAGTCGCGCGCCTCCTGATAGGTCAGGTCGCCTTTGGCCGGGTCCGTCACGCGCCGCGCGAAGTCTCGGGCCACTTTCGGCATGGACCCTCCACGCTCGGCCAACTCCTGAATCCGGAGCGCCACCTGTCCCGGCTGCTCGGCGTCCACGGGCAGGTTCCGCGCCTTCTCCATGACCTGCCCAAACTTTGCCCCGGCACGCGTGGCACTGGGGAGGGCCTGGATTGCCCTCTGCGCCACCATCGGTGCGGCGGCGATGGCCAACGTCATCTTCGGGTTGTCTACCGCTTCACGCCCGGCCTCGTTCATGCCCGTCATGGACGCCAGCGCATAGCCGCCCCACTTGGCGAACTGCCGCACCTTCTGCCCGGTCGTCAGCTTTGCCCACTCATCATCCGGCATCGGCCCGGAGGCGGCGCGCGTCGGCATCCCTGCCGTGGTGGGCTTGGGAGCCGTGGGCGCCTGCGTCGGCGTGCTGCCCATCTTCGCGGCCCACGTCCGCGCCTGTTCCGCCGTGGGAGGCATCGGGGCGTCCACCTCGAACGTGCGGCCGTCCACCTCGATCTCGTAGGTGGGCATTACCGCTTCTCCCGAATCTTGACGCCGGGGGCCACTTCCGACCACCCGCCATCTGCCGCTGCGCTCGGACTCCCAGTTGGCTTTGCCTCGATTGCCGCCCCGGCGCGTTTCCGCAAAGAATCCAACGCTCGTTCACGCGCGCTCCGACGATCTGCCGCCAGTTTCGGCGTTTCTGCGTACTGCTTCGCGTAGGTGCGCCGATCCCGTGCATACTCTGCATCGTTAATCGCGGCGCCGCTCACTGGGCGCAGGCGCGCTTCGGTGAACTGCTCAAAGGCACGGAGATACCGCTTCGCCGCCTCGCTCAATTCGCCACGATTCGCCATCCCGACGAGGCCTTCCTGCGGCAACGTCTGGATCTGGTACAACTCCTGCTGCGCCAAGGACGGTTCCAGCTCATTCAGAATCGCAATCGCGTCTGACATCTGGCCATAGAATCCAGCTGTCTTTCGTTCGTCTTCGGTGGCCTTCACGCGGGCATTCGCTGGCGTGTCTCCCTCTCGGACGCGGTTGGTATAGAGCTCCTTGCCGTCCCTGTTGACCCATTGCCACGTCGGCTGTGGGCCCATCGGCTCCGACTTCGGGCGCCCGGCTGCAATCTGCTTGCCCGTCGCCGGGTCCACGAGGATGGCACCTTCGCTCAGCACGACCGGCCGCGCTGGCTCCTGCGGCGCCTGAGGAGGCGTCTGGAACGTCACTCCGCCGTTGTCGTCCGGGATTGCCACCGCGCCTCCCACGGCAAACGGCGCCTTCGGCGCCTTCGGCTGCGCGTCGAAATTGGCCCACTGGGCTACCACGTCGGGCGTATACGCCTCTGGGGCGTCTTCAGGACGCAATAGGCCCAGGGAGATGTTCTGCTCGCGCATCGTGGCGTAGGCGCCCTGCCGCGCGGCGTCTGGGAGGGCCTGGATGGCACGCGCCTGAGCGCGCACCAGCTCGAACCGCTCTTTGATCTGCGACGGGTCCACCTGAAACGCCTGGAGCCCTTCCCAAATCGTCTTGGCGCGATCCAAGCCACTCGGGCCGTATATCGTCATCGCCGTCTTCGCCAGCGTCTCCGGGTTGCCGTCCCAGCCCTGAAGCGCCGAGCCAAACGCCTCATCCTGCTTCGACTGCTGCTCAGCCGCCCGCACAGCGCCGCTGCGCTGCGCCGCGCTCGCGTCACGGTCTGCCGCCACCGACCGCAGGCTTTCGATCTGCGCCTGCCGGTACGGCTCGTCTCGCCGGTCCTGGAGATAGGCGCCCGCCGTCTGGCCGATCACTTGGCCGATGGTGCCCCACCGCTGCGCGGCCATGTCTCCCTGCCGCGACAGCAATTCCGCCTGCATCTGGCCCTGCCGCCCAATCACATCCGCGATGGTGCCATCGAAGCGGCCCTGGTGCCGCTCACGCGGCGCGTATGGCGTGGTGTAGGCCATCAGACCATTCCAATCTGGAGGATGTTGGAGGCGCTCGGCGTTCCGTAGGTGTATGCATCCCACGCCCGCTGAAAGCCGAGATTGGAGGCGTTCTGCCGCGCGCCCATCTCCTGCTGCCACGACAGCAGATGCGGGGCGAACTTGTCGCGCGCCTGCTGATAAGCGTTCTGGTAGTTCGTCACGTACTGGTCACGGGAGCGGTTGTAGACGTTCTGGTACTCCTGGGACGCCATGTTCTGCCCGTAGCCCAGGATGTCCTTGAGTGTGCCGCCCGTTCGCAACACGCCTCGCCCGGAGGCCGACTGCTCAAGGGCGCGTTTCCCCTCGCCCAGGCGGAACTGGTAGCCAGGGTCATTGCCGATCTGGTCGTACGTCGGCGCCGCCCACGGGTTGTAGCTGAAGTCGAAGTTCGGCGCGTCGCGCCACCACGACAAGTCCGGCGACTCCGGGCCGCCATACCCCGCAAAGGACGGCTTGATGATTTCCTCCGGACCGACGACGTTGACGATCTCGTCCTGGTCTGGCGGCATGGCGTCGCTCCCAGGCATCACGCCGGGGCGCGACGCCGTCCCGCCACCCGTGGCCGGGATCCCGCGCCCAGGCCCTGCCGATGGCACCTGCCCGGAATCCACCATGTCCTGAATGGTGCCCTGGTCGAGCCCCTCAGTATACGTGTCGTCGTAGTAGATCCCGCCGAAGTAGGGCATGGGTCAGTACCTCCCCGCTGCGATGTCCGAAATGGTCAACTGAGGCGCCTGGATGGTCTGCATAGGCTGCATGCGCGACGGCGGCAACACCTGCGACAGCAGCGTCCCGCGCGTCTGCCCTGGCACGCCCATGCCGCTCGGCCGATACGGCGCCCCCGGGATCCCCATCGTCCGACTCAGGATGGCCGCACTGGCCGCCCGATACGGGGCGAGTCTGGCCTGCTCGGCGTCCCATGCGGCTTTCATCTGCGCCTGCTGCTCGTTGTAGCGGCGCTCTTCGGCCGCGTCACGCTCGCGCAGATAGGCCAATTGGTCGCGGCTCGACTGCTGAGAGGCGTCCATCGCCCGCTGGTTGGCGGACGACTGCGCGCGATTCCCAAACCACCCAGACACGAGGCTGGCAATGGCAGGGATGGCATAGGCGGCAATCGGCACAGGCATGGTCACGTCTCCTTACGCATCAACGCGCTCGGCCACGACATCCAGGGCATACGCCATCGCCGTGGCGCCCGTGGAGCTGTAGGCCGTGCTATAGGTGATCGGCGCTTGGGCGTCTGATTTCACGAGAAACGTTCCCGTGACCACCGACGCCGTGGTGTTTCCGGTCAGGGCGGTACCCGCGTACTGGCACGCGACGCCGCTTTGCGTGGTGCCGACATACACCGTCAGACTGCTCGATGTCGTCGCCGCCGTCGTCACGCGCGCGGTGTAGCTGATGCGATACAGCCCTTCCGACAGCGTGCCCATCGGGATGGCGGTCGCCCCAATCGAGTCTGTTCGCGCCAACAGGCTCACGGTATGCACCCGCGACGGCGCTGACGACACATCCACCAGCAACTGGGTAAACCAGTTCACCCAGGGCAGCGTCATCAGCCCGTCACCCTGACGCGCGATGGGGTCTTTCATCGGGAAGGGCGCGGCTTGCGAGGCCATTACGCGGCCTCCCCTTCAGCGCGGATGTTCGCCCCGAGCACGTAGTACGGGATGGGGTCACTCACGCTGATCTCCGGCTGCCAGCGTCGACCGCTCCCACACCGCTGCCACACGACCCGCGTGTCGTACTGGCCCATCGCCCCAGCCGACCGCATCCGCTCCGCGCCCCACGTCTTGCCACCGTTCCGGCTGGAGCGCAGCATCACTTGCGGCGCCTCGCCCTGCCCTGAGATGGCGCCACGGCCAGATTCGAGCAGCAGCTCGAACTCCCACACCACCACGCGGTCGTGCTTGCCGTACAAGGCGGGTGGGCGCATCACGCGGCGGATCGGCCGGTCATCTACGTCGAGCCCGTATTCACTGGACTGCCGGTAGACCGCGCCCGTCTCACGGTCAAGCGCGAGATGCTGGTCAAAGGCGTAGAAGTGGTGAACCGTCCGCGAGGCGATAAAGGCATTCGACTCAGCCAGCCAGGTGCCACGCTCGGCCCAGCGCATCGCCGGGGGAATCGACAGCGTCGGCGCCGCGTCATAAGACAGCGTCGTGCCAGCCGTGGGCAAGGACAGCAGGTAGAACACGTGCCCCTTGTCCTCGTAGGCGTCCGCGATGGCGTCGTCAATCGTGCCGTTGTTGTCCAGCGAGGTGTGGACGGCAAACGAGCTGATGACGCTTGGCGTAAACCCGCCCAGCTCCACAACCGCGCCGCTTCCGTGCGCGGTGTTCGACAAGAACCGCAACGTGCCGCCGATCACCTTCGGCGACCATGGCGCTTTGCAGCCGTACTGCACCAGCCCGGACGGGTGCGGCTGGAACGGGAACGGAAACGCACCCGCGTTGTACCACGGCTCAGACGTGTCCTCGCCCAGCAGCCACAGGTAGCGGTCCACAATCGCCATCGACACCCAGCGGTCAGAGGCAATCGACCGCTGCGCGAACTGGGTCGGGTCAAACGTCGTCGCGTCGAGCAGGGCGCTCAGATAGATCGTGGACGTGGCCGCATCGAGGATGATGATGTAGCCGTCCATCGAAACCGCCATCGTCGTAGCGCCCGTGCGAACTTGCGTAAAACTGTTCGCGTCAAGGTCGAACACATAGCCGTTATCCCCACTGGTGACGAACACCTGCCCGCCGCCGTCACCGTTCCAACACAGCGTGGCGGGATTGTCGTCGGAGGCTACTGACCCGCGCGAGGTCAACGTATAGTTGGCGTCGATCTCGTAGAACGTGCGCCCGATGACGCAGAACGCCCGCCCACGGCAGGCCAGCGACCCACGGCCAGGGGCCGAGTCTGCCAGCGCCACGCGCGACACCCCAGGCGTCGGGTACAGGCGCCACGGACTGCCGTTCGTCGGCACTTCTGACCGCTCGACGTACCAATTCACCAGCCGCTGGCCGTCTGCCACCGTGCTCTGCCCGACGTAGGCCCCGCCGATGAAGTTCGGATAGGGCTGCATCAGTCGAGCTGCCACTCGTTCGGATGGGATCCGCGCGACTCGAACGGCGTCACGGTGATCAAGTCGGTCGTCTGCTCCGTCGACCGCTTCACGAGCGCCTTGGCGCGCTCCGCGTTGCGCCGAAGGTCCACCGTCACCGTACGGCCGAATGACGTGGCGATCTCAACCGCCAAATTGAAGACGAGCGCACGCTCCACGCCGTCCGCCATCGACAGGTCCGTGTCGAGGTCGAACGCCGGCAAGCTCCAGTCACCGGCCTCCAGATTCAGCGACGAGGCAAAGGCATTCAGGCGACGGAGGCCCAACTCCGCATCTTCGGCGGACAGCTCATCGCCAGCCGCCAAGACGCCGAGTTCGTGGAGCGCGTCCGTAATGAGCGTGCGCCCGGTCATTAGTTGTCCGCGCCGATGGTGCAGCCTTCCATCGACACGCTCTGAAAGGTGTTTGCTCCACCCGCCGCCGAAAACTCCAGCGTCATGGCGGTTCCGAGCAAGCCGACTATGTAGATGCCGTCACGCGACACGACGTTGTTCACGCCTGCCGTCGCCTGCAACGACAGCGTGGTGCGCCATAGGTAGGCGGTGCCACCACTGACGCCATCGATGAGCGAGACGGTGAGATTGACAGCGGTCGGTGCGACCGTCCCTGCGGACAGCGTGACCGTAAAACCACGGCATACCAGCCGCTGGCGCGCCCCAGGCGCGGCCTTGGTGATTGTGGCCCTCGTGTTGACGGCTGGGACGTGCATGACATCCCATTCCGCCGCCAGTTCGACAGCCGGTACGACTTCTACGCGCATGTGGAGCCTCCTGAACTAGGACAGAGGCAGGCAGGCCCCAGGAGGAGCCTGCCCACCCATGCGCGGAACTAGGCCGCGCCGCTCTGCACGCGGCAGATCCACTCCGGCCGGACCACCTTCATGCCGAACAGGACATCGAAGCGCGCCTTAAAGCGGTCGTTGTCCCCGTCGTACCAGCGGACGAACCGCATGGAGACGCCGAGCTGCTTGTCGGTCTTCGTGGACGCCATGTCCACGCCGTCCGGCTTCGGCAGCTCCGCGAAGGCCAGGGCAATGGCCGACTTGTGCCACGCCATGTTCTGCGCGGCGAGGGTCGCGCTGGAGCCCACCATCGTGATCGCCGCGTTGTCCGCCGGGGAGTTGCTGACGGTCTTGGTCGCTCCCGAGGTGACAATCGACGGGTAGATGGAGATCGTGGCCGCACCGGCGCCGCTGGAGTTGGCGTCGGCGGTGACCACGAACTGCTGGAGCGAGCCCAGCGTGTTCTTGCTCACCGGGTTGACCGCGTAGACCCCTGGGATGGTGAACACGTCGCCCTTTTTGACGACGCCCGTGATGGAGTTCGACCATCCGTCCGTCACGAGGGACGCGCCCGTCTGCGTCGCCCCGTTGACGAGCGGCGTGCCGCCCTGGGTGCCGACCGTGTGGGTGTAGACGTTCTGGTCCATCTGCCAGTTGAATCCGATGGCCGAGCCCATCTCGCCCGAGTTGAACTGGCCCGCGATCTTCGGGCCGGTCTGGAAGAGGCCCTTGAGGGCGTCCACGATGCTGGCCTGCGACTGCGGGCCCACGACCATGGCGCGCTGACCGTCACGCGGACACGCGTACTCGTCCAGCTTGGCGCCCGCCGACAGATAGGTCGACAGCGCCGACGGGATGGTGCCGGGCGTGCCAACCGAGTTCGGCGTCGCGTAGTAGGCGTTCGACAGGATGTAGGCGTCCACGTAGTTCGCCAGGAGGGTGATCTGCGGCTTGATGATCTGATTGGAGAACGACGACAGCGACGACGCCATGTCCGTGGAGGTCACGAACGTGTCGACGCCGATGGTCTGGTCGATCGTCAGCGTGGTGTACTCGTCCGTCACGTCCTGAGCCGAATAGGTCGACCCCGTGCGAATGGTGTACTGGTTCGGCTTGCGGATGCGCAGCGACGCCCCGTTGTTGCTGGTGCCGTTGGCCTGGCCAAATAGCGCCTCGAACTTGGTGTCGGTGTGCTTGGCCGCTGCGAGGCTGTTCTGGAACACGTCCAGGGCCTCCAGCGTGATCATGTCGTCGGTCAGAAAGCTATTCGGCATGTCGGGTTACCTCACCGCCCCGACGCGAGCCGCGCCTTTTGCGCGCGCCATTCCGCCAGGGAGTTGATGTCCTTGGCGTCGCGTGTTGCCGGGGCATTGGCAGAACTCCCCACCGGCCGGATGGGAGGCTTCGCCTGACTTGTGGGAGGCACCTGCGACACTGGGCCGGTCTGAGACGAGGCAGCGTCCAAGCGCGTTTCGAGTCTTGCCAGAAACCGCGTGATCTCACGCGGGGGCAGCGTGGCAAGTCGCTGAAAGTCTTCGGGGTGGGCCGAGAGGTGCCGCATCAGCCCTTCCGGGTTGTCTGACCGCAGCAATTCCTCGCCGGCAAAGTGCAACGATGACGGCCGCTCCCCCGGCTGCAAACTGGCGAACGTCGGCAGGTTCCGCACGTCGTCGCTCAGCGCATCCAGGAAGCCGGGATCTTTCGTCACGGCCGCGTCGATGGCGCCCTTGAACGTCTGGTGCAGCTCAGTGCGCTCCTGCTCGGCGCGCGCCTGCTCCGCCCGTCCGCGCTCCACCTTGGCGCGTTCCTCATAGCGGGTATCCGCCACAAACGTGGACATGGCCGCGATGTAGTCGGAGTAGTCCTCGAAGTCGCCCTGTTTGGGGGCGCCGGGCAGGGCCTTGATCCGCTGCCACTCGGCCGAGGGCGTCTCCTGGGCTTCGGGCCCACGCACCTGGGCTTCAAGTTCGGCCGCGCGCCGTTCGGCCTCCTGGAGCCTCCGCTCGGCCTCTCGCTGACGCGCAATGGCTTGATCGATGCGGGCCTGGGGGTTGTCCCTGGGCTTGGGCGTCGGGGCCTTCTCAGGCTCCTGTGCGGCCTCTACGGGCGCCGCCTCTGGTGCGGGCTCACTGGCAGGCTCGGACTGGGGTGCGAAGCGCCCACGCGCGTCACGCGCCGCCGCATCCGTCGAGGCCTCGGCCTGCGGCTCCACGGGCGCCGAGACGAACGACTCGCGCGCGGTGCGCCACTCCGACAGGGAATTGATCGTGGTCGGGTCTGGTGCGGGCGTCGGGGCTGGCGCCTCGCTGATCTCTGGCGTGGGGGCGGTCGCAGTCTCCTGCATGCCGTGGGTGCGTCTCCGCAACCCCACAACACGCAAAAAGGCCCGCACTGGCTGGGGGGTGTAGTCAGCCAATACGGGCCTTGTGCTGGTGCCCGGCGCCTGCCGGGTCAGTCTTGAGGCTATGCGCGCTCGCATTCGCGCAAATCGCACGCGCGAGCGTAGTTACCGTGTCAAGTGTGCGCCCTTGGTGCTCGTTTTGTCAAGGACGATCTCACGGTCGGCGACCAACGGCTGCACCCGGTTCGGCACGCCCTGGCCAAGATGCACCAGCACCGCCCCGGTGAACTTCGAGGCGTAGAGCGATTCGAAGCATTGCAGGAACGTCGCCCGTTCCTCCGCACACACGCTCACGCTAGCACCCCCGCTTGCCCGACTTCTTGCGTCCCATCTGCGTGTCCCTCCTGTGCCAAGGCTGCTACCACGTCCGCGCGCATCGGCACGGCTCGCCCGCACTGCCGACACGCAATCATCACCACGCCCCTATCCCGCTTCAGGCACAGCCGCCCGCCGCACGCGCAGTAGCGGAACGCACCGACCGCCTGCTGCCGCCGTTGCTCGGCTGATACCTGGGCCAGCCGCGCCGCCACGAACCCGCGCGTGAGCTGGCGTTCGCGCTTACGCTTCGGGCTGCTCGGCATCGTCCTGCTCGGCATCGTCCTGCCCTTCTCCGCTGACGCGGGCTTCCAGCGCCATCCGTCGCGCCTCGACGGTCGCCGCCGCCTTCATCGCCAATTCATGCGCCTGCTGGTCATCCTGGAGCATCTTGTCGACCACGCCCTGCGCCTCGATGGCCGAGTTCTTCACGCGCGCCTGGACTTCGGCGATAGCGACCTTGCTCTGCGCGTCGATCTGCGCCAGTTGCGTCTGGATGCCCGCCTTGACCTTCTCCACCTCGATGGCGGCTTGGTGCTTGGTCCACTCCATTTCCAGCCGCTTGGCCGCTTCCTGGAGCTGCGCCTTGAGTTGCTGGTTCTCCTGGGCGAGTTTCGCCGCCTGCTGCGCCGCTTGCCCCTGCTGGTCGCCCGACAGGTTCGGGAACTGCACGTCGCGCATCTTCTTCAGTAGCTCGGCTATCTCCCTGGACCCTGGGAAGTCGCGGAACTTGAAGTAGACCGGGCCAATCAGCGGCATCAGCTCCGGCCGCGACGCCAGAATCTGACCAATTTCGTCACTCGCCTCCTGGGAGCGCGTCTGCCAGGACTTGCCGATGGTCACGGACACGCCATAGCGACCCTTCTTCAAGTCGTACCGCTTCACATCCGCGCGCGGCTGCGGACCCATCGGCCCGAAACGGCCGGGCCCCATCGACTGCATGCCAATGTCTGGCGGCATCTCTGGCGCCGGCATCGGGCGCTTGGTCTGAGGGTCCATGACGAACGGCGCGTTGAGCATGACGGACCGTTCGCTGTCTTCCAGGTCCAGCAACCGCGCGACTCGGCCGGGCCGGTCGTAAATCTTCGCCATGAGGTCGATCACGACCTTGGCCTCATACATCATCGACACGTTGGCGAGGTTGTAGAGGTAGTGCGAAGACCCGAAGTCTGACTGCTGCTGGATCGCCTGGATCGTCTGGTGCGCGACGCGGCGGCGCCCCATCTGCTCAATGCGCGCTTGGTCGATGCTCGATGTGGTGGCCTGGAGAAAGCGGTCGGCCTGGTCCAGCAGCATCATCGAAGGGCCGAGCTTTCCGACATCGGCCTGGGCGCGCATGGGAGGCGGCAGCGGCCTACCGGAAGCGTCCGTGGCGTTTGGGTTGATCTTCAAGGACGGGAAGTTGCGGATATTGGCTTGCGCCCACATGCTTTCGTAGCCTTCATCCTGCCCGGCATACATGATGTACGGCGCGCGTGGCTCCAGCGACGCCAGCTCCACGGCCGTAGACGCGGCGTAGTTGAACAGCTTCTGCCCGTCCATCGACGGTTCAATCTCACCCATCCACCGCCGTTCCCCGTCGAAGGGCTGCACTTCCAGGCCGATGACCGGAATGATGGGGATGTACTGGCCGTTCCACTCCTGCGGGCCGTCGAGCTCCTCATGGGCGCCGAGCACCGACCACACGACCACTGGCACGTCGACCGTCCGCGTCGGGCCTGACTCATCAACCATGCGCCCTTCGGGTACCTCGTCGGCGTAGCAGGCCGATCCATCGTCCAGCGTGACCCACACGCGGGAGGTGTACTGCTTGCGCCAGTATTCCGCCACCAAGCACGCGGGCTCTTCGTCCGCCTGCTCGCCGACCGTCCGCACCCAGTCCGGTTCTTCACCGGCCAGCGCCTTGAGTTCGTCTGAGCTGTAGCGCGCGAGTTTGGCTTTGGGGTACTGCCGCTTGATCTTGCTGTGTGGCAGCCACGTCAGGATGAACGCCCACTCCCCATCCGACCAATCCGGCTCCTGCGCGGACGGGTCGAGGTACACGGCATCCTGGTTCAGAATGCGCTTCCAGACGATCCGCTGATCAAACGGGTTGTTACTCTCGTCGTCGTACTCCGTCGTGATGCGGTAGGCACCGAAGCCCGCCTTGACGGCGCGGTCGAACGCCCAGCCGCGCGCAATCTGCGCCCGCGACCGCTGCGATTCACGCCGATACAGGTCCCGAATGACCTCGGCCGTGTCGTCGTCGGCATCTTCCGACAGTGGGGAGACATTGACGCCCAACTGGGCAGACTTCTCCTGATTCAACACCGCCTGGACGGCTTGGTTGATCTTGGGAATCGCCAGCATGGGGCGCGGCGGGACCACCACGCCGTCGATCACCTGTGCCCTGCGGAGCCGCTTGTCGTCCTCGCTCCACTGGAGGTCGGGCACCTGGAACCGCAGCGCGGTCTGCTCGCGCGTCAACTGGCCGTCGCGCGTCTCTTTGGCCCATCGCAGGCGGGAGACTGCCTCGGTGAATACGTCGTCCTTCTTCTGGCTCATGACCATCCCCACGTCTGCGGCATTGCGACATGCCGCGCCTGCTTCTTTTCCACGACGGCTTTGAGTGACGCCGCCAGATACCGGAAGGCATCGGCCGCATGCGAGGCCCAGTCATGCACGGGCGTGGCCTTGAACTCGTTCAAGCGCACGTTGTAATCCCGCCTGTAATGCCCCAACGCCTCGATTCCGGCCTTGCACTTCACCGCGTCAAACCAGCAGCGCGGGAACAGCATGCGGGCGGCGTGGATGCCATCCTCCAGCCCCATGTCGGACGACAGCTCGAACTTGATCCCCAGCGACGCGGCCGTGTCTCGGCGTGAGAGCCCGCTGCCCAACTCGCGCACCTGGATGTCGTGCGGCGCCCAGTGCTGCCCGTAGGTGTAACCCTTCGCCTGCAACATCTGCGCGTAGTGCGGGAGCCCCTCGCCGCTCGCCTCGTAGTAGTCGACGCACCGCACTTCCCCGCCGCGCGTCTGCTGCACGAACCAGATCGCCGTCGAGTCGTCCATCCCGAGGTCCCAATACGTGTGAACGGGCAAGACTGGATCAACAGGGACCGACGTGACCCGACCCTGCTCACGCGCCGCTTCGAGTTCCTTGGCGAAGATGGCGCCCTTGACGGCGGCTTCAAATGAGCACTCGAACTCCTGTGCGTACTCGTCTGCCGTCATGACCGCGCGCGCGGACGCGAGATAGCTTTCGTCCAGCAGCCCCGTCTGAGACGCCTTGTATTCCGCGAAGAACCAGTCAGGATCCCCGGCGTCTTGCCGTGCCTTGGCGTGTTGGGCGATCTCGTAAAACTGGTTCTTCCCGTTTGGGGTGCCCAGGAACAGCGCGGACCCACCTCGGTCCACCAGCGTCGGGCCGATGACCTCCGAGAAGGTCTTGGCCGGGTGGAGCCCGAACTCATCGAGCACGGCGCGGTCCAGGTAGATGCCGCGCAGGCTGTCCGGGTTGTCGGCGCCGTAGATGCGCGCCTGACCGCCGTTGGGGTAGTCCACCCGAAGTTCTGACTGATTGAACAGGACGCTAGGGATGGGCCGTGCGTAGTGCTGCATGTAGTCCCACGCGACGGACTTGCCCTGGGTGTAGGTCGGGCCGATGTAGGCCACGCGCGGGCGCGGCTTCTGGCACATCATGGCCGTCTGCTGGTTCACGTTGACGCCCAAGACCGTCTTCCCGAATCGGCGATGACACACCAGCACGCCGAACCGCTTGGAGCGGCACAGCTTCCCTACCTCGCGCTGGAGCGGGCGCGGGGTATACGGGATCACGACGCGCTGCGGCGCTTCGGTCATTCCTCGGCGATCTCGTGCGTGATGACAAACCCTCCGGAGTGCTTCACTTCCTGTTCCTGCTCCTTGGCCTTGTCGAGCGCCCGGTTCATCAGGTCGGTAAACGCCTGCACGCTCGGTTCCTTCTCGTACACCTCGATGGTTTCCTCGTCGGAATTACTGGCGGCGGATTCGCCGACGCGGACGAACTTGCCCGACTTCTTGTCGCGCACGACGAGGTACTTAATCCCCATCGCGTTGTCGATCTGCGCGGCCAGGAGGCCTTCCATGTGGGCGAACACCACCTCGCGCAACGACTCGCGGGCCTGCTCCTTCGTGATGGTGGATGCGCTCTTGCTCCCCTTGGGCCTGCCGGCGCCAGGGCGAGCCCCGCCGACCTTGCCCTTGGGCTTGCTCGGCGTCTGGCCTTCTGACTCCTGCGTCGTCTCCATCGCTACTCGAACCGAACCTGTTTCAGCAGTTCACCAACTGCGTCGTGGCTGCTGATGTTTCGATACACCATCGCCAGCTCCTCAATATTAATCTCGCGCCGCCTGCACTCACTTCGCTCCCGCAACCGGTCGAACGATTCCGACTGCTCAGGCGTCAACCACTGGCGTCCTAGCGCATCCAGCAGAATGTCGATGTCACGATCTAGTCCCATTTCTCTTCCCACCATGCCGTCAGCGCCGAGAACTCACCACAGATATCAGCGGCCAGTACTACTGGGAAGACGGCAACGCCTCCCGGCGCTGGCTTGACCCCGTGCGGCTTGTATTTGCCCGTGAAAACCTGGTTGATCCCAGTCCCCACCGTCGTCCAAGTCGACTGGCCAGCGGTCGAGACGCAAATCTTGCCGCCGAGCAGCGGCGAGGTTGGAACCCCGTTGGCGTCACGCGGCACGACGTTGGCAGCGGCAAGAAACCCGGCGGCCTCCTTCTCGGGCGACCGCACGTAATCCCACCCCACAGGCAGGTCTTGCCCATGCACGAGGGACGGCAGGAGCAGGCACAGCAGCGCGCACAGGCGCCGAAGGGATGCGAGACCACAAATCAGCGATTTCACACGCATGCGTGCCTTTCTTGTATCACAGATTGGTCCAAAAGGAGGGCTACTCCTTCACGATGGATGTGAGCGAACGGTTAGGCCCCAGAACATTGGGCTGAGCTGGCTTGCGCACTAGGCCGTCCGTGCAGCTCCACCCAGTCCGCCCAGGACAGCACCACGACCGCGTCTTCGTCCCGCTGGCGTGGGTGCTTCAGCACCAGCACCCCAGCCTTGCCCTTGCCCTTAGCGGTGCCCTGGATGCCGCCCAGCCATTCCCAGAGCCATCCTGGGATAGACCGCCGCACTTTCAACTGATAGCAGGCTACGCCATCCTCGAAGTCGGCCCCCGCCCGGCTCCCGTCGCATGGCTTGCGCTCATGGCCCACGTCGCGGGCAAAGCGTGTCTCAGCGGCTTTCCAACTTCGGTTTTTCATGCCGCGCCCCTGCGCCGTTGAATCGTGGCGTTCGTCGGCCCACATGGGCACTTGGTCACATACTCGTGCTCGGCGTGCTCGCGGGTGTTTCCGCATCGCCGCACGGTCAACCACGAATACTGCTCGGATTCTTTGGGCCCGCACCAATAACCAGCCCATCCGGTGTCTTCGCAGGCGGTGCAGTCGTCATACCAGTCTTTCGTGATGGTCACGGTGATCCCTGGCCCTCCGAACGGGCTCGGAATGTGGACCGTCTTCGGCGCCTTCGTCGGCTGTAAGTCCTTGCTAGCAAAGGATGTTCTCGGCCGCGTCTTCTCCAGCGCTTGCACCAGTTCTGCCGGCGTCGGGAAAAACTTGGACGTGGACACCAGCCAATCGACGGCGCGGGCGATGTGGTCGGCAGTACGGCCTTCGGTCTGCCGCAGGTGCTCCACGATGTCGGTGGGCACGTTCCGCAGCGTACACATGCGGGCGATCTGGGCTTCCCGCTCGGCCTCGGTGGCTGGGGTGTCGAGCAGGTTCACCGCTCACCCGCCTTTCTGCGCCCGTCGCGTATGCGATCCACGGCTTCGGCCCGCTCGACTCGCCACTCCAGCTCGCGCACCCGTTCCACCAGCTTGTAGGCCAGACAGCGCGGGTGCTCGGCCTCGCAGCCCTCCCAATGGGTCGTGCCCTCGTCGAGCTGCCGGTAGTGCGCCAGCATCGCGTCTAGGTCTGCCTTTGTCACGATGTCACCCCCTGCGCCTTGGCGCGCTTGACCCACTCGGGCCGGTTGTCGACCTGCGTCGCCGCCTTCAGCGGAGGCCAGCGCTCATTGAAGCGGTCGGTCCAGAATGGAACCATGTCCGTCCCAGGGTTGTCGCGGGCATGCGGGCCAGTCGTCCAGTCGTCCGACACCTGCTCGTACCACGCGAATAGCTCACGCTCGGCCTCGGGATGGTTTCGCAACCGCACGAACCGATGATGCTGGGTCTTGAGCACGTAGACCCTCGGCCCCTCAAAGACCGCGTTGAGCCGCCGTCGCTGGACGAGTGGTGTTACCGGGGCGTGTGGAGACGATGAAGACCCGCGGTTTCCATCTTCTCCATCATCCATTCCCTTCCCTTCCCAGTACTCCTTCCCTTCCCTTCCTAGCGTGCTGGGTAGGTGCTCAGCCGGATTTAGGTTGTGCTCAGCACCTACCTGGGTAGGTGCTAGGTAGGTGCTGGGTAGTTCAGGGATGGAACTGGGCAGTTCTTTCAGGTGCGGCCGCTGGTGCTTGGCGAACGTGCGAATCTGGATATAGCCAACGCCATCAACGACATAGCGCTGGATGAACTGCGCGACGTGCAGCAGATCAAGCCACGCATCGACGGGGTGGGCGGTCTCGTAGGGGAACACACGGGAGCGAATCCACCTGGGAGAATCACGAAGCCGACCGGCTTTGTCGGCGATCCCCCACATGCCGATGAACAGCAGACGGGCGCCGATGGGTAGTTCGGCAATCGCCTCGTCCTCGAAGAACTCCGGCTTGATCGTGCGGATGCGCGCCACGTCAGCGGTCCTTATCCAGCATGCAGATCAGGGCCGACACCTCGGCGAACGACAGCACGATTTCGGCGCCGCCACGGTAGGTGCCAGCGCCAATCTGGTGGATCAGTTCCTCGGCTTGGATGCGCAGTAGCGACCGAAGCTCAAGTTGCGCCTTCTCCTGCGCTCTGCGTTGGGCTTCCCTGTCGGCGGCCTTCTGCGGGTCATGCTGCTTGCAGTACGCACGCCCATTCGCGGCGGTGATTGTGCCCTTGCGCATGCACTGGCTGTGATGAAATCCGCGCCAGATCATGGCGCTGCACCGCTTGAGCAGTCGGGGCACATCCACGGACGTGGACGTAGTAGAATGGTCCGAGTTCATGCAGCCTCCTTTGTAGGCTCGCGTGATGGGGTCGCGGCTGTTGACAGCAGTCCGACCCCGTTTTTCTGTCCAGTCATTATACCCCAATCGTTCCATTTTGGACTGGTTGTGCCGCACGCGCCGCACGTGCCGCGCGCATCTTCGCCACCCGCGCGTCGAGCACCTGACGCCAGGCGGTGTCCTCGGCGGCCTGTTCGCTGATGCCGGACTCCATGCAGATGGCGATGCGCTCGTCCAGGTCGTACCGCTCGGCTTCGGTGAGGTCGGCGCGGGTCATACGGTGGCCTCGCTGTCGAATAGCCCTCTCGACTGGCCCACGCAATGCGGCGAAAACCAGACCCGCTCGCGCCGACCGTTCTTGCTTCGGTCCTCCCCTTGCCCTCCAAAGCCCTCGCCTGCGTTCCACGACAGCATCGACCACGACGCAGGCATCTCGTGCTCGCCTTCGTAACCACATAGCGCGATTCTCAGCAGCGGGTTGTCCCCGTTGGCGATAGCCCAATCGCGCACGTCGTGCGCGACGCTCTCGGAGTCATGTCGGTATAAATTGCTTGTTCTTTTGGCGGTGTCAGCGTAGGGCGGATCGAGGAAGACGCCCGTGATGCCGTGCTTGAACGTGACCGATGGGCCACATACGCGCGACCAATCACCAGACGCTACGCGGACATGCCGAAGGCGTTGCGCCAACGTCTCAAACCACGCTGCCACCCCTCGCCCGTTGTCTCCCAAGTGGACCAGTT
>JAAOEI010000230.1_pt1 | contig 22835 bp, 24 predicted proteins | sample 7059261 | NCBI WGS metagenome assembly JAAOEI01 (sample SAMN14008812, study PRJNA610033) | viral metagenome | isolation source: viral particles filtered from seawater | place: China: Hangzhou Bay, Yangshan Deep Water Harbour | collected 2017-10-31 | reverse complement strand
AACATTAGAGACAGGGATGTTTTCGTTTCTTTGTAGATATGGGATAAGTTCAGGCCAGTCCTTCTCAAGAGTTGCATAGTCTTGTGATGGAGCCTTCTTAGAGGCCAGTTCCTTAAGAAACTCTGGAGGCTTGATTTCAAACTGTTGAGTCCCAAGTAGAGGATACTGCTTAAGAACAACGTCCTCTGGGTTAATAAGTTCTTCTCTCTCCCAGATACCTAGAGTCTCATTAAATGAACCTAGAGGGAAAGCCTGCCCAACAGTCCAATACTCACGACCCATACGGACAAGAAACTCTGAGTAATCAAGGCGATCCATAAACAGATCTTCATACCATTGAGTTAACTTGGGGTCTTTAGATGTAAGTTCAATCCCTGCAAGTGGGAACCTTGTAAAGATATCAATAAGAATCGGAACCAAGTAGTGCGTCATGTAATACAGACGTAGCCACTGGTACAACTTACGACGGTGAGTATCGTTCTGAATGTTCCACGGAATACCGGACAGTTCCCAGTACTCTACTGGATCATAGAAACGAGGAATGGCGGCGATATAATCCCCACCACCGGCTGCTGTCTTATTTACTGAGGAAACTCTACGAGAGCGAGCAAACTCTGATGCTAGTGCCCTATTAGCCCGCATATCTCCAATGGTTGCTTGAAGACCATCCGGGCCATTAGGATCACTTCCTGCGAGGTTATAAGCCTCCCAAGCAGCCATCTTCTTTCTTAGATCGTGCTTAGGAAGCGTACCACCTAACTCTTGAATTACTCTTGCTTGCTCTTCTGGAGTTAATTTAGGAAATTCTGGCATTTATATCCAAACTGTAGTTTATAAACGTATTATATCAGATATAATAGTTTTATGTCTTATCTTTCTCTAAACATTGGGTCACGATCTTCTAATGGAGAAAGATTCATCTCGTCATAAACTTCCTGTGGAGATTGATGATCACGGTAGTAATCATCGTAACCTTGCAACTTTTCCTCCATGTAGTTTGCATATTGTTCTGCAAGATCTTTTGCCTGATCTTCATCGTAACCTTCGTCCACTAACTCTCGGTATCTTTCCTCGTAATCATCCTGCCAATCCTTTGTTGCAGAAGATTTCATATACTCTGAGTCGGGCGGATTGTCTTCCTGCTTAACTCCATCCATGCTCATATCTGTACGGTCATAGCGGTGTGCAGAGTTGTCAGTGACGTACTTATCCTTCTCTTCAATGGTTCTTTCATCATTTGATGAGTAAGGAGCCTCACCACCGGGCTGAATGAATTCACGAATTTCTTCAAACTCAGTGAAGTCTTGGTGGTATGCGCGAGGATTATCTTCAACAACTTCCTGCTGCTTCTCTTCAACATTCCAGTTACGGTACTTGTCACCTTCTGGGCCACCGATGCCTTGAGTTGGATCAATGTTCTCTCTTAGAGGACTGTCTGGGTCTGACCAAGCAGTTTCAAGACCCGGCTCGTTTTGTTGCAACTGAGCCATCTCACCGATAGACTCTACAATAATAGAGGCGTGCTTTTGGTCAAGCCCCTTATCCATGTAGTATTCGATAAGTTCTTGTTCTAGTTTTGAGTATCTAGTGTCTGGGCCTTTAAGCCAGAAATCCCAGTTAAAGGGGCTTCTTCTTTCTACTTGATCCCATGTTGTTGGCTTGCCCTTCTGAGTCTTCAGTTTGGGGTCGCCCTTAGTTTGTTGCAACCTTGGGTCCCTTGGTGGCTCAAGACCGAACATCTTGGAGTAACCCATATCTTTCTTATACTTCTCCGCCTGAGAAGGTGTCATTTCTGGAACAGGATTCTGTCCATAAGAGTTACTTCTTTGAATGTAGTTCTGCCAAGTCGCAAAGGGAACGGTTGCATTCCCTCCCCAAGTGTCTGGTCTTAGTGGGTGGCGCTTTGCTGGAGCATCTTGCATGTGCAAGAAGTCGTCATTTGGCCTTTGACCTATTCCGCCTGATCCGGGGATTCCTCTCTGAACACCAACATCGGGTCCAGTTAGGCCAAGAATGGCTTCTTTATCCATCCCAAGAGCAACGGCTTCTTTGTTAAGAACGTTTGCTTGTTCAAGACCGATAAACCTTGCGATAGCGGCATCTCTTGCTGCCATGCGTGGGGAAGGATCGTTAACAACTTCATCCCCACCATAGTTTTCTGAACCCATCTCTGGAACCATTTCATCTGTTACTTCTTCTGCTGGCTTCAGAGTCTCTTCCTTAGTTCTGTTTCTCCACTTATCTCCTAGACCTGAACGGTCCCAAAGTTCTTGATGTAGTTCTTCAAGTTCATCAGAAAGAGGTTCATCAATTTGCTTAAGTTCTGCAACGGCATCCTTGATCTTTTCAAGAAGTTCTTCGTCAGACATTTCTTCGTGAGAAGAAGTCTTATCCCATTCTTCATATTGATTTGGATCAAGATCCCACATTTCTGTTTGCGGAGAAGCCTGAACTGCTTCAAGGAAAGAATCAACTACGTCTGGGTAAAGATCCATTTGATCTTCAGCAGACATAGTTTGCAAGCGGGATTCCCACTTTTCTGCTAGTTTATCGAAACCGTTCTCTCTCATAACATTCAGTGACTCGCGCAGACCGGCTACAACTTGGAACTCTTCTTCTACTTCAGATGGTGCTTCGATGGCGATAGCCCCTTTGGTCAAGTGAGAGATTGTCTCTCTGTAAACCATCTCTGGGTCTACCTCGTACTTCAATGCATATTTATCAGTAACGTCTTTAATTTCTTTATCAATGATACCAACTCTGTTGGGGTTTTCATCAATAAACTTACCAAAACGCTTTTCTGTTTCCATCTGTGATGCAAGGACGGCACTACGAGGGTTCTTCTCTCTTCCATCTTCTTGCATTTGCAATTCAATATTTTCAAATAACTCACTCATTATAGTAACCATCCTTCATCTGAAACAGGCACGATCTTTTTCTTCACATTGACCAAAGCCTCTTTCTTGTTTTTCTCGTCCTTAGTCTCTTCAGACTCGTCTTCTTCAGACTCATCCTCTTCAGTCCAAGGCTTGTCCCACTTTTTAGCATCTGCCGCAACTCTTCTTCTCACATCTTCAACGTTCTTCATAAACTCTGAAATAAGGTCTTGCCTCTTACCATCTTCAACTGAGGCGACTTTTGTTGAAAACTCATGGAATGCAATCTTAGCAACTTCTTGTGCATCTCCGATGATGCTGTGAGGAAGTTTATTTACAAAATCAATTGAACTTGTAATAAGAGTTTCGTTCCATTCAGTTTCGGCTGCTTCCTTCTCCATCTCGTCAGCGACTAGAACCATTGACTCACCACCACCGGGACCCATAGCGTTGCCGAGGGAGGCTTCTCTGGCAAACTCGTACTTAGGTAGTGATTCAACGTATTCTTCTTCGCCAAGGAATGAAGAGTCGGCTAGTTTAGCCTGACAGAACTTAATCTCATTATCAAGGGCATCTCTTGCGTCAGTTAAGAATGCCATTGTTCCAATGTCCTTGGTGCTGGCAAGTCTATTATTAACTTGACTTAGAAGAGTTCTTGATTCTTCAATTCTGTTTGAATATGTTTGACGGTAATCAGCACTTGTTGTTGAGAGTGTTTCGAACCACTCCCCATCTAGGTGTTCAGATACCTTATCAACAAGTTCATCCCCTGTTGCTACCTTGTAGCGTTCATCCTTCTTGGCAGCAAGTTCTTCATCCTTCATCTGCTGCCGTGGGGTGTCCTCGTCGTCCTCTCTGTTCTTTGGGAACTCCTGTGGTTCTTCCATCTGATATTCATTTTTAGATGAAAGAATTTCAAGATCCTCAGTCATGAACTCATACTCGTTACCGTCTGTTTCAGAAATCACGTTTGCCATCTTTCCGTACATGGTTTCCCAAGTGCTTGAGATAGTACCAACGCCGACTGCTGATCTGACTGTAACTCCCGGTCTGATGGAAGGTGAGTCTTCCAACTTAAGTTTGTCAGCCACTTGATTTGCCTCCTGTTTATCAGCGCCTTCATTTTTTAATATTTCGATCATATCGCCCCGAGTCATTTGGGGATCTTTACTGACATAATCTTTTGCCATATCTTCAAGGTAGCCCCCTGAAGAACCTGAAGGCGCTTCTGCAAAAAAGTCACCATCAGCAGTATCATCTGGGGCACTCATATAGCCGCCACCAGTTCCACTAAAGTCTGGACCACCGGGGGCACCCTCTAATGAGTCATTTAATCCACCCGGCCCATCCAGATCCATACCTGCACTATAGGGGAAGTCCCCACTTGCTCCCAAGTCAAGATCTTCTGGAGCATTACTTGGGGCACCCGGCCCACCTTCTTCTTCTACCTGCTGTCCTTCTACTGGAATTGCAGCAGCATGTGCCTCTTCATCAGAAGCACCGTTTTGTTTCAAGATGTTAATGATTTGATCTTCAGGGATTCCTGCATCTTGCATAACGATTCCCAGTTCTCTCCAAGAGAGATCTACTGAAGTCTTGATGTTTGAAGTTCTAACACTGGAAAACTTCCAAGGCTCTTCGTAGTAATGATCATAAAACTCTGGATCAGCACCCATGTACATGAATTGCTTCTTGTTCCCGTCCTCGTCGTATTCTGGCTCTCTATTTTCAGACTCTTGCTTTTTAGAAGCCCAGTATCTCTGAACATGATCAACCATCCACTCCCAAACTTCTTGCCAGTTTACTGTATCTCTCTGAATTACATCATAAGGATTCGTTTCACGGACCGCTTGATTGTAAGGATCTACAGCCAAATTCATTGATTCATCAACAAACTGTTCTGTATTTCTAAACATATGGTTTGTTATCATTGCAAACAAGATATCATAAGGACGAGAACCACCGCCCATTCCAGCCATCATAATTGCTTCAACGTCTGGATTCAGGGCTTCACCCTTACCCATGATAAGTTCTTTAACCTTTTCAGTATCATCGTAGTTCCCAGCGGCCTCTTTCCCAAACAATTCGTCATTCAACTGAGAAATAGAACCTTGAGAAACATCGTATTGTTCTAGTACATTTCTAAAAGTTTCCGGCCCTGCGGAGTCTCTATCTTCTTCTGATGCATCAATTAATGCTTGAATGGCTTCCGGTGGGATATCATCATACTCATATCCGGGGTCAGCATAGTCTTCGTATGCGTTATCTGGGTGGGGTTTTTCAGTAAATTGGCTAACATCCTGATTTCCTTCATCAAGATTAATATTTTTAATTGCATCAACCGCTTCGTCCCGCAAGAAGCCCATTTGAATAAGTCTATCTAGAATCTCTCCATATTCAACATTAGCCTCAAAAAGAACCTTTGCAGCCTGCATTGCATTCACGCCACTAGTTCTAAGATTTTCCTTGATCATAGGATTTTCCTTAAATATAAGCATTAAAGCCATTTTTGCAGTCTTGGGGTCAAAACCCAAAGATTGCATTTCTCTAGTTATAGAGCCAATATTACTGTATTTTATCTCTGGCAAACCACTTGCATATTCTATCGCTTCGGATAAATCAAATTTAGCCATGTAAAATCCTTAAATAAATGCATTTACTACCAATTATAGTGTCGGACGACGCCTTTTATTGCCTATCCGCATAGGCATTTGTTTCGCATTCCTTGTTCGCATTGGTTCAGGAGACTTTTTATAGAAATGAGAAACAGAATCGGGAGTTTCTGCCCCCGGACCTCTTTTGCTGTATCCACCCATCGCTCCCATCGCCATTCCAGACGATAATCCTTCCAAATTAATGAAGTCTCCTACCAAAAAGTCTACAACTTCCATCAAACAGTCTGCAATATCCTTTGTAGTAACTGGACCAACATTCTGCTTGACGACACGATTCCCTCTTTGCTGAAGGAACTTCAGTTCATTCTTGGCTAATTCCAACAGAGGGAAATCAGCAGGAGCATGTATTAGACCAAGATTTAGAGCGGTCTTGAATCTTTCAGCCCTAGCGTAATTTAACTTCTCAGTTGCAACAACCTCTCTAATCATTGTATCACCTACGTTACGCTTTCGACTCTCTTTTCTTAACCATTGAATCAGTCCCTTGGACTGGAACTGGTCGAAAGAAAAATCTTTAGGTCTAAAATTCATTATCTTTAGTAAGATTTCTTCTTGTACGTCTAGATAATTAATTGTATGATCTGGGAAGTCTGCGGGAATCCAAGCGTGGATGTGATCAAAGAAAACGTGAGGCACCTTACGACCGAGATCGTCTTCGTGATGCTCAACGTGCCCAATTGCAAGACCGAAGTTAGCCGTAGTGGTTGAGGGGTCGCAGTGTCCCTTAAACAGTACCTCTGGGCCATAGCCCCCACGGTCTGTCCTACTCTCTAGAGTTCTGCCCTTCCAAGGCTTAAACATATCATCAACCTTATTGGGGTCAAGGAATCCATCTACAACCTCTGCAAACTTAGAACGGCGCTCAACAGAAAACTTCTCAGGGTTTCTCTCTTCTTCAAGAGCCATAGCCTCGTCTTCTTTGGGAGAAAGCACAATTGCATTCTTGAAACGATGCTCAGGATCTCTATCCCAATCCTTATACAGTTCCCAAGATGGGAATTGAAAACCCATCATACGATAGTCAAGAATCTCGGTTGACTTCTGTTCTTGATCTGGAAGAATGTCCATAGCAACAAGATAGTTATTATAAAACTTACCGACCTTAGTATAAGGGGATGAGTTCTCAAAGATAAGAGCATCTTCCTTAAACTGGTCAAGGGCAGGACGGGCTGCCTCTAGGATCTCATCTGCTCCAGATTTACTGTTGACACCCTCCATCATGTGAGCCATCTCATCCATGATGAGAACCATCGTTGCCTCTCCACGAATTGTTGCTGCGTTGGCAGCAGAAGGTTTAATCCTAATAGATGCTAAGTCTCGCTCACTCTTAAACGCACTCTTTGCCTTTAGTTGAATAGCCTTATCAATATCAGCGGGGGTCATAAGACTAATCTCTTTTTCAAGGAACTTAGACCAATAAGGCTTTAGTGCTTCACATGAAGTAATTGACCCAGAGATATCCGCAAACTGATAACGCTTTGCCTGATCCTCTGATGCGGCAATAGCAGTAACCCAGATTGCCTTGTCACGGTCAATCCCGTATTTTTCTTGTGGGTTTTCCATATTGATAAGATCATAAATCTTTTTAGCAACGGCTAACCCGGTGATGTGACCCTTAGAGGAACGACGACCACCTACTAGCATCACTTCTCTAAAGTGGCTATAACCTTTCTCCCTAAGAGTCTGCACCCTTTCGCGGATATGGGGAGATAGCATCACTTCCCCCGACTTATTGTAAATCCACTCATCAAGAATATCTTCTTCAAACGGAGTCAACTCTTCTAGGAAGATGGTTTTAAGCAAAGTCCTTTGTCTAGGGTACAATGGCTTATTACAATATTCGTCTGACTCTGCAAACTCAACAATTGAGATTTGCTTATCTTTAAGATTTAAAGAAAAATAATCAAGAAGATCGCTACTCATTAGTGGATTTCCTCAATGTCTTCGTTCTTCTCTCTAGCCTTTTTGACTTCATGTTGCTTCTTCTCGTGGTCAAAGCCAGAGATAGGATCTATCCTATCAATTATATTTACAACGAGTTGAGGGAATTCAGCACCCTCTTCAACGTGCCAGTCAGCGTCTGCTTCAAACCCAGCGTCGTGAAGTCTACCCTCCAACTCAACAATCATATTCCACATAACGTCAAAGTCTCCCTTGGCGTCTTTGTACTTGTATTCTATTTTACCTACAATGTCTCTAATCTTTATGATTTCTTCATCATAGAGACTGATCATACTGTTCTGATCCATCATCAGTAACTTCTCCTTCTACTGTAACTATTTCTTCATAATCCCCAAGGGATTGTGGAACATCTTCTGGTTCTCCCATAGATGTTTTATTCGCCTCAGCCTCTAGCATCAAGTTCTCTCCAGACGCAATCTCTTTGGCGCGTGCTGCAATCGCGCCATGAAGTTCTGGTGGAACAATCTCTCTAATAGCCTGAACCATTGATTTAACTTGAACCATCATCTTTTCTTCTAGAACAGAATATCCTCCGCTCATCAACTCTTCTCGTAGTTCAATTGCCTTGATAACATCTTTCGGCTCTACGCGAAGGTCCTCATAAATAATTTGATCCCAACCTTTTTGAATGAATACATCTAGATATGCTTTGCCTGAGATAATACGAATCTCATTCTCTGCATTCGCCTTTTCGTATTCTTCTGCGTGCTTCTCAATGATTGCACGATACGCAGACTTATCCAGATCAAGGTGAGACTCCTTATGTCTTTGGACAGAACGATAAGTAATGTCTTCACCAACAGCCTGAAGATTCTCTGCAATCTTTCTAACACTGAAGCCACGGATAAGCATCATATCAACATTGACACGATACTTGGACTGACATACTTTACAGCGGCTAGAAGTTCGAACGTCTAAAAGTTCACTTCCATCTACAGCAGGCATCTTCTTGTTCTTGTTGCCGCTGCTCTTCTTATTGTTGTTGTTACCGTTCTCTGGTATCTTTGGCATTTAATTCCTTAGCGGTAGAACGAGGCCCCGTTGACTTTGCGCTGATGCTCGCTGTTTACTTTTCTTCCTTCGGGATGTGTTCTGTTGTACATACCACTTTCTACAGAAGGATCTGGAACTCCGCTCTTCGGATAGATCTCTCTTCTATATCTAGTTCTCATATGCTCTTTAAATAAGATAGGGTTCTTATGATGAATTCTATTCCCCGCTCTTACATCTGCTTTTAGTATCATATCTGTAATATAATCTAATTGTGCTGGAGTTAAGTTTGGATCGTTAATATCAAACTCATAGAACTCTTCTTCCATCGTTAAGTCTTCATAATTGTTTTGGACTTCATCACTCATTTGTTTCTCCAAAGTATATGTTTGCTAGTTGCTTAGAAGCAGCCTCAACATACTGGCCTACAGAAACTGTAGTGATGCCCATTATTTCAGCAACGTCTTTTTGTTTCTTGTCTAGGATTACATTTAAATAAAATGCTTGCTTCTTACGAGGACTGAGTTCGTTCAGTCCCATTCCAAGATCATGAAAAGATATTGCTACTTCCCGATATTCAATTGTATCTTCGCCCGTAGATCTAACATATTCTCTGAATTGCATATAATTTCTATACAACTCTCTCATGACTTTATGTTTGCTAACTGGCTCTTGTTTTTTCTTCTTAATTTTCTTTTTCATATTTTCTAACTATTTTTCTTAAAATGAAAATCAGGAAAATAACTCATCCCGACAGCAACTGCATCAGTCTCGTCAAAGGGTATATCAGTTAACTTCCGCTCACCCCTAATTTCAGGGTATGTCTCTACTACAAGTCTTCTGATATTTGGTTTGCTCACTGAAGAATCTCCTGTTAAAATGCTCTTCACAGAACGGGCAGAAATGTCAATCCAGTCTAACTCATCTTCATAAGCCATAACCTTACACACTGCCATAACTGAGAGAACTAACGGCACTTGGGGAGATACACCAAAGTTGCCTTTGCCTGATATTGGAGGAACTATTTCGGAGATAATATTTGTTATCTTCTTATCTTCTAGCAGTTCTCCAAACCAATGATACATACTAAATATACCATTATTTAGATACTCTTGATACTTCTCGTCCTTCCCTCTTTCCCTTGTGGAATAAACTCCATGATCAACAACATCTGCATCTTCATTAAAGATACAATACCCAAATCTTTTAAATCCGGGGTCAATAGAAAGTAATCTAAAATCCTTCATCTATTCTCCTTCTGAAATTACTTTCTCCCACACTCTTGTCCACTTATCGTAGATTTCTTCGATAAGAAGAGGATTGTATTCTATGCTTATCTCTCTTAAATCGTGGGCTGGCAATCCTCCCTTCGCTGGGGTGCCACCCTTCCTGATAGCAAGAATAAAAGCCTGTTCAATACCAGTCCAATGCATGTAGCAATTTAACTGGGCGGTCCATTTTGCGAGTGTAGGAGGAAACGGACCTGTATCAAACTCAATGTCATTCATAGTTTTCAGGTCAGCAATGAACTTCCCCTTATTCTTAAACTCAACAATAAGGTCAACAGTTCCCTTGCCTGTCCATCCTGATTCGTGGTCATATGTGAATGTTCTTTCAACATTCTCTGCATCTGCATATCCCATATCAACAATAATATTCTGATAGTATGCGTGCCAGAAGTGACCACAATCAAAGACTCTTCTTAGGCCCGCAGGTATTCTTTTGCTTTCTTTACCCATGATTCTCTTGTACAATTCCTCTTCAGACGCTAGACAGTCGCCGGAAGGGTGGAAGCAACGATCTGGCTCCTTCCGCCTATCGTTCTCAATCTCAATGACCCAACGATCTGGGAACTCACCTTTATTCTGATACATATCAATCCTAGACGCTAACAGGCTTCCATCTGATAGTTTCTTCATTGTCTTCATATCTAGTGCCATTCTATCATCTCCAAGTCGTCATGGATTGATCTAACAACTAAATCAATCATCCTGCCAGTTTCATCCTCAAATCGGATAAACATACATGGTCGTCTATTTTGTTCTTGGGCTTCTTCTACAATCTTATCCCAAGTTTCCTTTTTAATTGAAAAAGACTTCTTTTCGGTTGTCTTACATTCGGCTGTAAACTGGAAGTCTGAGATATCAAACCTCACATCACCCCTGTCTGCCCAAGATGCACCCGAAGAAGGAGAGCGTCTGCCATTATACATCTTTGCTATATAATTCTCATGCTTTTGCGCTCTTGCTGTAGTGGTCTTTTTACTCAATATATTTCCTTTATATTATATTTACATTTTATCACATTATATTATTTTGTTCAAATATAGCATTATTAAGTTTATCCATCTCTTCTGGGTTTTCTTTAAAGAACTCAACAACTGCGTTTCTTCCCTGAAAAGACTTATCATTAATATCGTACCAAGCGCCACGCTGTTCAATTACACCAGCGCGGAGTCCAACACTTACAATAGACTCAATAATATCTATACCAACTTCGTTTGAATCTGTCTTTGTGTGATAAAGATCCCACTCTGCGTTTCTCTTAGGTGGGCCGACCTTTGACTTAGTAATAGTGGCGACAGGTCTAAAACCAATCTCTACAGGTTCAGTCTCGCCGGGGACAGTAGCCTTCTTAATCCCTGCTGAACCACCCTTCTTAACCTGAATGATGACTGCACATCCATGATGCAGAGCGTGTCCACCGGGAGCGTGTACAATTGGCAGACCTTGACGGTTTGCGGTATCTCTTACTTGATTTAGCAAAAGGAAAACTTGTTTAGTCTTTGCGATACGAGGAAGCAACTGCTTGACCATCTGGGTAATGAGTCCCGACTGACCGTAAGCCTGCTTCTTACCATCTTCATCTAGTTCTCTCTCAGAGGCCATAGCCCCGATGGAATCAACAACTACAATCCCCAAGTCGGACTCTTGGGCAAAGTGTACTGCGTGTTTAGCAGTATCCTCTGCTGAGTTTGGATTGGTGATAATTAACTTATCAACATCTACTCCAAAGTTCTTTGCAAAGATTGGATCAAAAGATCCCTCTAGATCTACATAGGCTGCAAGTTCACCCTTCTTCTGTACCTCAGCAACAGCAGCATAGGCCATCGCTGACTTGCCAACACTCTCTGGTCCGAAGACCATAGTGATTCCGCCTTTGGGGTATCCTCCAATTCCAAGTGCATAATCAAGCGATGGAATCCCCGATGAAGTTGATTCTATTTTCACAGTCTCGTTTGCAATTCTAACATTTTCTGTACCGAATTCTTTTGATGCTCGTTTGAGCAAATCTTCTACTGGACTCAAGAAAGTTCCTCCAAGTTAACTAGACTTGCACCCCGGTTATTAACCTTAATGTTTGCAATAACAGGAGTACACTCTTGTATTATATCAGAAAAGCCAAGTATGTGCTGCTCAAAGACTGCAAACTCAATCGTCTGATCGCCGTACTCCAGATTGATGAACGCCATATCTTGACCCTTCTTGGTTTTTAGGCTACGGATAGATTTAATCTCTCCAGCCACTATGTAGGTGCCTGCCTTCTTCAATTCTGAGAAGTCAGTTACGCACTCTTGTTGGATAACATCTTTATACTTGTCAAGAATCTTTGGGGCCTCGTTGGTGAGGATAATCCCAAGTAATTCCTTTTCAAACATTCGTCTTTCTCTCTTTGAGATAGGACGATCTTCAAACTCATCAAAAGCACCTGAATTAAATAGAGCCTTAGCCTTGTTTGCCCCAAGCCTTTGCTTGGGAGAGGGACCATCTGCTTTGCCTGCCTTTTTGTCTGCAAGAAACTTCTTATTCTGCTGTTCAAGGACTTCCAGCATATGATCATACCCCTCAAAAGGACGGTTTTCAATAACCCACTCTGCTCCCTTAGACACACCCTTAACATCCTTGAGGCCAAGGTAGATTGTGTTCTCCATAATGTCAGTTTCAAACATTGACTTGTTGATATCTGGAGCCTTGACTTTGATTCCCATTCTCTGTGCCTCAGAGATGAAACGAGGAACATCATCTCGCACATCTTCCTTACGAATACATGCAAGCAAGTACTCAGCAGGATACATATGCTTTGTCCATAGAGTCCAAAGAGTGATGATGCCATAGGCTACAGAGTGAGCCTTATTAAACGCATACTTTGAGAAACCGAGCAATTCATTCCACAACTCGTTAGCACTCTTCTCATCCATATTCTGAATGGCGCGTTCCATGTAACGAGGATAGAACTCTTCCATCTCCTTTACCTTCTTCTTACCCATAATACGTCTAACATCATCTGCCTCTTCAAGAGAGAATCCCATCTTGGTAAACAGTTGGATAACCTGTTCCTGATAAACGAACACTCCGTAAGTATCCTCAACGATATCTTCGATAAATGGATGCAGCACTTCATACTTAGCACCCTCTCTACGCTCTAGATACATATCCACATATCCAGCACGGAGAGGACCCGGACGGTTGAGTGCCACAAGAACGGCTAGGTCTTCGATATTACGGCAATGCATATGAGAAGCGATTCTCTTTGCAATACCGCCATCCTCCACTTGGAAGACACCAACGGTCAGACCGCGATCAAGAAGATCCCAAAACGGCTTATCTTCAAGGTCTTTTTCGTGATGTAGTTTCTTGAAGTCCCAATCCACGCCATGATTGCGCTTGATTAACTTCTGCGCCTCTTTCAAAACAGATAAGTTTTTAAGAGCAAGAAAGTCTAGTTTCATAAAGCCAAGACTGTCAATCTCATGCATATCGAACTGCGTTGCAATTTCACCATCTTTGCGGCCAGCACTCTTATCCAACCTAAGTGGGCAGATAGAGGCAAGGGGTTCATCGCCTACAATGAATCCACTAGCATGAATGCTACTTGCAAAGATACGACCGTGTAGGTCCCCAGCCATAGCAAACAGTTCTGGGTACTTAGCAATCCACCCCTGCAACTCTCCTACTTCAACAATGTCGTCCCAGTCGGCCATAAGTCCAGCGTCGGTTGTGCTATCAACAATTAACTTGATATCTTCGATATCCTTGATAGGAACCTCTAAGTACTTACCAACTCGTTCGATGGCTGACTTTCCGTGCAACTTCATGACTGTACCGATGTGAGTTACACATTCATCACCAAAGGTATCACGAACAAAGTCCTTGATCTTATCTCTATCTTCAACTGCAAAGTCAGTATCAATATCAGGGAGTCCACCTTGCTCACGGCCTTTGTTATAGAATCTCTCAAAGATCAAGCCGTACTGAATGGGATCAATATCTGTAATGCCAAGTAGGTAGGCGACGAGGCTTCCTCCTACTGAACCTCGCCCCGGCCCACGGAGGATATCGCTATTCTCTGCGTGTTCATTTACAAGATGCTCAATCAAAAAGAAGTCGGCAAGTTGTGCATCAAAGATTGCATCTAGTTCCTTTTCAATTCTTTCCATGTAACGGTTATCAGAATCTTCACTTGCAACCTTCTCTTTGTAACCCTCTTCAATAAGGTTGACTAGTTTGAGTGGGCCTTCCTTACCCCAAGTAGGGATACGCTTCCTCTTCTCAGGAAGTTCAACCTCTGACATTTCTGCGATAGCATGGGTATTCGAAATTGATTCTTCCACAACGCTTCGCGGCAGATATTCCAACGCCTTTTTAATATCGTCCTCGTCTAGAATCCAAAGACAGTTGGGGTGGTTCCTGTCTGCCTCTGACTTCTTCTTACGCATAGACATATTAACAAACGCTTCGTGGTTATGATATTGCTCTCCACATGCATAGTGAGCATCAGTAGCGTACACAAAGGGTACACCCTTCTTCTGACCGAGACTTACCAACTCTGAGTTGATAGCCCTCTGATTATCAGAATCATAAGTGTGAAGTTCAATATAAAACTTATCATCAAAGATCTTTAGATACTGATCTAGAACCGCTTCTGCATTAGCACCCTCAGAAATAGCAGAGGCGATCTTGCCACCCATACATGCAGAAGTAAGTACTAGACCTTCTTTGTGTTCCTCTAAGATCTCCCAATCCACCCGAGGCTTATGATAGAATCCTTCAAGGTAAGCGCGGGTAGATAGTGTCCAAAGGTTCTCTACGCCCTGCTGATTATAGGCGAGGATAATAAGGTGGCTCCGGTCATTCTTAGGCCGGTTTCCCTTTAAGTCAGACTTATGATGATTCAAACGACTGTCTCTCGCCTGATATGACTCAATACCTAAGATCGGCTTAACACCACGTTCTACCGCCTTGCGATAAAACTCAATATGACCAGCAACTGTTCCATGGTCAGTTAGAGCAACTGCATCAGACCCGATCTGCTGAACGCGATCAAGGATCTCATCAATAGTTGCATAACCATCAAAGATAGAATAGTGACTGTGCTGATGCAAAGGTATTGCCAAGTTAACTCCTAAATGTTTGTGTAGGGAATAGGTTCGCCCTGACTCTTGCGAGCCTCTTTTGCTAGTTTATCACAATAATCATTTAACTTGTCGCCGCTGTGCGCTTTTACTTTGGTAAACTCAGTCGGTGTTTTTTGCAACAATAGAATAAGTTCTTGCCAAAGACTAGCGTTTGGGGTGACGACCCCATTTCTTTTTGTCCAGTTGTTCTTCTCCCAATCATGCCACCAACCATGCTTAATGGTATTTATCATATAAGCAGAATCAGAAAACAGTTCTATCTGACACTTCTGTTCTGATAGATACTTTATTCCTTCAATGGCAGCCTTGAGTTCCATGCTGTTGTTTGTTGCTCCAACAACATAACCATAGTTTTGAGTAACAAAACCTTCTTCTCCAAGAATAATATAAGCCCAACCGCCTTCGTGGGTTATATGAGAAGAGGAACCATCTGTATAAATATAAAAGAGGGGGAGGTTATCCCTCCCCCTCCTATTATCCTTGTTAAAGATCTTCTGCTTGTCTCTTAATGCGCTCGAAAGCAGACTCTGCATTCTCTTCTGCTTCTGAGTTTTCCTTCTTACGGACTGGACCACTATTGGTATTCTCTTCCTTGTTGACATACATCTGCTTCTGAGGCAGCCACATACTCTCGTCACTGAGATATGTGTCGTAACGCTCCTTAGACCCAAGACTCTCAAGGAGTTCCTGAATGCTAGGAATATTCATATCGCGGTAGTCAACAATCTCAGCCTTATCTACTTCGTAGCCAAGGTAAGTGGTTGACTGATCCGCACCCTCGCGGATAATCTTCCAAGGGTTAGCAGTAATTGGACCGATCTGGTCGTTGTGACTTGTAAACTGCTGCCAGAAATTCTGAGCAGCCTGAAACACAATCACATACTCTGGGTAGAAAATACTGTTTCCATCCTTAGTAGTGTACTCGCTTCCCCGGACCTCAAAAGACTTGATATCTGAAATCCTCTTAGTTGAAGAAGATGAGTCGTACACTGGATCAAGAAGAACTGCTACTGCTGCAAAGTTCTCCTTTGGAACGTGACCCAACTTGTCGCAAAGTACACAGGAGCCATCTGAGTCTTCCCATGCATCCATCTTGCGGCATACAAAATCACGGTAGCCCTGCTTAACCTCACCATCTCGCTCATAAGATACGCGAACGTAGCGGTGAATGCTGGCTAAAATAACATCATCAATATCAGTAAAAAACTGAAGAAATGCTTCCTCTCCATCCTTAAGAGATAGGAAAGGAACGAAGTCAGTTGCGCGGGTTCGTCCTGAACCACCACCCTGACTCTTTTGCTTAATTAGGGAACTTCCCTTTTGAAATGTCGGCATTTTGTCTCACTTTCTTTAGTGTCTATGACTTGCCATCTATATATCTAATTATAGCATATCTATTCTTGGTTTTCATTTAACTGCTTATTTAATTCTTCTCTCTCTTCCTTGGTCAACTGCTCGTAAGTAACCTTACCAACCTTAAGAAAGTAGTCTTGGACCTTTTCGGTCTTGACTGTCAAAGATTCAGAATTTGTAAACTTAGTAAATGCCATTACTTCCTCCAATGTATATAGTGTTCTGCCTTATTTAAATACTTTTCCCACTCTTCATGGGGAATATCGGCAGGGTCCCCCTTTGCAACATCTGCTGGGGGAACTATATAAACTTCACAATAGTCCTTCAAATAATTAAGTGCCGCTAGAGTCGCTTTTGTCCCTGCCTCATCGTTATCAAACCAGAGAAAAACGTTCTTAAAATCCCATAGCAGAGCCATTTGTTCTTCAGATATAGAAGCACCGAAAGTAGCGACGACATTCTCATATCCTCTCCCCCACATTATAGCAGCGGTCTTCGGGGACTCAACAACAATAACATAATTAGAACCTTCATGGCAGTTACAATCAAGATGATAAAGGGTACTTCCCTTTGGAAAATCTGGAGTATTTAGATACTTTGCCCTTTTCTCTCCAGTTAGATCTCTTGTCTGCCAACCTACCACCTGACCCTTTACCATATGTGGGAATATGATGCCATCTTGCTTCTCATCGTATGTAATCATAAAATGCTTTATGGCTTCATCGTTCAATCCCTGATCATACATCCAAGGATGCTTCTTGCTATCGTGAACAACATCATAATAGGGCAGAGTATTACCGGCTAGACTCTTGCGCGGAGGCTCTTCGTCTTTCACCCTAGAAAGTAGTTCTTCTTTGTCCCATGTATCATCAAGAACAGTAAAGTAGTTTGACTCAACCCACTTCTCTGCTTCTTCGTAGGTATCAAACCCCTTAACCTGATGGACCATGCTGATTACATTGCCACCGCCACAGGCAAAGCAATTGTACAGCCCGTACTTGCTTGAAGTAGGGTCTATGTTGATACTAAAACTTGGGTTGCTATCAGAGTGAAACGGACAGCAGCACCACAACTCGCCCCGACCGTCCTCAAAAAACTCTTCGTCGGGAAGAATGTCAGTAACAATCTTTTGAATCGGGATTTTACTCCGATGCTCTTGAAACAATTGGCCCATTGAAATTAAACTGTGTTTTGTTTTGTAGATTTATCTTAATACCCCACATCGCATTGCTCTTGCAATAGCGACCCTCAAGAATTCTCATTCTAACCATATTCAAGTCAGCCTCATCCTCGCTGCGATGTAGAGCAATCAAAAGATCAGCCGTTTCTTCAATAGCACGAGAAAGACCAATCTTATCTGCGCCAGCAAGGTCCTCCAACTGAGCAGCCTCACGGTTGAACTGACAAACGCAGATATAAGGAATCTCTTGCTTGGTAGCAGCAACCTTCATGGCATGTACAATAGACTTTGTGTTTTCGTCACTCCTTCCAGACTCCTTTTCTGGATGAACAAACGATAACTGATCTACAAGAACAACATCTGCGCCCACCTTGCTAGATTCAAGAACGAAGTTAGAAACCTTACGATCCTCAAAACCGGGATGCACAATGTATGCAGGACCCAACTCATTGAACTCGGCCATGGCAGTTTCAATCTGCTTCCACTCTGATGGCATAAGAGCATTCTTGACCATGCGGCTATAACTTACCCCACTCACAAGACACATCAGGCGCTTGTACATATCCTTCTCAGTAAGTTCAAGAGTAAATAGAATTGGCGTAAATCCCTGACGCCTTTGTTCAATAAAGGCATTAAGCAGGAACCAAGACTTGAACCTCTTTGGACGAGCGACAAAGAAAGTCAAGTGGCCGGGGCCTGCACCACCCGTATGCTCATCAACATCCTTAAACCCATAGGTGGCACCCTGCTGGCTATTCTCTGCATAGTCCTTAAACTCCTGAATAATCTCTTTGTAGTCTTCAGAAGTGAGGATGTGCCTCTTACTACTGATCTGCGACCAGATATCGTGAGCATTGGAAATAAGAGCATCAATGAACTCTTCTGGCTGGTCTGCATCTGCCAGATCATTAAGAATAGCCTTATGGCGAGAGCGAATGAACCTTTCCTTAAGTTTATCCGCAAGAAAGTGTGGGTCAACAGATGGCCCATTTCTCGGGATATTCTCAAACTCGTATTCGATCTCGCTATCACTTGGCGGCTTGCCATAGTTTGAAAGATAATCAAATACATACTGAACAAACGGCTTTAGGTTTGTGTCCCTAACCATATGCGGGCCAACACCAGCATTCTTAAGTTCAATAAGGTTATTCGGAACTAGAATCTGTTGGACTAGTTCGTTATCAAGATCCATTCGGTCGCTCATTTAATTGGTCTTACCTCTTTGTTGGTAATTAACAGGTCAACAACATCTTTTGCCTGAGCAGCCCGAACATCAGTCCCAGAGACTTCAACGGGGATCTGCACCATATTAAGCAGACTCCACACTCTTGGGTAATAATGCTCATGCTTCTCTGGACTTAAGTTTGTCCCGATAGTAGTGGGCAAACTGTTCTCTACACGATATCTTATCACATTTTCATAGACTTCGGAAAAATATTCGTGCTGCCTTGAAGACATTGGTTCAATAACTTCATCTAAAATAAATACCTCTGCTGAACGCACGTTCTTCATAAGAACCTTCTTGCTCTCTACCTCTGAATACTGGGTGACAATGTTGCTAAATGAATCAAACCAACCTTTGTAACCTCTTTTAATCAAAGACTTGAGAATCAAAATCTGAGCAAAGGTCTTGCCCGTACCTAGTGGTCCGTAAAAAGTAACGCCCCTGCCATACCTTGCGTTAAAATCGAAGTTATCTATGTAGTCTTCAAGGAACAGTCGAAGGGAGTCCTTCTCTTGGTAAAGATCATCAAAAGAAAGCGAATGATACCGGATGCCAATGTTTGCATACAGATAGTGCCTTCTAAGACCTCGTTGGGTATCGCAATCGCACTCATGCTGCTCACCTTCAAACACATAGTATCCAGTGTCGTTACAGGTCGGGCAGACGTTAGCCGTTGCTCTTAGCGTAGGGAACCTCTCCCAGAGAGTTTCGTATTCGCTGTTAGATACGTTTCTCCAAACAATATTACTCAATTGTTGTTATCTTCCCCTCAAGTTCAAATTCTTTAATGGTATCCTTGATACTCTTATCAATATAAAATGAAAAGGTATCCTCTTCATCCTTCTTGTATGGAAGGTAGTATATCTCATCATACCACAAAGAGTCTAATGCTATGCTAGCCATCATCATTAAAGGACCCATATTTTCCAGCAAGGCTTTATCGTTTTCATTAAACCCTGCCTTAAACAAAAAATGAAGATAGGAATAAAGAGGCCCTGCGGTAATGATGTAATCTTCTTTCCTGTTTTTATACTCTAATGCCAGTATATCAGAAACAAACATAAAGTCGGTTCTATAATCGCTCAACTCACCGAGAGCAAGTTCCGTTTTCTTAATAAACTTCTTGTCTAGGCCATCAAAGACTTTCACATTTCGTTCCTTGCCAAACTTATTAGCGAAACGAGTCTTACCGGACTTTGGGGCACCAATAACCAATGCTCTCATTAGTCCTTCTTTCTAGCCTTAGAAACAACAAAAGAAACAGAAGGCTTTTCCATCTTGATAATCTCTTCAAGCGTAGAAATAAAATCTGGATCTTCATCTAGTTTTCTATTGACTGCATCTTCACTAATCTCAGGAACCATCATAACAATTTCAGAAAATACATCTGGATTGACTGCTTGTAGTTGCCAAAGGTCAAGGGATGCCTTACCCTTAGAGATTCTACGATACGCAGTCCCTCCATCAGAAAACTCCATCTTCTTTGGAACAAACTCATTCTTCTCTTTAATTGTTGCCGTTCTGTTTTCTTCGTTATACTTTACAATATCGTAAACAGGAAAGCGTCCTTCAAGGTACTTCTCAACATCTTCAACAAACTCAGGAACCCAGACAATCTTTACCTCTGGATCTCTTTCTGAAACAACAAGTTCATCAAGTTCTTGCTTTAGTTGCTTGATTTCGTTATCAAGGTTTGTTTTGTTTTCTTGAAGTTCCTTAATCTTTTCGTAAATATCATTCTGTTCGCTCATTTTCTTCCTCCAAGATCTTTTTAACGTGAGAACAAGTCCCATTAAAGCGAAACCCTTTGCAATCACAAAATGGATCACAAAGGGGATAACCGACACCCATCACGGTGTATACATTTCCCCTTGGAGAAACCACCTTTATCTCATTGGGGTAATCTTTAGTCTTCGTTTGGTGGCTCTTCTCCATACTTCTCAAACTCTACTTCCATATGATTGAGATACTGCATCATTATTCCCATCAGCCTGATACAGACTATTTGACTTATTATATCATGAAGGTTAAACTTTCCGCCTTCTTGAAATTCTATCATATCATATAAAAGGTCTGGGTCTTCAAATAAAACCTCAACCAAATTTAACTGATCCGTTACTTCAGACTCAACTAGCGCACCAACGGCTAAATCCATCAAGTCATTGATCCTAACTGGGATTTCAATTTCTTCAGCATTGAGAAGATTCTGAAGAGCATTCAGACTCTTTTTTGAAACATCAATGAGTGGAGTATTTTTAAGTTCTCTACTCATCCTCGTACCCTCTAAAAAAGTTTTCTAGAGGACAAGAGATGTTATCGCAGTTAACTGGATCAATAGACTTACACTTTGGGCAAATAACATCTATAGTATCATAACTTGTATAATTCTCAAACATTTTTAATCCTCAACTTTTTGGCCCCACTCAAACTCTCCACACTCTTCACATAAAGAAATCAATCTTAAATTGGAATCAATAGCCCACAATATATCTTCATGAGGACAAGAAGAGTCTTCTATCTCTTTAGGCCAGACTCTCTTAACACGATGATCTGAAGCGATCATTCGCCAAATAAAGGTTTGACCATGCTTAACAGCATTTTCTCCCTTTAACTCCAATAAAACATCACCCTTTACTGGAGTAAAATTAAAATCGCCATGTTCTTCTTCGCAATCATGGTCGTTTTCTAACATTTAGTTCCTTACAAGAATAAATCAAGATCTTCTACAAAGAAGTCTTCTAATGATACATCTTCAATATCTATTGTATCATTTTTACTTGTTTGAAGCAAACTTGGGTAATGTGTTCCCTCAAGGTTTAGTCTATCCATGTTCCGGGCAGTTCCTTCTTCGTTAATCAAAGCCTTCTGCTCGTTACTTGTTAGACCAGACTCAGAAAGGAAAGATGCTTCACGCTGGCTAACAGGCTCAAATTGATAATTTGCTTCTCTAATGTCAGATTCTTGTAAACTAACATCAATTCCGCCTCTTGGAATAAAGATATCAAGGGTAGAACCATTGTTTACTACTCTCACAAGATCTGGGACTTCATATTTTGAAGAAGTCATTTTATACATTTGACCATTGTTTAGAATATTACCGTCTGTATCTTTCCATGCGGCGGTTTTAGCATAGGTTGCTGAATTCAACGCTGAATTGGTTGTATTAGAAACGTCACCTGATGCTGAAGGCCCACCAACATTCTCTGAAGGATGCTCAGGAGAAACTGGAGTCTGAACACTCTGTTGACGCCTTGCGTTTTGCCCACGCACGTTTTGAGCAACCTGATTAACTACTCCAGCAGGCATGTTTGGGTACACCCCTTGAACTTGTTCAGCAACTTGCTCTTGTTCTTGCTGCCAGTTGTGAACACCGGGGTCTGGAACAGGCTGTTGGCTGACTTGATTGTATGCCCCGGCTTGCATTAGGCTGGGGTCTACTCCCTGCATCAAAGCGTTCGTTGCAAGTTGAGCGCCCGCTGCTGCTGGCATCAATTCCTCAAACTCATATGGCTTAACATCTTCTCTCTTGCTAAGACCATCTTCATTTAATCCCATTGGGGATAGTGATGTAAAATCAGATTGTTTTTTTTTAGACTCTCTGGGGAAATCTATTCCGATAGCGTTAAGAGCAGATCTGTCGTCTTCAGACAACTCATAATCCTGCGGGTCTTCAATGATAGTACGAGGGTCTGCCATAACTCCTTGCTCACGAAGTAGATTTATAGACTTTTCTTGATCTTGCTGACCAAAGCCGGGTTGGTTTCTAACTGCCTCATGAAGAGTATCTGCTATATCGGTGGCACCTTCAATTACAGCATTAACAAGTTCATTAAACTCTTCAGGAGCAACCCCTACAGACTCTAGTTGCTGATACATTGCTGATTCATCATTTTGCATAAGAACATCATATGGCATAATGTTTGATAGTTCTGTCAAAGCCCCTTCTAGAGCATTATTTCTTTCTTGAAGCATCATAATTGCTTGCTTCTGCGCTTCTGCCATTTGTGGAAAGTATTCTTTAGCACGCTCTATTGCATCAGCGATCTGTTCTTCTGAGAATTCTCTTTTGATTTCATCTGGAATTGTCGCCATAACTTCTTCTTCATCAAGATCAAATACGTTTTCCATGGCGTAGTCTAGGTAGTTTTCTATATAGTCT
>JAAOEI010000229.1_pt1 | contig 22848 bp, 27 predicted proteins | sample 7059261 | NCBI WGS metagenome assembly JAAOEI01 (sample SAMN14008812, study PRJNA610033) | viral metagenome | isolation source: viral particles filtered from seawater | place: China: Hangzhou Bay, Yangshan Deep Water Harbour | collected 2017-10-31 | reverse complement strand
GACGACCCAACCATCCTATATATCGAGCGGAAGGAATACCGAAGGCTCCTGAAGCTGATCGAGGATTTGACGGAAAAGCAGATTGATTTACAGGCGGAGATTACACGATTACGTCAGGTTAGCCTTGATGCGCCCCCGAAGGGCTGAATTAAACGTGCTTCTATCCAGTGCGGGCTGACCCTCAAGTGTTCTTAGTCTGTTTTCGTGGTTAAAGAAAAAGTCCGCAAAAGCCCCGTCTATCCTGCGGGCCAGTTCTGCATCGGCTTTCAGATCGTCCACAACCGCCCCGAATTCAGCCGTCCATGTGTCGATATCCGACTGGGTGGGAGCGGGGCCAAGTGACGCTGGCCAAGACACAAGCTCATTATCCCGGGTCCGTATCCCTGGTGCGTAATTGAATTTCCAGCCTAGAACCTCCCCCAAACTCATGGGGCAATCTCCGTAATTGTCAAGGTAGAAGCCGAAACGCCCCCGTATAGCCTCGCACCAGACTGCCCATTAAATGTCGTGGTTCCGGCGGCGGATCCGCCGATTCGGATTTTAAATGTCGTGGCAGATGTGGTTCCAGCGGCCATCTCGTGCCGCAGTCTCAGGGTGGCAAGTTCCGTCGCACTCCCCTTCGTCTCCGCTACGGCAGCCAGTGCGCCAGCGGTAGCATCCTGGAACAGGGCTGCGATAAGCGTATAGCCGCCAGCACTGTGGGACGCGACAAGATTGGCCTCGATCATAAGCCGGTTACTGGTGTTCTTTGGTGTAATTGCCAGGGTGATATATTCATCTCCCTCGCTACTTTGGGGAATGGTGTCATCGTTGGGCATAACGGTGGTGCCCGTTGCAACCGCATTATCCACGGTATGAACGCGCTGCACGATATGTTGGCCAGGGGATTGGGCGGCCCTTGTGTACTTCGTGCAGCGATAATCCCCGGATGCGTATTCATAGAACTCCGCCTCATCCCCCGCTGCGGTTGTAATGTTGGCGGCACCCGGGAGTATTAGGTCGGTGGCGTTGTGCGTTAGGGTTAGTGCGCCATCAAAATGGAGCTTAACAATCGTCCCAACACCCTTACTGTTCAAGCTGGTGATTGCGGTGGTGCCGGTAACATCAAATAGGTTTCCGTCAATATCAACCGCAAGTGCGGAGGCGGAAGCCACGTCGGCCCCTTTCTTCCATGTCTCTGTCTTGGTGTAAACGTTATCCGTATCCGTAGCTGCCGCATTGGCGGGGGGCTGGATATCGGGAACCAATTGAAATTGGGTTCCATCATAACGACACGAGACGATCTGATTAACCAGAATATCATTTGCGGCCAACGCCACGAGAGATCCAGATCCGTCGTATTTCTTGATATCCTTTGTGCCCAGGCCGTTGACATTTAGGGTGGACGCCCCAGTGTTGGCATTTGCCGCCAAGAATGAAAACGCCTGCCCCGCCGCATACGCCGTTATGGCGGGAGATGGGGCAATCACATAAGCATCTGCTGCCCCAGTATCGGCCTTGTATCCCGTCAGATAATCCGTTGTGGGGATGATGTCTGTTCCAGATACTGTGACCGTTCCAGATCCAGCGGTATAGGTGCCATGCTGTCGGAACAAGATCCCCGCAATGGTCAGGGTCTTGCCTGCCGATACGCTGAAGATACACCCGGCAGGGGCCACGACAGTGAAGTTTGCGGCAATGGTCAAATCGTCATCAATCGTCCACGTTCCGGGAAGGAACAGAAGGGAGACGTTCTGAGAGCCTAAAGCGCTGATGGCTTTATTAATCGTGGCGAGGGTTTGATTGGATGTGTTCCCGTCTCCATAGACAGAAAGCACATCCACCTCGTTCCCAATCTTGAGCCCGGTAGTGGTGCCGCCGCTCGAGTTCGTTCTGCTCGCGGCAATGCTCCCATCGTAATTATCAAGGTCTTGTCGCTGGGCTAAACCCTTCGTAACGGTTCCGGTCATCTTGTGCTCACATTGGTGAAGCCACCCACGATATTCCCATCTGTATCAAGAACATCAATGGGGGCTTGAACGGTGGAAACTCCCCGGACACCCTCGAGCCTATCGAGCCGTTCGGATATCTGGTGGAGCAACTGATTAAGCGCCATCGCGGCAGCAGCCGGATCGGACAGATCCAGTTCTGATATGAGATATACGTCACCCGTGGGGTTGGTCATTGGCGGAACCTCTGGGTCTGCCTATCGACAAACCGCCCAAAACTGTCCTCAACGGGGGCCGTGGTTCCCTCCCTAACGGCCTCAGTAACACCCGCGCCCGTCACGTCCTCGCCAATTTCCCCGCGCACCGCGACATTGGCCGCGAATTCTGCCGCAAGCGCTGCCACGACATTCTTGGGCACAAGCCCGGTCGTTAGCCATTTGCTGGTAACAGAGTTGGGGTTGAATACCTGGGAGGCCAGGATGGTGGAAAGCCCAATCACGCTTGCGCTCACCCCGGTTGGATCGGCCCCGGCAACAAGGCTCCCGCCCGTCAAGGCAGATGCAATGATATTGGTGCGGAAGGTCTGTGCGCCCAAGAATGGGGCTTCCTCCAGTTCCTTTAGAACGCCCCTGTGGGCCTTTGCGTAAACCGCGAGATTCTCGAGCCGATCCAGCACGCCCCCGGGATAGAACTGGGACAGATTCGTTCTGTTTTCCCGGATCAGGGCCCCCAGCGTATCGCCATCAATCACCCCCTCCTTTGTGGATCGCTTGATCATGTTGTCGATATGCGACGTGACAAAATTGCCCCATTCTTTCTTCGTCATCCGGGACTTGAGTTGCCGGGTTGCGGCAGCGTTCATGAAAATCAAATCAGCGGCCTTGCCAGCGTCGGTTTCCTTGGCGGCCTTCTGAAGAACCGGCGCAACCTTTCCTCTAACGCCACGAGCCGCTGCCACCACAGCTTCTTGGGTTTCCGCCAGAAACCGCCCGGCCCCGCCCGGGGGAAGCGCTCCGGGGCCCTCCTTCATGATGTGGTGGATAATGGCCGATCCGTCCTCTGGGTTGGCGCTAATGAGTTTTGCAATTAGCTTCAGCTTAGACCGGGACTGAACCGTGGAGCCAAAGAATCCCTTAGCGAAGGTAGATATCATTTTTGGTATGGCCGATCCTGTGATGCTGCCTGGGTCTAAAGCAAGCCCCTCCCTCCTGGCAAAATCCACCACACGCCCAATCTGCTTTGCAGTTACTTTCCCGGCGGGCTGAAGCAGGAACCGCCCGAACCCAAGGGTGATTTTAGCGAGCGGATCGGTAACGCCCTGCTCGATGGCGTTGTTCACGAATCGATCCAAAGCGGGCTCCCCGGTCCCCTCTTGCATTAAACCGCCCACACCGCCGCCCACCGCAGCCTTCCCCGCGCCTGCCGCGAGCTCTGCCCCGGGCTTCACAATGACCCGGTTGAGGGCGCTGGGAAGGTTGGTGGGGAGACGCACATTGGGGGCGGGTCTGCCGCGCCGCAACATGGTCGCAATCGTCGCCCCGATGGCGGGGAGGTTTTCCCGCTCGAATCGCCCGAAAACCGTCTCCTTGTCCTTGGGCACATTGAGCAGGGCATTTGGATCGCCCCCGGTCTGCTGGGTCAATGCCTCGAAAGCTGCCTGTCGGCGCGGATCGGAAAATTCCGTTTCCGGGGCTGTCTGGGCCGCCAGGGCCGTTCTTAGCTTTTCCTGCGCCAGCTTGGCTCTAAGACGTTGCTGAAGCTCACTCACCGATTCAGGTTCCCCAAGATAGCCTCGATACGCTTCTCTGCCTCTGCCCGTGCTTCAGCGCTCAGGCTGTCCAGATCGATATTAGCCAATTCTTCCGGTGTAAGTGCCTGAACCGCATCTGGGGTAAGAGCCTCCTGAACTTCAGCAATGCCCCCCTTAACGGCCTCCATTGCGGCCTCCGCCCGCTTGACGGTTTCCGATAGTGAGCGGTCGGGTTTTGAGATCCCCTCAAGCCCCTGGGATGTTCTGGCCAGAATGTCCTCGTGGAGCACCACATCGCGGGGGTCAATTTGGTTGCGCTGGGCAAGGCCGCCGAACGCGGTATTGATATCGGCCTGATCTCGCAGGGTATCTTTGATGATGTTTGCGGCCTGGAACACGATATCCTGCCGAGCAAGCGGATCGAGCTTTTCGCCCTTTACGAGGCGATTATAGAGGTTTGTGAACTTGGCCGCCGCGCCGCTGACTTCTCCCGCTAACGCCACTTCACCCTCCGTCACGCGAGAGCCTGGATCGAGGAGTTTCATAAAGGCAAAGATCATGCCCACATCACCCGCGCCGGATGCGTCCTGGGCTAGGGTTTTCACCTTATTGAATGCGCTAAGGGCGGTAATGTTGTTATCCGATTCCTTGAGGTATTGTCCCCGAATGGAGCCGACATCACTGAGCTTTGCGGCGGTCGTGCCGCTCTTGGCAAGCCGCGCCTCGAGATCTTGAACTTCCTTGCTCTTGGGACCGAACTGTCGGGCGAAGAAAGACAGATCCCCAGCTTCCTTACCTTCCGGGGAAAACGGGGTAGGGCCCTGTTGGAATTCTTGGAATTTCTTGAATTCATCCAGCAGCCCGGATTTGATCAAGTCTCTTTTCCTGTCCATTTGCTTCTGCGCGAGCAGTCCCGGCAATGTTGCAGACTGTGGCGCATCCGGGCCCTGGATGACCCCAGGCGGGCTGGCTTGCTCCTCAAGCGCCGCGAGCGCCCCGCTTTGGCTTAGGTTGGAGAATTCCGGGGGCTTGAACAGCCGCGCCTCTGCCGCCTTAGCATCGGCCAATTGCCCCGCTTTCAGGGCAAATTCCTTCATTTTCAGATCGGCAAATTTCTCTTGTAGCTTCTGTTGCTCTGCCTGGAGCTTGAGTTGGCGGCCCTTGAAGAACCCGTCAGCGAATCCCATTATTTACCCCCCGCCATCATTCCGACCCCTTCAGAGAGGTTGTTGAACTGATCGCCCTGAAAGCCCACCTTGGCGTTCTTGTTAGAGGCATCCCCGGCGATGTTGGCTTGTGCGATTGCCGCCTGGGCTCCCGCAAGGGGGGCGAACGCCCCCGCCGATCCAGCGAAGCCTCTTTGCGATTGGTTTGTCAGCGTCGTTCCAAAGTTGGCATTAGCCATTATCTCTTGTAGGCGGCGTTGCTGCTCCTGCTGTGCAAGCTGCCCCAATGCTTGCGCAAGGCCCCCCGCCCGAGATGCCTCAATCCCGCCAAGAACGCCTTGTAGTGCCCCACCCTCGCCCCCCGTGGCGATGGCGCTCTGTCTGGCATTGTTGAACTGTGATTCGATGGCGCTTTTCATTGCGCCAAATGATGGGTTTCTGGCAAGTGACTCTACCGTGATAGGATCGCCCAACTGCCCCAGCAAAGAATCAGCCCGACGCACGGAGGGCAGCCCAAGCTGCTGCAATGCGAGGGCTTGGGATGATAGCGATCCGCTCGCGCTTGCTAGTGCCTGCTCAATCGCCCCGTCAATTTCCCGCCCAGACTTAGAGCCGAATGGATCGTTAGCTCTCCCGCCCGTGGCCCCGCTGAGCAGGGTTTCACCTACGCCAACACCAACACCCATTATGAATACTCCGAACGATTACAGTATGTGATAGTCATTGCCCCATCATATGCCATGTGTGGAATTTCTCCGACAACAGACCATCCCAGTCTTTTGACAAATCCAATTGCGCTTTTGTTGGAAGATGGAATGTTCCCAATCAGAACATCTAACAATGGTGGATCTCCAAGCGCAAACCAGTACCGAACCAGTGCGCGGCCCATGTCCATTGTGTGCTTCCCCCACGATTCCCTGAGAAACAGAAAATGAGCAAAGGCATACCGCTGACTCAGCCCATTGAGCCATGCCCATCCGATGGGTTCTGGCCTGCCGCGTTCAAACAAAAACACCGGAAGATTCCCCCTGCTTTTCAACATCCCCAGTATTTCGGGAAACGGCTTGTTTGCGCCGAACACCCTTAGAGACAGCCCCTGTTCGAGTGCTCTGGCCCAAGACTTCTCTATCATGTCATCGGGAATCAGTCGAGATCCGTTAACTTCAACATAGGGGATGAGAATGATATTGTTCCGGGTAAGAATGCCGTCACTCGAATTCAACGCCATACACGGCCCCCGCAGCCGATCCAGAAATACGAATCGATACCCGCTCGCCATTCCCGGGCTTAATCAGTCGGCGCTTGGTTGACCGAGAAACAGAAAGGGCGTGCGTTTGGTGAACCACCCCGTTCAGCAATACCGCCCCCGTTGCCGTGCCGTCCACATCCCACTTAGCCCATCTTGGGAAATGACTTCTGGTTTGTAGGGTAAAATCTTTGGACTCTATCTCCCAAGAGATGGCTGTTCCGTCGTCATTCGTGGCGTTTGGATCTTCAAGCCGCCGAACCGCGTTATTGTAATCCCCGACATAAAATCGATCATTCGTTTTGTCTACCGTTGGGGCCGTCAGGCTATAACCATATTTGTGATATAGGGCCTTCCCCGTATCGAGGTTGAAAACGATCAAATTTCCACCCGCATAATGGAAATATAACTTGTTCTCAAATTGAATCAGCCATGTTCCCACGGACTTGTTAAGCACAGGATCCATCCCATTGGTAGATGTGGCGTCCGTAAACAGTACGTCGAACGCCTCTTGGGTTATTTTTGTATCCCTTGACCCCGAAAACAAATAAATCCCGTCAGATCCAATATGGTAAATTCCATATCCCTCTACTGCCACTGCGCCGTATTGATTCGGAGCGCCCGCTAAAGATCGCATCGGGACCGGCAGAAACCCCCCAGAACCCGTTCCTTGTATTAGCCAAATCTGGGATTTGGTCAGGCAATAAACTCGCCCCGATAGTTCCACAATTGCCTTAATCGGGAACTGAGGTGCCCCCACCTCGATAAAATTCGTGGTGGGCCAGTATTCTGGCTGCTTCGCCAGACAGTAATACAGTAAATTTTCCTTAGCGATGAAGCACACGCCATTGTAAAATGGCCCCGCAACGAGAGAGCCCGCTGGAGGCCGGTCATGGTTTGTGGCAACCAACCCCCCAAGGCTTGCGTCTGCCGTGCTGGTGTCGATTGTGGTGGTGCCAATTGCCACGTTCTGATCGAAAAAATACTCAGAGCCGCCGGGAAGGGTTCTATAGAGTCTGACGTGTGTCACCTGGGGATCGGATGAGGCCGACCAAGTAACGGCCAGATCTTCATTGCTTAATGCTTGCCCAGAAGATGCTGCATCCGAAGGATTGCTTTCCGCAATGACCGTGGATCCGGAAAGCCTAGCATATGTATACTTGACGTTGTAGGTTCCCGTTAGCCCCGTCCCCGAACCCACCCCCAACGTGGGGGCAGCCGACGGGGCCTCTATCCCCCACTCATTTATTGCAGTAGTCGTGATGCGCTTTAGGTCGGTTCCATTGAGGGCGAATATCTGATTGGTCGTGTCATTAAACGAATTGTATTTAATACCAGACCACTGGGCGTCCGTGAAATTGCTACCCAAAAGAGCTTCGTCTTTATAGATCTCCCCGCCCGCAAACGCGAATCTCTCCCCCGCCATCTCTATCAGAAGATTGGGCAATGAATTCAGGGACGATCCCACCTGGGTTGTCCCAAGTCTGGGCCCCACCCGTCCCCGCCGCTCGAGGCTCACGTTTTTGCAGCGCTGAAATGCCCCGGATATCGTTGTTCTGCCATCCGACTCTTGGGATAGATCCGTAGCTGCCGTCGATACGTTTAGCGATCCGGTTGGACGCCAAATAATGGTCATATCGCGGGATATCCGTCTGGCAATCGTGGGTGCCGAATCGTCCTTCGTGAACTAATGTCCTCGGACGATAGCACCCGGTTGCGGTCCCTTGTCTTATTGGACCGAAATCGTTTAATGGCTTTAATCCCCAATTCATAACGCTGGTTCCAGTAGTTCGCCAGAGAAGGGATATAGCCGTCCGTGTTCGCCATGAAGGCCCTTGCCAAAACACCATAGCGCACGTATTTTGTCAGGAAGAACGGGAAATCCAGCTCATCCGCAAACCCCGTAACTTCCACGGGGGCCACGTCGAATATCAGCAATACGTTATCAACAGAATCCAGAACCTCGGTGGCTATTCCAGACTCAGCGGACAATACGTTTCCAGTGCGCTGAGTAATGATTCCAGTTTCAGATCCGGTGGTATCCCCAGAAACGCTCGTAGCCATTCCTGTTCCGGCAGTATCGTCCCATGTGACGGAGCTTGGCTTGGGGAAGAGCATGAACTGGTTATCTTCCATCGATTCGCGGGTGTAACTGATAACCCGCCCCTCCCTTGACCGCCAGCTTGGATCGCGACGCTCAATGGCTTTTCGGTCCTCATACTCTATGGGCTCTTCGTCGTAGTAGAATCCTTTTGCTTTGTGGAAATTAGCGGGAAAAGGAATCTTTGGTAGATATCCTGGGGCTTGTGCCCACGCCTCAAAAGGATGCGTGCCAATAGAGCCACCTTGGGAGGTATCTCCGGTGACTCCAAAATTTTCTTGAACCTCGTCAGGGTAAGTGTAGGCAAAGTGGCCGTCCTGCTGATGTAGGCACCGGAACGAACCCTTGGGCGTATGACTTCGCTCCCAGTCGTGGATATAAGAATAGGTGAATCGTGGGGGTACTGCGAGAACCGTCACGTCCTCCAGAACGGATGTTCTGATCTGGACCTCGTGCTGGACTTCGTTCCAGAATTCCCGGATCAGATCGGTGTCCCATATGTTCCCGTCCGGATCGCGCAGCAGCCGTCTGATTCTTACCAATTCGTCAGCGAAGCTCATTTTCGGGCGTTCTTGACCTTTTCGTTAAATGAAACGGGCTTGTCATTGATCTTGAGTATCTTGATATCTTCATCGCTGAATAGGACGAGGTTGCGGGTGCCCTTGCCTTGCCCTCGTGATGCTTGGTCTAGGTATTTGATGCCGGGGATGCCTGCTTCTCGGAGGGCCGCTGAGGCAGCCTCATCGTTACTCCCTCGACCAACTCCAGTGTAAGCATCGCCCGCATCAAACTGGGAGATTGCGTTATACAACCCCTGTCCGTTGTCTCCGTATCTGCGCCCATACACATCCACCAACTCGCCGCCATCCTCTACGATTCCGTGCTTGTTCAGTAAGTCGGCAAGGGTCGAACGCACACTCTCAGGCTGCTCACTCAGCGGCTTATCCCAATCCAGCATTTGGGCTATCTTTTCGTCGGGGATGTCTACTTCGTAGAATGCGCCCTTAAACGGGCTTACCTTTTTCCCCTTTAGAGCGCGAGCCTGTTGAACATCATCGGCAAATTGCTGAGCAAGCCCCAGAAGTTCATTCCTTTCCGATGGGCTGGTTGCTTTGGCAGCGCGCTCCAGATACGACCTAGAGAAGGTTTCGGAATCGGCAATATAGCGGTCCAAATTACCCCTACTCGCCGCTTTTAACCTCTCTATTGTCGCTCCTGTTGCTTCCACAACCTCTCCGTCCACATCAAACTTATTGGCAAGATTTCCCAGCCCAGCGGATTTGTAGGACTTTGCTACCCCCGGACTCTCAGCAAAGTACAGCCCATGCCCGTAGACTTGCGCCCCCTCTCCCGTGCCAATCTTGTTGATGTCAAACTTGTCGAATCGGTGAGGGGAGCCGTGGAAGGCAGGGCCACCGAACTGTCCTTGTGGGATGCGCTTGAATCCACCCAGTGCGCTGGCGAGAACACCCGGGGGGATCGCCGCCTCTACCGTCCCGGAAAGCACGTTCTGTACCTCATCCTCTTGTACGTTTCCCAGTGAGTCTGTTATCTGGGGGATGCCCCTAATCAGACCTTCAAGGAAGTTCCTGGGAGGCGGGATGGGCGAATCAAGGAACGGAGCGCGTTGTTTGCTTATCTGCAATCTCGCGGCATTCACCCGCTCATTGAAGGTTGGCATTATTGCGTCACCGGCCTGTTCTGCTCTGATATCATCTTGGCCGTGTCGGATTGTAATATCCGCTCATTGGCCGCTGGGTATATCTTTCTGAGCCCTAATACGTTGGCGTAGGCTGTAAAGTGATCGGACGCCCGCTTGGCATCTCCCACGCCCGCGTAATACTCGCTCACCGCAAAGTTCACCACCCCCCAGCGGAACTCATCCCGGAGCTTGATCCGGTAGTCGTCATCGGTATAGGGGGATGGAATCACCACCATGTCCACCTCCAGAACATCACTCGATGCCGTGGGCTTGGGGGATAGCCCGATCACATCATGGCCCACGGGGAAATACTCTTCCGGCAGGCCCTTCCGGGTCAGCCATCGAGGGTCGTTCCGATTCAATAGAATCAGATCGGTCTGGTTCAGAGGGTGCTTGCGGTTCATCATCCAGCATGACTCCACCCACCCCATGTCCCCGTTCTGGAGGGTCAGCCGGTAGAAGGTCTTATCCGCCACCATCGGAATGGCGAACCGCTCCCGATAGCCCCCCAGCAGCATGATGGTCTCCTGGATGGCGTCGTTCACCGCATCCCGGACGGGCTGAATGTTGGCGAAAACATCGGGGGTTGTGACATTTTCCCCTATGATCCGTAACACCTGTTTTTCTAAAGCATTAGCCATCGGTTGTTCTCAAGGGTCCAGTAAACGATATCCTCGAGCCGCTCGAGAATCGGTTGACGAGGCTCCCAGCCCATTTCCCGCATCTTGGTTCCGTCAAGGGCATATCTCAGATCGTGTCCCGGGCGGGATGAATGAAAGTCCACCAGTTCATATTTCAGATCCCGATCCATGATTTTGGCGATATGCTCCGCGAGCTCCAGGTTATCCATCTCCCTTTCCCCGACGATATTGTACTTGTCGCCCGGATCGCCCCGTTCAATCAGGAACATGACCGCATCGGCCACGTCCCGCGCATCGATATAATGCCTCGATCCAGCTTTAGATCGAAGAGCGTTGGAATGCACCGTTACCAGATCGTCCCCCTTCACTTTTCGGATCACCGTGGGAACGTACTTCTCCGGGTGCTGCCGTTTCCCAATCACGTTCATGGTGTGGGTAATCAGGACCGGCACCCCATAGGTGTTGTTGTAAGCAAGGCACAGTTCCTCGCCCCCCGCCTTGCTGGCGGAATAGGGGTTGCCGGAGCGGTAGCGGTCCCATTCCTTGAACGCGATCCCCTCACCCGCAGGCCCGAACACCTCATCGGTTGAGAAGTAGATCATCTTCTCCCGGCAATGGTCCCTGGCGAAATCCAGCAAATGGCACGTCCCCAGCACGTTATCCATCACGAACTCGGCGGGGTATTCGATGCTTCGATCCACATGACTTCCCGCCGCCATGTGAACGATATAGTCCACATCCCCGATCCGACTCGCTACCTGAGCGTTGATGGGGGCTTTCAGGTCGTGAAAGACAATCTCCAGCCTGCCGCTATCGTCCATCACCTCGGCAAGCCGGTTCAGGTTCCCGGAGGTGTCCAGCCGGTCCAGGGAGACAATGCGCCAGTCCGTATCCCGCAGGAGGGACTGAATCAGGTGGTGCCCGATAAACCCCGCGCCTCCAGTGACGAGAATGGAGGGGCTGCGCCCCCGGCTTGGATAGGGCAAGCCAGTGGATAGGTGCTTCACCAGACGCAGCCCCATAGTTACCACCCCTCTTTGATCAGGCCAATGATCCGATCTTGATCGGCCTCGCTCACCCAGTACCCAATCGGAATACAGACCATGCTGTCCACGAAGGCATCCACCCCGGGCAGATCGGCTCCGGCAAAGTCCCGAAAGGCCGTGTGATGGTCATTCCGGGTGTGAACCTGGGACACCATCACCCCGTTCTCCAGCATGTGCCGGGTAAAGGCCGCCCGATCTCCCACATGAATGGTATAAAGCCAGTAGGAGGGGTTCGCATGTTCGTCAATGGGAATCAAATCGACCCCCGGAACACCATCCAATTCCACCCGATACCGTTCAGCCTGGGCCCGGCGCTGGGTCAGAATGTCATCGGCATAGCTCATCTGGGTCACTCCAAGTGCCGCCGCGATATCGTTCATGTGGAACTTGTAGCCCCATTCCTCGATATCCTCCTCGCACCGCATAGAGCCCCCCAGGGCCCGGTCAATGCCGTACCAGCGCAGCAATCGGGCCCGGGCATGGTCAGCGTCAGAGCGGCACAGAAGCGCCCCACCGTCCCCTGTCGTGATGTGTTTGATGGCTTGAAAAGAAAAGCAGACAAACTCCGAATGGTGCCCGATTTTCTGGCCGTGGAACTCAGCCCCGAACGCATGGGCCGCGTCCTCCACCACATCCACCCCGCACTTATGCAGGGCCTTCACATCAGCGGGATTCCCGCCCCAATGCACCGCCAGCACCGCACTGGTCTTGTGTGTCACTTTTCGTAACACATCCTGGGGGTCGATATTCCCCGAAACCGGATCCACATCGGCCCAGACAATCGTATAGCCCGCCGCGAGGGCCGCCATGTTCGTGGCGGAGCAGGTCATGGGGGTGGAGATAACCTGTTCGCCCCCGATAATCCGCAGGGCCAGGGTCAGGGCAGAGGTGCAGGAATTGACCGTGACAACGTTGGGGAACCCGAAAAAGCCCCTCAGTAGCCGTTCAAATTCCTCAACCCGTGGACCCTGGGCGATCTGGCCTGAGTGCAGTGTTTCGTCCACCAACCCCAAATGCGGTGGCATATGGACTTTGAATAACGGGATCATGTAAGGCTCCTATCACCTTGCGCATTTCCTCGGCGGCCTTCTGGGCAGAATGCTCTTGAAGCAATTCTTGGTGCGCCGCAACATCCTTCTCAATCTCCCCCGGCTCTTCAAACCGCTCCAAGTCCTCCATGTCCTTGGCGACCGCGAGGCCCAGTGCCCATGCCGTGATGTCCCGATTGTTGGATTTCAGCCGGGACTCGTCCGTGGGGAGAAGGGCAACCCGGGATTCCCCGATCTTCTGATAAGCCAGATAATCATTCACATGGGGCGTCCAATGCCCAAATCCGACATCCGTATTCGTGACCACCGACACATCGTCCGGGTTACGGGTCTTGACCATTGTCGAAGCGAACTGGAAATTATGGGAGTATCCGAACCACACATATTTCCTGCCGGTCTTTTCGGGCCTCGGATACCAGTCGAAATCGTGCCCATCCCGAACGATAAACGTGGGAAGAAAGTCCCCCATGAACGCAGCACACTCGTCCTTCGCCGCCTGGGTGGGCATGGTCACGGCATCGATGAAATTGGTGGTCTGCCGGAAATCCTCCGGGCACACCTTCCAGGCCGGATCGCACACATCCAATATCTGAATGGGGGCCAATTTTCCCGTGGGAGCTACCTTGACCCAGATCGCCACATCATACCCAAAGACAGGCTGGCCGGGGACGTACTTATCCGCCGGGATGTGGGGGGCAATCCAGTCGCACCGAATCCGCTCCGACGCCCTGTAGGGGGCCCCGACGCTCGAGGCTCCTACAATGAGAACCCTCACCGCCCGTTCTTGGGCAGCAGCGTTCCTCCACAAGTCGCCTCACCGGAAAACATCATCCAAGACTGATCGAGGTTGCGGTGCTTGATGGCCGTTATCTTCGCAATCATGTCGTCGGTTTCGTACTGAATGAAATCCGCATTAGGCGTATACCGCTGATTCAGATTCGGACACGGCTCTGCCATTGCCCCAAGCCCCGTTTGCACTTCCGCCCAATCCCAAAAGAGCACCCGGCCTTTCCACTCGTCAAAAAAGATCGTGCGACCCGTTATTCCAGACATTTACATTACCTCAAAAAGGGGATTTAACCCCCATCCATGCCATATCACGTAATGGCTCGTGAAAATGGGGCTCCAGTTCTTCGACATGGGCAAACCCCGCATTATACATCAGTGATTCGATCTGAGCCCCCGTATAGCACCAGTAGTGCATTTGATGGGGATCATCTTTCGACATCGGTGGGCCGTACAGCGCCCAATAAGTCAGGGGCCATTTGGCTTGATCGCGGATGTCGTATTTGCCAAAATTCTCCAACACCTTCTCAAGCGATGGACATTCGACCAGAAACTTCCCGCCCGGCTTTAATATCCGCAACACCTCCCGCATCAGCCCCGGGACTTTGGTCGTGTGGATATGCTCGATGCTCTGAATGGACATCACCTGATCGGCATACTCATCATCGAACGGCAAGCGCCCCTCTAAGGGGGCGACGATGTTGTGTCCGTAATCCTGAACGTCCACCCCGATCCAGTCCGGGTGGGGGGTGGGACCGCAGCCCAGATTGATGTTAATCAATCCATGAACCCCATGTCCCGCTTCATCCACACCATCTTATTGACGGGGTAGACGTTCAGGGAAATAAGGAATTCCTGAACTGCTTTCTGATCCATAGACACATGCTCGATGTTGTCATGGTCTGTGTTCAGAAAGTAATTCGTGATGATCGACGCATCCGGTTTCATGCGGGATACAATGTCCCCCAGAACCCAGCGCCAGTTTTCGATGTGCTCGAGCGAATCCAGCAGCAGCACATAATCATAGGGGCCCTTGAGTTCCCACCCGCACACAACCCCGCGCTTCTTGGCCCGCCATTTCAGGAACTCATAGGCTTCGCCGCCCACGTCCACGAAATCCATCCGATGGCCCTTTAGGGCAAACTCAAACCCCACGGGGGCCGATCCACACCCGAAATCCAGCCCATATCCCTCCACGTTCGTATTGATAAGGGACAGGATGGTTTCAAGCTCTCGGATCATTTCCGGGGTAGAATGAAACCACGCCTGACGGGCAAGCTGCTCCTTTCCAAGGCTCTTGTAGTATTCCCGTTTATCCTCGTAATCCCCAAAGGTGGGCATACATTTCGTAAAGTAGTCATTGGACAGCAGCACGATTTCCGGCCAGTTCATATCCATATATTCCTCTACATCCATTCGGTAGAGGCCATTGGCCGTACTGACAATGTAGTTCTGCTGGAGCCCGTCCTTGGATGGGGTGGCGTGCTCCTCGGCAATAATGCTGTGCCGGTTCTTCGGCGTAATCACCTGACGCTTTGAGAGCACATGGCCCAGAACAAGCGAGGTATCGCAGCAGACCTTGCGGCCCATATCCCGGATCTTGCCGCAGATTTGCAGATCGGTCCCAAGGGAAGTCTCGGGCTCAAACCAGGGGGCCTTGATCTTGTCGAAAACCGTCATGTCGATCAACATGCACCCACCACCTTGGACCGCCACCTCCTGGAGGCCGTTCACGATCTGATCGTCGCGCATGTAATAGTGCCCGCCGTCCTTGCCTTCCTTCATCAGGACCGGCAAACACTCCCCGCCACGATGGTAATACAGACACCCGATCAACCCGATCTCTGGATCGGCCTCCATGTGCCCCATCAAGGTTTTCAGGAAATCATAGCGGTTATTCGGCCCCGTCGTGTTCTCCCAGTCGATCACATGATCGTCATCCAGAAATAGAAGATAATCCGCGTCTACCTGGAGGGAGGCTTCGACAATCGCGTTCCTGGCCCTGAACTGCTCAGACTTGGTTTTAACGTCCAGCATGAACTCGTGTTCAGGCATCCGGCGGCCTACGTGGTAGGCAAACCGCATATAGTCCACCAGGGTTTCGGCGGATACGTCCGAATAGCACGGGATCCCGATAACAACCCTAGCCATCCAGCGGCTCCCCGGTCTCTTCGTCAATGGGCGCGAAAAGGGCAAGAAAATCAGGATCGACCTCCCATTTCTTGCATTTCTCCATCTCGTCCCCGGTCAGGCTCTGTAGATTCCTGACCCGCGTGTTTCCGCAGGGGCAACATCCATTCCTGTGGAGAACTTCCAGCTTGACGATGGATTGGCAGGCATCGCACCTGACAATCGGATCGCGGAAGGGCCCGTCCTTGGAATAGGGCCCAGTATCAATCGTGAGCAGTTCTTTACTCGCTTTCATCCTATCTCCTATCAAAGAGAAGCGGGGCCCCTAACGCCCCGCCTGTGATTACAGCGCCTTGATGTGCGCGGCAATCGTCGCGGTCGTGAACCCAGCGGTCGAACCATAGGCAAAACCACAGGGGAAGGTCAGGATATTGACCGAGCCGGTGGCAACCGACTCCAGGCAAAACACCGAACCTGCCACGTTCACGACAAGGGGTCGACCCTTGGTAATTGCGGGGGTGCCGCCCGTGACCGTGCGAGCACGGACAGCGGAGTGATAACCCCAGCACTGGATCAGACCATACTCACCAACGGCAATTGCCTCGGCTGCGACACCCGCGCAAGCCATGCCTGCATTGGTGGCGCGAGCCAGGGGCCGCGTGACACTGATACCGTCGGAGTCGGTCACGAAGTCCCAGTTGACGGCTTGGCCGTTGGAGAGAGCGGCGGTGCTGTAACTGTTCTTGGCAATAACAAACACCTTTTCCGGGTTAGCCCGGTTGATACGAGCAAATAGCATTGTAGTCGTCCTGTTTTGTGACTGACGGCGGCCCTACCTTCGCCCGTTCTGTTTAGGATTTACGCAACAATCGACTGGCTGACTGCGTAGCAGACGCCATGTTTGCGCAGGTTGTTGACTGCCGCGTTCCCCATGAAGAGGATCTTGGCGGTTTTTGCGGTTTGGTTCTCAGGCGTCACAAACGGCGTGGTAACGATATCCGTCTGCGAGTCGATCACCAGTTTGTAGAAGTTGGTATTCAGGAAGAACACCGTCCCCGTGGTAATAGCAACAGTGCCGCTATCCACGTCCGGAACCACCTCGTCCCAGATAAACTCCGCGCCGCGAAGCTTCACCGAGTCGAAGCCCAGCTCACCGAGCCGGGTGCTGGCGAAACGCACGTTGACATCGAGGGCATTTTCATACGTCTCATATGCCACCTGATCGCCCACCAGCAGATTGGGGAAACCACCGGAGCCGCGACCGCAGAAATTGTACATTCTGCGAAGCGCAACCTTCAGCCCCGCGTAGGTGGTGACGGACAGGGCAAACGCATTGCCGGTATCCGTCGAGCCACTGTTCAGAACTGCGGTGTTGTGTCTCCACCAACTATTTGCCGACGCAGAGATGTTGCCGACGTTCCCACCTGCGGTGGGGTTGGCGGTGTTGTCCTTGCGAAGGAAATAGCCCAGCGGATTCAAGTCTTTGGTGCTGTTGCCCGGAATGAACTCCGTGCCCGATACCGTGCCCTGAAGCAGCTGACTGTTGAGGGTTTCGCGCATGGACATCTCGGCCTGCTTGATCTTGGCCTCGAGTAGGCCAATCAATCGCGCTTCGCCGGAATTCTGGCGCTCTTCCTTACGTGAAATGGAAATGGTGCCAGCAACCTCGCGCCACTCCTCGAAGGCGGTGGTCATACCGTCCTGGGGGGTGGTATCGAGGGTGTCATAGCCCGCGTAGGACTTGACGGTGCTGTTGGTTCCATACATCAGCGGCAGGGCAATACGCTCGCCACCATCCTGTCGAACAACGCCATCGAACTCCCTCAAGGCCGCCAAAAAGGCAGAATCCTTGAAGATGTTGTCAACCATCGTTCCGCCCATCGCATACCCATAAAGGGTAGTGCTTAGGAGGTCGTCATAGTTGACTGTATGTTGCGATGGGGCTGTGCTTGAACCTAAAGTGCTCAATGCTCAGACTCCTTATTGCGAAGTTTGCTCCGCCGCGAGCTTGCGCTTGGCATACTCGACATAATCTTGAAACGGAGCGCCCTTCGGTGGGGGTTTTAACGGATTAGCCCCCTTGGTTGTCGCTGAACCACTCGTCACACTCGCCGCCTTGTTCTTCGCCTCCAGTTTACGCAATGCCGCCTGAGTTGCCTTGGCCTGCAATACGCTGTCTGGAATGGCAAGTTTTGCCAACATCACTGGATCTTCAGCCAACGTAGGATGACGACCCATTAGCTCTTTCATCGGCTCTTCGTATTCCCGCCACTCCGGCATGGTTTGATCGAGCTGCGCCTCAATCGAGGTTTGCTTGACACTCCGGATTTCATTGATGACCGGATCGAGCTTCTGAAAAACAGCATCGGTAATGTGCTTGGTAACATCGTTCCAATCCTGTGGGTCAAACTCAGCGGCCTGTTGGGCCGCCTGCGCTTGCTGCACAGTCAAGCCGTAGCGTTGGGCCAGTTGCTGTATCGTCTGCGTTGGATTGGATTGAAAGGCGTCGTATGCAGCGATCTTGTCCTTAGCGGCCTTGATTTGCTGCATCGCCCGCGTAAAGTGGCCCTGCATCTGTTTGTAGCCGGGCATTAACTCGGGCGGAAGTGCTGACGGGTCGAAAAACGACTCCTCGGGAGCACTATCGGTAGAGGATTCCGCAGTTGTCTCCGTTGCCGGGGCGGTGTCCTCGGTCACTTCTGCGGTGCTTTCGCTTGCCGCAGTCACTTCCTCGGTTGCACCTTCGGCGCTTTCGAGATCTGGCATTGTTGCCTCCTAGTTTGCTGAGTTATTGAGGGGTGGTTTTCCCTTGCCCTTCAAGCTCAAGATTTGACGAACCTTCCCCTTGGTGGACTTTTTCTGCCACTGGCTGGGTTCGTGTATGAAACTTCTCACAAGTTCCACCTCCGCAAGGGATAGGTGGATCTCTTCTTCCAATTCTGGCCCCGTAATAATCAATGTTACGGGGGCGTTTACAGGCTGCGCATCGCGCACCCACGTCCTATCACATATCAGCATGTCGTTATAGCCACCTTCTTGCTGCGGTCAGATAACCATTCATCCAAGCGCTTTACATCGTCCGGAGAATGCCCGACACAGCCATTTAGATTGCTTGCTGCGCCGACCCAACGGCCACGATAGAAGCATATGTGCTGTTTTTTATACTTGCCCATCTGCTCGTGGCACCTAGCATAAGAAACAAGCTTTACCACCATCCTTTTCCTACCTTCTGATATAGCCCGTGTTCCCTCAAATCGGCCTCAAGCTGCCTTTTGCTTGAATACCGCTTCGGCTCGCCCGTGACGTTATCCGTCACATAGTCGATATCGCCGTGGACGTAATAATTGGAGGAAAAGACGCGCTTCGTAATGCCCCCGCAACGCGAACAGTCCAGCGTCACATCGTCAGGCTTTGCGATTCGCTCTCTTACTTCCAGACAATCATCACATCGGTAATCGTAAATGGGCATCTTGCAGCCCTCCTATGAAATCCCCCCGGCTTGTCCTCGGGCCATTCCGAGCACTTGACTAATTGGGTTGGCGGGACCGCCGCCACCACCCCCGGAGGTTTGTACCTGACCACTGATAATGCCCTGGCCCAATCGGACCAACTCGTTCACGACACGCTCATCATCAATGCGGTGCATTTCGGCCATTTTCTTGACCAGGGCAGGACTCCCCAGAATCTGCGGGAATTGCCCGATAACTTGTAGCAGGGACTGGAATTGTGCCCGTTCCACTTGCGGGAGGCGGGGCAGCATCGAGCCCGTGTTGACGGAGTATTCAAATTCTCCGTTGATGGCCTCGAAATCTTCCACCCTGACCAATTCCCACGCCTCGCCTTTTGGGCCGGTAATCCTTACGGCCTCGTCGCGGGAGATGTGGGTTTGAACCAATTGATCCATTTTCCGGGCCCCGTCCGTCACCCAGTCCACGACCAGATCGAGATCGTCCCCCTCCCGGACTTCCAGGCGGTTATCCACCAAAGAGGCTTGGGTGGCGGTGTCGGCGGTATTGATTTCCCGCTCGCCCGTGGCCCCCAAGCTTTCGATGATGTCGTTGTTGAGGGCCGCGATTTCCATGTAGGTCTGCTGATCCAGGGGCGCATCCTTGATGGCCTCAACAGCCCCCTGACCCATGACCTTGATAATCGTGCCGTCTTCGCCGCCCTCGAGCTTCGATGCCTCGCCCTCGTCCTGAAGGAGGTTCATGTTGACCGCGTACTTGCGATTAAACCGTTTCCGGTGGCGCAGGATCCTGCTTCTGGAAAGGTTCAGTTCCTTCTGCGGATCGAGCCCCTGCGAGAGGGGCGGGATCGGGTAGGGGGACTTATCCCGCAGGGTAAACCGGAGGATCGAGTAGGGATGATCTTCGGTCCCTGGCGGCATGTCATCCGGCATCATGGCCGGTTCATCAGCGCCCTCGAGGATTTTCAACCACTTCCTGTTCTCCAGGTCGTAAATCTCCCATCCCACATAGACTTCCCTTCCCCCGGAATCCCCGTCGTTCTTGCTGCGGCTGAATAGCCGACCAAGGCCCTTCTTTTGTTCCTTTTCCCGCTCATGGGCCTTCTCGGACTGGAGCGAGGCTGACTTGATGGCCGCACTCGATATGGTGGGGTCTTTCTTGGCTTGGGCCTCGGTCAGCGTGAACCGCTCCGCCACCCAATGCCACTTGTCCGGCAACGTCCCCGCATCCTCGTCAAACACGAAATCGTCCGGATGCACCCGTGCCCAATGGTATTTTTCATCGGCCAAAAGGGTCTCGGGCTCTCTCAGGGGGGCCCCATCATCCCCCAGAAGCTGCGAGCCGTCATCGGCCAGTATGGGGGCCTCGGCGTCGGGGTTGTCCATCTTCGTCGCGGTGAAGTGGGTTTTCAGTACCCCGAAGGCAAAGTGGGCGTCCTGAATAGCAAGCCGCGCCTTCGATTTCAGGTCAAGCTCGCCCTTCAGGTAATTCAAATAGGCTTCCCGGATCTTCCCCCGCTGCTCGTACAGCACCACATCCATCGGATTGGGCGAGAAGGATCGTTTTACCTTGACGTAAAAGTAAGGGTTGATCTTGTAAAGGGAGGGCAATTTGGCCTTCATGTGGGAATAGATCTTGTTGATCGTAATCCACTCGTTCGCAGGCCAGCCCGGATTCTGCTTTCCCTCGAAAAAGTCCCGCGCCATCTGGACCCGAAACTGTTCCTCCCACTCTTTCTTGATGTCCAGGGAACGTTGAATGCGGGATTCCCATTTGCCCTGTAAGTCGGAGTCTTTCTTAGCCACTAGCGCCGAACCTTCGTGTAAGCCTGATCAAGTGAAACCCCGTGCGACCGGGCGTATTGCTTGGCACGAATCAACCGCGCCCGCTCCGCTTGGAAACTTCCCGCCGGGGCCCCCTGGATCGCCCGCTTGGGCCGGATGGGCTTGAACATGCACGCATAGCGAAATTCGTCATAGACATGATCTTCCTGGGTTGTTTCCACATCTTCCACGTACGTCTTATGAGCAGTCAGTGCCGGGACGGTGCGCCAGAAGGCTGTACAGTTGTTGAATATCTGACACATCGGGTATTCGTTCAGAATTTCCCCTGTGTCTTTGTCAAAATCAGTCTCGAGCGCAAAGCGCTTGTGGACTTGGTTGATCCCCTGAATCCGGTCGTTGTCCGCCCGCAGAAGGGGAACCCCCTGCCCGATAAAGTCGGCGTGGAGGTCTTGGCCCACGAGCTCGTTTCTTCGGTTCTGGGGCTGCTTGTTCCACATGGATGGGTCGGCCAATCGGACTCGGATTTTCTCTTCCGGATCTTCCCGCTCCAGAATCCCATGCGCCACCTGCCCCGCCACCATCCGAAGGCCCTCGTTTATCTGGCCTTCCTTGCAGCCGTACCACTCGCGGTATCGGTAGAGAATCCCGTCATAGTCAACGGCATACCATCCCACCGAGAAGGGCTTTGCGTAGCCCCAGTCGATGACCATGAACTTTTCCCACTCCCGGGGGATCTCGAATGGCTCGCACCCGTGTACCCTTTGGGACAGCTCCCCGAACACCTGACCGGGGAATACCTCCCAATCGCCATCCAAGAGCCGCCGCCGCTCAATCTCGGGCAGCGCCTCGAGCCGGGTGATATATCCCGGATCGGCCTCCATCAGGGTGGGGTTGTCCCGCACCTTCGCCGGGATGAAGATTCGGCTAAGCCCCGTGCGGGGATCGATATACGGGGTGCCCGGGGTCGTGCAATCCACGAACCGCTCCTTGACCCACACATGCCCGATGCCGCCGGGGTTGGTGGTGGCCCGGAACAGAATCGGCATTCCCGGATCCGTAGACCGGCACCGGGACATCAGGTAAAGGTACTGGGTCTCGGTGAACTGGGTCAGCTCATCCCAGCCGATAAAACTGAATTCCTTTCCCTGGTAGTTGTACTTATCATCCTCGTGCTGCATGTGCCCAAGGGTGATTTTGGCCCCCGAAGGGAAATACCATCGGTGCTCAGTCGACCGATACGTGCCCCCGCACTTGGGGTAGTATTCCCAACAGCGGTCAATGACTTCCTGAAGATTCGGGAAGGTCCGCCGCAGTAAGAGCCCATGATAGCGGGGCCGGGAAATGCTCCTGACCGCATCCCAGATCAGACAATCGGTCTTACCGGGGCCCGCCGAGCCCCCCAGCAATACCTCGTATTCACTCCGGGTGAAGTATTCCCATTGGGGCCCGGGGTGGGGTCGCCATGTCATATCACCCCCCTCTGTACGGTAGGGGTGGGGTGTTCACTTAGTGAACAGCAGGATCGGGATTCCGTGCCGGAAGCTCCGCCGGGGGCTGTCCGTGGGTATCCGCAAAGCCACCCTCCTGAATCTTCGGGGCTTGCCGAGCATGGATCATGTCCACCGCCTTCATCCGGGTCTGAATGGTCGCATTCGCCGCCCAGTCATTCGCATAGGCCACATCATGCAGCAGCTCATCGGTGTTCTTGCCGAATTCCTTGCAATATCGGGCCGAAACTTCCAATGAACGCTCTACCGCCTCCTGTGCGAGCGTCCTTTTCTTGCCAACCGAGCCAAATGGCCGTCCTGCACCCGGTCTTGCACCGCCACTGCCCTGTTTTCTGGGCTTTTTGCCTGTAACTTGCTGATTTTTCATAGGTTCTCTTGAGTTTCCTGTAAGGAATTATTCAAAAATTGCGTTAGCCGGGGCCCTTCCAGAGTCACGACCGCTATCATGGCACCCTTCCGAGCTATCTGGTCGCTCCTGCCAAAGTCTGCACAGAAAGCCCTTGGCAATGTTGGCAACGTCATCAAGAAAGAGGTCAAGCTCTCT
>JAAOEI010000228.1_pt1 | contig 22854 bp, 21 predicted proteins | sample 7059261 | NCBI WGS metagenome assembly JAAOEI01 (sample SAMN14008812, study PRJNA610033) | viral metagenome | isolation source: viral particles filtered from seawater | place: China: Hangzhou Bay, Yangshan Deep Water Harbour | collected 2017-10-31 | reverse complement strand
CAATCGAGGCTTGGTCAGATGCGCTTAATATTAGGTTCCTGGATGGGGTTGCTCATCAGACGGCGGGCTATACTGAGTATTATGAAAACGCGGCTGTAGTACCCCATCACCTGCTTCCGCTGACAATAGGTACTGTTCCTTACTGGATCTACGCCAGTAAGGAAAAAATTTATTGCGTTACGTACACTGCGGGTTCGTCTGTTCATACAAACCTAACTAGACAGACTGCCGGCGTCGATGTAAATTATGCTGCAACTGACAACAGTTGGACGAGTTCTCTTTTAAGCGGCCTTCCGATACTAAACCCCGGCAACGCAACAGATCCTCCGCAGCAGTGGGATTTAAACACAGCGAATAATTTCACCGCTTTGAGTAATTGGCCAGCAAATACCTATGCGAAATCTTTAAGAGCTTTTGGGAATTTCTTAGTCGCGATGAATATTACAGCGAGCGGAACCAATTATCCCTTTATGGTTAGGTGGAGTAATCCCGCCGATCCCGGCGCTGTTCCTACCTCTTGGGATTATACCGATCCTACGGTAGAGGCAGGGCGTTACGACCTCGGGGATGGGTTCGGGCAGATTATCGACGGGTTGCCTCTTCGCGATTTTTTCATGATTTATCGGGAGAACTCCATTCACCGAATGGATTTGGTTGGTGGAAATTTGATTTTTAATTTTTCCAAAGTTCTAGGGGATTCAGGAGCCTTAAACCGAAATTGTATCGTTGAGGTACTGGGTCAGCATGTTGTTTTGACCTCTTCGGATATTATAGTCCATGACGGCCACCAATTCAAGTCAATTTTAGATAAGCAGATGCGGCGCTGGCTTTTCTTGAATATGGACAGTGCGAGCATTTCAAAGTGTTTTGTATTTAAAAATCCTTTCTTTAATGAAGTTTATATTTGCTATCCAGGTATAGGGGCGACGTACTGTAATAGGGCGGTTGTATGGAATTACATGGAGCAGACCGTAACTATACGAGAGTTGCCGAATGTATTACATGCCGCAGTGGGCCAAATTGCAGCGGATTACGCGGATACCTGGGAAGCAGACGTAGATCCCTGGGGGGTGGATGATACGCTTTGGGGCGGCCCTGGTGCAGTACCTTGGTCAAGTAAAGTTATGATGGGCACGTCGGATACGAAAATCCAAATGCTAGATGGGGCTTATAGCTTTGACGGAGCAATACCGACATCTTCTCTGGAAAGAAAAGGCTTATCTTTTGGCGATACTTCCACGATTAAATTTGTGAAAAGTATTCAACCGGTTATTAAAGGAATGACGGGCGCGACTGTGAATATTTCGGTTGGCTCGCATTCGGATTTGAATGAGGAACCCACGTGGTCGACAAAACCTTTCGTAATAGGCTCAACGCAAAAGGCATTTTTTCTTGTGTCCGGGCGGTATATTGCGGTAAAATTTGAAAATAGCGATTCGTATAAATTTCGTTTGGATTCTTTTCAAATTGAGGTTGAGGAGGTTGGGCAATGGTAGAGAAATCGGCAGCTGTAAGATTTACAAGAAGACCAAGTAATCCCGAGGCTTTTGCCGAGTGGGTAGAGACTTGCCTATTTAAAATTGAAGCCTCACTTGCGCTTTTATCTGAGGGGCATTTGCCTAAGACGTATGTGGCTCCGGAAAAACCGTATGACGGAATGGTGAGGTATGCTGATGGAACTTCTTGGAACCCAGGAACAGGAGAAGGGGCTTATATATATTACGCGGCCTCGTGGAAAAAACTTGGATAAAATACATGTAGAGGGTGTATCCAGTGCGGAGATAAAGGCACTGTGGCCTAGTATTATTGGCAGAGTTGAACTAGCGCTCGTCAACGGAAATTCACTCGCGTCTCCCGCTTCCATAAAAAATTACCTACTTGAAAATGAAATGCAGTTATGGTTTGTGGGGCAGGCGGAAAAAGTCCTTGCGGTAGTTATTACTCAAATTGAGAACTTTGACACGGCGCACGTACTTCACATAGTTGCCCTCGAGGGAACCGGTATGGAGACATGGCTTTTTGAGTTAGAACGCGTCTTAAGAGTTTTTGGGGCGGCGCATGGCTGTAGGTATTTATCCATGCAAGGGCGGCGAGGTTGGGTGAAAACATTAAAAAATTTAAACTGGTATGAAAGTTCGGTTATAATGCACAAGGAGTTATTATGAGCGGTGGAAAAGGCGGCGGAGGTAAACAGACAACCACGTCGGAACCGTGGAAAGAGTCGGTTCCTTACATAAAGAATATTTTTGCAGATGCTTCTAAACTGTATCAAGGGGGTGGGTATACTCCAGATATGCAGGCTGTAAATGAGTATCAGAAGAGTCTTTTTCCCGGAAGGGTGGAGGGGGCTGATCTAATGAAAATTATAGCGTACGATACAGTAACCGGGCGGTATGATGCTACGTTAAATAAGGCACGCCCCGTAAATGCGGGTATGGTTGCTGCAGGCGCGAAACCCGAGGATATTGTAAGCCAAACAGTAGATCCAACGACAGCTCGAGCTACACAAGGCGCTATTGACCCTACAACCGCTCTTGCTGATCTGTTGACAGGGCAAGTTAATCAGCAGTACCTAGATCCAGTTGCAGAGACTATTCGGGCTAACGTGACTCGAAACGCGCTGGAAAATGTACTCCCGGCGATTCGCAGTCAGGCTCTGGGTGCTGGGCAATACGGATCGAGCCGCCAGGGGGTTGCGGAAGGTTTAGCTGCGTCTCGGCTGAACCAAGATCTGGCGACGGCAATCGCGCCGATGTATGCACAAGCCTTCGAGAATGCCCAGAACAGAAAGACCGGGGTTGCTACTGATCTGAATCGACAGGCTTCTGAAATAGCTGAAATGAATGCCGGGAGGGATTTGACCGCACAGCAATTCAATGCGAATATGGGTTTTCAACAGAATCAACTAGAAGCCGCGATTGCACAGGCAAATGCTGAAAGGGCTTTGAACGCCGGACAATTTAATGCGAATTTAACCCTGCAAGAAAACCAGCAAGGGATGACGAATCAACAGGCTATTTTACAGAATAGGTTGAAGGCCTCGGATCTCTATGGGCAAGCTATGAATTTCCAAGATATTGGTTACGATCAATATCAGCAACTTTTGAGAGAACCACAAACGTACGCGCAAGAACGCCTGGGGCAGTTCGCTAGTATTATTACCCCTGGGGCCGGCTTGGGGGGAAGTACGACACAGACTGCGAAACAAGGCAGGAATCCACTGACCTCTGCAGCTGGCGGAGCTATGATGGGGGCTAGTGTAGGTGGCGGGACTGGGGCGGCTGCTGGAGCTCTTCTGGGATTAGTGATGGGACTTGTTTAAAAGGAGAATAGAAATGTTTAATGCTATACTTAATGGTTTGGGCGGACTGGCGGCAGGTGCTACGAAAACACTAAGTAATGCCGCAACGGGGGCGGTCTCTGGGGTTACGAAAACCCTAAATGGAATAAAACCTGGAGCGACTCAGTCGGCCACTGCTGGTGTTTTTGGCCCTGGGGGAAAAAACTACTTGGGGGGGGCCGGGACTGCTTTAGGGAAAGGGGCTTCGAACGAATTCGGCATGGGGGCCTCCCTCAGTGCGGGGGCTAATAAAAGTTTGCAGCAATTGGTAGGTAAGATGGACAACATGTCGCCAGAGCAATCTCTGATGATTGCCCAGCAAATGGCGCAATTTGCAGCACCACCGCAATTTCCACCTGTGGCAACGCCACAACAAGCTGCCCCTCAATTTAGTAATTTTATGCAACCGGGGGGGCAGTCACGAATTACTTCACAACTGAGAACGCCCCTAGGAGGTCGTGATGCCTAATTTCATGGAAATACTGAATCAAACCGGAAAGTTGCCTCCAGTACAATCTCCGCAAATGTCACAGGTAATTAATCCTTTGCAGGAGAGTACCGGCTTGGACCAATCCCCGCCGAAAGATGAGGCTGACTTGCAAACGAGAGCTAAGGGCTGGCAGGGTTTTATGGAACAGTTAAAAACCGATCCGGTTCTTAGGAATACTATGCTGACTGTAGGGGCGCATTTAATTGCCGGGCCTCAGCAAATGGGGGAAAATACCGGGAGTATAGTTGGAAGAGCGATACAGAACGGGTTGCTCGCTCATCAATTTGGAAGGGCGCAACAGGCTAAAACAGCTTTAGCTCAATCGCAAGAAGAACGGGCTGGGCGCCTTGCCGAATCCCAGATTGAAGGGGAGAGCGCAAGGACAGAGGATCTCAAGAAAAAGACAGCCAGGGAAGAAGAACTCTTGCCATTGACGAAAAGAGAAAAACTGGCGAAAGCGGGTGCTGCGGAGTTTCAGGTGGAAAGTGCACCGCAATTACTGAAAAGCAGTTTGGAGACAGCAGCTTCGCAGCGGGCGAGAAACTACGCACTGGCTAATAAGGCAAATAGGCCAGCAGGGGAAGGCAGCCTGGCCCGGGAGGTGGTAATAGAAAACCTGTTCAAAAGAAAATTTCCGAAAGCTACTGACCAGGAAATAGTATCACTTGTGCTAGATTATGGCTCGAAAGCTTCGAAGGAAGACTTGTTATCAATGAATACGCAAGCAAATACACTAAGTAGACTGCTTGATTCTGGCGCCTCCCCGGAATATATTAAAAGGGCGGAAGAGAAACTGGCCAAGATGCTTGGTTTAACTGGGGACGTTGGGAATGCTTCCACCAGTGGCCCGGTAACTGAAGAAGAGTTTAGAGCCGCAGCGAAAAAAGCCGATGCAGAAGGGTGGTTTATGCTGCGCGGAGAAAGAGTTAAATTGAAGCCAGGCTATAAACCATAAGGGAGTTTTTATGGCACAACCAGTAAAACCATTTCGGCTTGAAGATCATGTCGAAGTCTCAAAAGAATTCCGGCTTGAAGATCATATAGAGACGCCAAAAGCTTTTGATTATACGCACCTTGTTGAAACCCCAAAGACTGAGGTTTCTTCGCTTGCAGAGAAGTTCGTCAGAAGCCACCCGATAGCCAGGGCACTGGGGATGGGGCCGGAGGACGAAAAGCCCGCGAGTATAGGGCAAATGGCGGAGGATTATTCGGCAAGACAGGCAGAGCAAGCAAGTCCGCTGGTTCCCGGAGTTCCAGTACGACAGGATTTTGTAGCGAAGACTCGAAAGGACTTGCTTGGCGGGGAGGAAGTTACTCCAGAACTTGGGGTAGTGAAAAGAACCCAAGAGGCTGTACTCGCCGACACGGAATTCCCCAAGAAACTTGATGCTGTCGCGGGGGCTTTAGAAAAAGGCAAGGTGCAAGATTCGGAAAGGCCGCAAGGAATGCTGGATTCTTTAATAGGGGGAATGGAGTCTACTGGAAGGGCGGTTCAGGCTTTTGGCGCGACTGTTCGTGGGGATGAAGAAAAAGTCCTTTCCTTGCGGGAAGAACAGCAAGATGTTTTGCGAACTCCGGAACTTGAAAGCTTTTATAATGAAATCCAGAAAAGACAAGCCGGGCTGGAAGAAGAAGATAAGACCTGGACACAGGCTGCGAAGGATGTCTTTGGGGCACTTCAACAAAATCCCGAAGGCGGAATGCATTTTCTCATCGAACAACTTCCAAATGGGCTTGTTCCGTTAGCGACAGGCGCGGCAGGTTTTGCCGTTGGGGGTTTACCTGGGGGGATTACTGGCCTGTTCGGAGGTAATGTAGCGCTTTCTGCCGGTTTCCGGGCGTTAGAGGAGCAGGCACAAGAATTCTCTCCGGAACAACAAAAAGATGTGCTGAAAAAAGGCGCGGTTGAGGGTGGAGTTATTACTGCTGTGGATGTAGCTACCTTGGGGCTTTCTCATTTTATTCTAGGAGCTACACGAAGAGCAGTTGAATCCGCAACACGGCAAACAGTTGCGCGACTCGGCAGAGAAAATGGTCTGGAATTAAAAGATATTCTGAAAAACCCGCAATTGGTTAATGAAGTCAAAATGGCGCAGACCCGCGCATTTGCCGCAACAACAAGCCTAGGCCAAAGACTTACAAGAGGTACGGCGGTTGTTGGACTGGAAGGACTGGGGGAGGGTACAGGGGCGTACTTAGGGAAGTTGGCTGCGGATGGTGAAGCCTCGAAACTGGAAGCGGTTTTGGAGGGTTTTGCCGGACTGGCCGTCGGGGGAATTCAAGGTGCGGCGTTGTCAGCAATGCAGCAAAAAGAAACGGCGAAACTTATTGACTTGACAAAAACCCAAACGGAAGCGGAACAACAAGTCCATGTGGATATGGAAGAAAGCTTACAGCCTGAGATGGTAAAAGAAACGCTTGAACCCATCCTGAACGAACCTATGCCTGAGATTACGCCGGAAGAATTGTTGGAAGCACGAAAGCAGCAGCACCGGATGGAGACTGGGGTTGAAAGCATATTGCCTGATCCAGAGGCTGTGGAAGATGTTGTGGGGTTGGATGAGTTAATGCTCGATCCACTTTATAAGAGTCCTGGGGAATGGCAAACCGCAGTGCAAGATCATATGCAGAAGGATCTAGATGCTGGAATTTCCGCGATTGTGGCCCGGAGAAGGGCACTGGAAGCTTTTCCGGAAATTACCCCTATGACGGAAAAACCAATAACCTGGAGTTCAGTCCCCGAGCAAGTGGGATTGAATCTTAAGCAAGCGAAGTTGGCGCCTGGGTCGGTTGCGATTGTAGGGGGATTTAACGAGCAATTCTCCCCTGCCTATACACAAGCGCTCGGGCAGACAGTAGATGCTTGGGCAAAAAGATTCCTCGGGCCGAAAGAGCGAATCATATTAAATCTGAGTGGTTTAAAAGGCTCTGCGGTCGGAGGATACCAGCAAACACCGAGTGGCATTCATGTGATCTCTCCACGGGAATTAGTAAGGACAGAGATTTCGGAGCGCTTTACGAATGAAGGGGTTATGCTTAGTCCTTCCGGATTCGATGGACAGGGCTATAATACCTTCACCCAACAACAGACGTTCGGGGCCTTGACTCATGAATTCGGACATGCTCTGGGGCTTGCTCACTTCGATAATGCGATGCCGGAGCAGTTTATCGGGATTGTTGGGAAGCTGGATTCTGGAAAATTGTATACAGAAAACCAACTTGCGGAAATGCCGCAAGCAGAGGCTGCTGTCGTTCGGGATTACCAAGAGCGGAAACGAAGAATCCTTGCGAATGAAATGAAAGCCGATGAACTTATTGAAAACTGGGTCGGGCCGTGGAAGTTGGGCAAGGATTTGATGACGAAACAGGCGCGGGACCTATATTGGTATGCGAACGAGGTCTTGTTGCGGGAAGATAAACTCTTTGGAACTTCCCACCTTTCCAGTACCCCCTTAAATCAACTGAGTGCATTAGACCTTATTCACGCAATGGGCAGGGAAACAAGAACGGAAGTTGGAATGAATGCGAAAGGGGAACCGACAACTACAAGGATTCTACCAGATGAGAATGAAATTGCTGAATCAAATCGCAAGGCGGAGGCGTATTATCTTCAATTCAGCGAATTCTTTGCGGAACAGTTCTCCAGATATGCACACGACAAAGATATCGGAAAAGGAACAGCTCTCGGGATTTACTTTAGACGAGCGCTTGAAGTACTTCGCAAATTTTTTCAAGCCTTAAAAACACCTTCCGGAAAAAGTGGGGAGGTTGTTCTTAAAGCCGGGGAAGCGTTTAATAACTGGGTAGATCAACTCCATGTATCGAAGGCGATGGGAGAGGCTCTTGCGAAACAAAGAAAGCGGAATGCGCAGCGATTCAAGGCAAGGCTGGAAAGGGGGCTGAAGGAAGTAAAGGAGACAGTGAGGCAAGCCCCGGCTACGCTGGTGAAAAATCTGGTGCAGGAGAGAAAGCAGAAAGAAGAGGGTGTCGGGGAAGGGAATGCTGTAGAGGATCTGGAATTTCTTGCGGAAGATACCCAGGCTAAAGAAGACTTAAAGACTCGGATAAGGGAGGCGATTCCGAATGTGCTGGATAGGGATCGCGCGGACTTGATGCGACTTGTTGGGCAGGGGAGATTGCAGGAGGCGGAAGACCAGCTGGCGGATATTGTATCGGAAAGGGCGAAGGAAGATAAGACTGGGGGCTATCAAGATACTCCAGATGGAACAAAAGTCGAGGAAATTGTTTCCAAAATCGGCTCGAAAGAAGAAGCCTCGCTCTGGAAAAAGGCTGTTAATTTCACCGCAGAGGCCGGGTATAAACTCGTGCAGTTGCAACAACTCGCCCATGAAAGCACAGATTACGGACTAAAGGCTTTTGTTACATATCAGAACCAAATGCTGGCTTTGAAGAACAATTTGCTGCAAAAAGGCACGGAAGTAGCAGAGAACTGGGAGAATTTATCTAGAAGGCAGCAGAAAGAATTGGATACATTGCTGATGGCGGAACTGGAAAAAGGTGAGCATTTTACCGAACTGACACAAGACCAAGGCACGGGGAAGTGGCAGCATAGTATGGGGGATCGCTATAGGATTTTTGCGAAAGAGCAGGGAATTGAACTTACAACACCGGATGGGGAGAAACTGGCGGATTTAATAGCAAGATTGAAGAATTCCATCCTACAGCATATTCAGGTCTCGGAGTCGATTGCGGTACAGATCATTCGAGATAAGTATGCGAAAGCGCCCCTGGTTGCGAAGCAGAAGGAAATAGAAATTAGACAGAATGCGCAGAAATGGCGAGAGGCTCCATATGTTCCAATGGGAAGGTACGGCAATTATTTCGTTAAGGTTTTTGGAAAAGACTCAGAAGGGAATAGGCAACTGGTATACCGAACTCACTTTGAAGATTCCGCATCGCAAGATTTGATGGTGAAGAAACTACAGAAGAAAGGACTGGATGTGGCTTATGGAAAAGTCCACGAGGAGACTGCTCTGCAATTGAGTCTTCCGACGGAATTTTTAAGCGTATTGGCCGATTCCGGAGAGTTCAATTCCGAACAGCTTGCGAAAATCGGGGAAATGATGATGCCCCTTAAAAGCGAGAAAGCCTTTTCAAAACTGGCGCGGGATGCCGATAGAATTGCGGGGGCTTCGGCGGATCGTTTACGAGACTATGCGAATTGGATTGAGGATTCCTCTAATTTCATTTCAAAACTGGCCTATGGAAGAAAGCTTACGCAAGCTCGATCTATAACCAAAAGGGATATGGAATCTGCGCAAGGACTGGGGGAAGTAGAGACCGCGAGAGAAAAGCAAAGGCTTTTAGACACGATGTCGAAGGCGCAAGAATTTATGATGCATCCACTGGAAGAATGGTATAAAGCAAGAAGCGTTACCGCTTTGACTTTCCTCATGTGGGCGCCAAAAACAGCCCTGATGAACCTTACGGGGTTGTTCCAGACATGGGCGGCTGTTACCGCAGATTACGGAGACGTGAAAGGGAATCTGGCGATGGGCAAGGCTACGAAAGATTTGATGGCAGGGAAGCTGGATTATAGCGATAATTGGGCACTTGATAAAGCGCTCGAAGATGGCTTGATTGATCAGGGCTTTGGCTATTTTATGAGCGGGTTGGCCAATGCGGGGAATTTGGCGAGACGGGTGCGGCCTACGGTTTTAGGAAAGGCTGGACGGGCTTTTGTCGATATGGGAATGTGGCCGTTTAAAGCGGTGGAACTTGCGAATAGGCGACTGACTTTGCTAACCATATTCAGGGCGGAAAAAGAAAAGCTGAAAGATACCGAAATGGCTCCGGAAGAAGTCATGAGAACGGCGTATGAAACGGCCTCGCGATATACCCGATTGCTGCAAAATGATTATGCGAGCGGAAATAGGCCGGAAATTATGCGGGGAAAGAAAAGTATTTTTATGGTGTTTTTATCCTATCCGCAATATATGCTATGGATCATGTCCGGGGGGTTTGAACGTGGAACCCGTTTAGCGGCATTAAATGCCGGGGGCAATCCGCGTAGCCGTTTCGGTGGCATGACGATGCGTATGTGGCTCATCTTTCTTTCCTTAAGTGGCTTAGAAGGACTTCCTTTCGGCAAGATGCTTATGGATATGCTGCAAGGTATGTGGAATAAGTTTGGGACTGGTGAGAATATTAAAGTAGAAGCCCATCGGTTTATGAAGGAAAGTATGGGAATGGAAGATCGGTACTGGCGGGATGTGGTGCAAAGAGGGTTTTTGCACGATGTTCTGGGGGTGGATTTGAGTGGGTCTTATAGTCTCGGAACGCCGCTTCCAGGAACAGGACTCTTTGATATACAAGCGAGGAACTGGCAAGAATTTGTAGGCGCGGCTTTCGGAGAATTCGCTGGGCCGTTTGGTGGGATGGTAAAGGCCCCTGCCGCGCTCGGTACGGATGCTGATGGAATTACAATGAAGGATGTGGGAAGAGCTGTGCCGGGGTTTGTGGGGAATATTGCGAAAGGAATTGATGCCGCACAGGGGGGCGTTACTACCTCGAAAGGGGTTCGGATTTTGAAGGATGAACAAGGGGCTTATCGAGATCCGACAAAGGCAGAAATTGCGCTTATCGCTGGGGGCTTTAGACTATCAACTGTTGCGAATTACCAGAATCTTGAGAAATTAAAACGGGAACAGGTTGACTACTGGATGGGAAGAAGAACAGGGTTAAAGCAACAATTTAGAACTGCGGTTAAAGATAAAGATCCAGAACTCCGGGCGGATGTTGAGGAAGCAATTAGGGAATTTAATAAAGAGATTCCGAATCGCGGGCTGCATTTATCAGGGAAAGAGTTGATGCAATTTGTTCGACAGAACCAGAGGACTATTCGGAAGTTGGAACAGAATCGATATCCGGAGAAACAGCGGGGGTTAATGAAGGACATAGACACGCTGATGAATTAGCGCAATGGAGGGTTTTCGCCCTCCATTTTCTGACTGTTATTTTGGCACAGAGAAGCTCGCTGGAAATTTCGCAATGGGATTGGGTTTTACAAGCGAGAAAATACGCATAGGGGCAGCAGAACCCCAGTTGGATGATTCTTTTATGGATTATCTTATAAGGCACTTATACGCTCTTTCGTTTTGCACTTTAGGCATTTTGTATTCTCTACTCTTTCCTGACTCTCGCGTAATTTCCAGATGGTGCTCGGCGATAGGCCTAGCTCGTCCGCGATAAAACCCATTAGAGCGTGTTGCCTTTTCTGGAAGTAAGTGTATGGGCAACAGAACTTGGTGCAATCTTTAATTGCTTGCGTTAGTAGTTCAATTTCGTGTGGCATTTTGTATTTACTCCTTATGACTGTACTGTACCCACAGTTTGTTGTCTTTCGGAATGATGCGGATAAGTCCTGCTGCCGTGGCGGATGTCAGAGCTTCTTGGTATTCTTTAGAGGACATCTTAGAGAAAAGCCTTCGATATAACTCGGTGCTGGAGATTTCCTTATGATGTTCGACAAGTTGAACAAGTTCGGAGGTGCTTCGAGTTGTATTTGTCATGCCGATGGCTTCGAAAACCTTGGGCATGTCGTTTTCGAGGGCCGTTATAAAATCCGCGCTTTCTGCTAACGTCTTTTCGTTTATCCATAACTCGGAGGATTCGGCGGCTGCGAGTACCATAGCGAGCTTATGCACATGTGTCTGTTTTCGGGCCAGGTAGCCTCCAAAACGGGAGCTTTCCATATTCGCCGGGCGGGTATCCCAGTGCTTTTCGTACCACTCAATACCCCATCGATAAGCCTCGGGGGTTAAACGGTATTGCCCGGCCATCGAAGCGATTGAGATAAGATCTTCGATTAAAGCTTGACGTTCCTCTTCAAAATTTTCGGAGACTACAAGACTGGGGTAGGCGACCAGTTGGCGCTTCTTCTCCGCGAAGACAAAAATACAACGGGAAGTAAATCCGCCGCCGACCATAGTCTCGGGAAAGTTTTCTTTAATCCAACTGGGGGTTGTGCAACCAATGAGATTAATCCAAGGATTCTCTACAGAGTCATTCCCACTGGTTTTTGTCATCTTGCTGAAATCCCCTGCCTTCCCGTCCCAGAGGGCGATAAGAGAATTCATCATGCCCTTGTCCAGTGGGTCAAGGAAATTACCGAGCTCGTCGGAGCAAATGGTTATGGCGCTCATTGGGTGGTACATTTCGGTGGAAGGGACAAGGAAAGATTCCCCGAGCGTTCCCATATGCTGGATAAGGGCTTGCCAGGTGATAGAATCCGGGCCGAAATGGATGCCGGGAACTTCGCGAAGAAGGTTTATGCCGATGTTTGCTGTGGTTGATTTCGAGATGATGCCAGGAGGGGCTACGATGATGATGTAGAAGCCCGGAGTCCATTGGTAATATTTCTCGTCGATCCAGACTTTTCTCCGAAGTGCCCCGGCAATTGTCGAGACCCCTGTCCAAAAAAGCGTTTTTAAAGGGGCTTCCCCGTAAGAACTGTATTTGAGGAAAGCCTTGATCCAATTGGGATTTTTGCGACTCATTTATAATTTTTCCCGTGGTTATTGTTTTATTAATCCCGTTAATTAACCCCATTTGCAGCTTATCAAATCCCCCCAACTCTTTTCACTTATATCAAGAGAGGTTCCAATAACCAGCGGATCGTCGTATGGAACGGGGACAGCCAAGCACTGGCGTAGAATGGGAAGGGCGAGGTAGCGGTGCGGTAAAGGGATTTGCCCTACAAGTGAATCATGAACTTGCAGAAGAAGTTCCGTTTGGAGTTTTTGTAGTTGTTCGTTTTCTGAAATATTGCAAAGCGCGTTATTGATGATCAGGGCTACTGTGGATTGCGGTATCCACGCGAGGGCTTCTGGTAACAAGCGCTCGAGGCGCCCGAAGTAGCGACGGCGGAATCCGAATTTATTAGACACGGTGCGAGTTGTCATTAGTTTATTCATCGTTTCATTATGCCACGTTTTAATCCCCGGATGCAAGTCAAACCAGCGTTTTTGGAATTGCTCCGCTTCATGAATTGTCATGCCGCAAGCTACTGATAGTGTTTTTGCCTGGCCGCCGTAATTGGTGTTACCTGTTACAGCGATCTTACCCTTGTACCGGGTCAAAAAGAACCCAGTGGAAACTGTGGGACAGTGAAGGCCTCCCGTATACTGGACGCGGTCAATGGTACCACTGGTTATTCGATGAAGAGGTCGATTATTGATTTGAACCGTAATTCCTCCAAGATCGCCATGGGGGTAGGTGTTGCCAGATTTTCCGCACAAATGCAGTAACGTATGAATAATTTCAGCGGTTTGCGGTACTACGGTGCTGAAGGAAACTGCGGTGGTACTTATGTGCCCATCCCAATAGGGCAACTCTTCAACATAAGCCTGCAGGCATTCCGCACTCCAGTTCAGCATTCCCCACGTAGGCCTTTTTCCTATTTCAAGTAGCCATTGTGCATCACTGCAATTCAGGACTAAACTGGTGGTTCCTGCCGGGTGGACTGTAATTTTCGGTGTGATGCAAAGTCGCTTTAATATCGCTAAAAGTCTTTGTATTTTTCTTTCTTTTTTAAAGTGAAAGCGGACTTGCAGCTTTGCTATAGCACCGTCCGCATGGAAAGCGCTCAGAAGACGAAACCAGTCGGGGTTAACCTGGGACTTGCCTGTATAGATGACGGCTTTCGGGAGGCGAGCCGATTTGGGAAGAGCTTGCGCTTCTGCAATTTTATTAACGCCTCGAGAGTCATTAGCATACGAAAGCTTGTGGTTAGGTGTTACGAGTTGATGGTAAGCTTGCCCCTTGATTTCCAGCATCTCTAAAGAGTCCTCTGCATGATACCAAACACTAGGAATTTCCATACGAGCATTCGTTCCGTCCATATTACAAATTACAATAGCGGTTTCCGCAGCCACCTCCTCTACTGTTTGCCAGCCATGTGGAGTAAGTACCTCATGCCCATCGGCAAGGCAGAGGTGGCATCCCATCTTTGCCTTTTTGTAATAGGGGGCGCGTTTCCCATCTGGTCCGGCGTCATTCCCGTAAATGTCTTTCGCGTTGAGTGCGTGGATTTTCTCCCCCGAACGAAACTTCGCCTTGAGGTCATCATCTTCCGCTTCCCAAGCTACCACCTGGGCATCCGCACCTGCCAAATCCACATCGAAAAGGAAAAAGCCAGGATCGGGCCGGAACATCTTACGAAGATTAGGAAAGCGGAAATGGCCATCTGCGATTTCTTCGTCTTCGGAACCTTTCGGGATGTTTTGCAAATTACCTCCTGACCCAAAGGCGTTTTGGGAAGAAGAGAAACGAAAAGTCTCTGTTCCACCTACGTTGAAATTGCAACGCATACGCCCGTCGATGTCAAGTGGCATCATTACGAAAGTTGATAAGAAAACCTTGATGGAACGAGTTTCCTCAATCAAGTCGGTGAGGGGTTTCAAGATAGGTTCTTGTTGGCCGAAGACTGTAAGGGCGTCGGAATCTGTAGTCGGGCGAAATGTTTTTCGGTTTCGTACTTCCTTCATTCCCAATTCGCCGTAAAAGAACTCACTCATTTGTTTCGGGGAGGAAATGTTCAGCTCCCTTCCCGCGATCTGGTTTATTAGATTCTGGCGTTTTTCTACCTCCGGTCGGAGTTCTTCCATTAAACGCAACTTTTCGTCCTGGTCAATATTAACCCCTCGAATCATCATAGTCATTACGTGGATGTTCAGGCGATTTAGGAAAGCTGCTTGGGGTTCCAGTTGGAATTGTTTTAATAAAAGTTTTTGCCCTTGGGCGACTTGGTAGGTGTAGCAGCAATCTTTCGCATTATATTTCCAGAACTTGTCCAGGTCAACCGGGAGGGTCTTGTAATCTGTTAATTCGTCTTTCCAGTAGGTGTAATTGGCACAGTAGAGAGAGGCGAGGAAGGCAAGGTCTTTCGGGGTTCCTGGGAAAATTGCATGTTGGTTGAGCATCGTGTCTATATCAGCTCGGGGGCGGGCAAGCCAGGAACGAACAATGTGCTGCGTGTCATATGACCAGTTTTGTCCAATGTTACGAAAATTCGGATGGGTGAGGATTTGCTGAAGCAAAGGGATTATGTAATCTATTTCCTCGGCTTCGGTAAAGTAGTGGCGATTTCCTTCATCCATAAAGGGGATACAAATGGCCTCTGTTTCGCTCCAGGCTATTCCGATACAGGCTATGTGTCGGGCGATAGTTTCTATATCCACAGACAATTCAACAGGACTTGAACTACAAACTATACGATTTTTGATTTGGATGAGAATCCGGACAGTCTCTTCGAAAGAAGGCCGGGTAATAAGGTTTAAATTATCTTCAGGGAAGTCAGGAGATTTTGAGGCTTCGAAAGCTCGCTGAAGGTCTCGGATAGCTATCCAGCGCCACTCCCACATTTTCAAAATCTGCTCTGGGGCGTAGGTGGCGATGACCTTAATAGGCTTATCAAATCCGCGCATTTTTTCCAGGGAGCCTCTGAAGGAACTTACGGAAGTTTCGCCTGTGCAAACCCAAAGGGGAAAGTTCCCCAAGGGGATTATTACATTTGGCTGAATAGCCCGCATTGTTTCTAAAAAAGCTTCCATGTCAGGCTGTATAGAAGGGGAAAAGAAAGCATCATTCTGGAAAGAGTTTTCGAAACGGTTTGCTTTCGCCGCCTTTTTCTCTGTTGTCCAGAGCAGGTCAAGATTGGAAGCAAAAGGGCGAAACGGAAGAACGGAAGTGAAATAAATTTCTTCAATGTTAAATCCACTTTCCGCAAGCATCTTTTTTAACTCGGCTCCGGCAGAGTCGGAGAAAAGTGTTTTTGTATGATCGTCGTGGACAGAAGGGAAGGAGGTAACAACAACCGCTTTTGCGGCAAGTGGGCCGAAGGAAAAATTGTTTTTCAATTATATCTCCAATTCCAGATTTGCCAGTCTTTCCATGCACATATTGTAATTCTCGGGTAGTTTCTCCACCAGGGTTACAACGCAATCTTCAAGTGCCCCCGCCTCCAGCGTAGTTCCGCTTCCCGCAAAGGGGTCAAGAATTAAACTGCCCGGAAGGCAAGACCGCTGAATCAAATCCTGGAACAAAGGGACGGGTTTTTCGGCTGCGTGCATTTGATCTTGCACTTGGCCATAGTCGAGAAGATCCGGGCGAACTTGGGTAACTTTCTTATCCCCTTTGGAGGCGAATAGGATTACTTCATAGGTGTAGCGAGGGCCGTGCTCTGGGCGGGCGAGCATGCCGTTTCGTTTGTACCAGATTAAAGGCCTTGGCCATACATTCCAACCTGCCATAGAGAAGGTGAGGGAAAGCTGCGAAAAGAAATTGAAGTCACAAAAGACATACGCATGGGCTTCGGGTTTGCAGCACCGGAAACTTTCCTTGGCGAGGGTTTCATGGATAATATAGAAACTATCGCCATCGTCTTTATAGTTGTGAGAAATTCCGGCCTGGCCCCCGAAGTTATCTGCGCCGATGCAGTACGGGGGATCGGTTAAAAGAAGGTCGAATGTGTTGTCGGGGAATTTTTTCAAATGATCGAGAGCATCCCCGCAGATAATCGTATGTGGCGTTTCTTTTTTCTGCATCGTTTCGGCCAAGCTTTTTCGGTGCTCCGCTGCGAGTTTCTTCTTTATGATTTTCGTAGCCTCTTTTTGTGAAGAAGCTTTCGCTACATCCGGGTCGTCAAGATGCCGTGCGATATGCAGGGTGTCTCGGATAAAAGAGCCCCCTTCGCGGCTTCCTGTAAGTTCTTCAATCAGGTCGGAGGTTGTATGCTCTTTTCCGGAGGAAGTTGCTTGGAGCTGGCGGAGGGTGTGGAGTTTAGCGAGGGCTGCTGCGCGTTCTTGCCAGGAGATGTCAAGCCGTACGACGTTCTCTTCCAATTCCACTTCCTCCAATTCAAGAGGAGAGAGTTCGCTTAAGAAAGTGAAGGGGATTTTGCCCGGATCGACCTTCTTGCCGTTAAAGGTAAAGGGCACATCGGTTTGATGGAGCTCGACCATTGCCCTCAATCTACGTTCCCCGGATACAAGAGTCTTTCCGTCGGCCCGGAGGGTGATTGGGTTGAGAAGCCCCTTTGTGCGGATTGATGTTTTAAGTTCTTCGCTTTTTTCCAAGGGAAAATTTTTCCGCTGGCGGCTTTCGGGAATGATTATTTCACTAACAGAAATTAAATGCATTTTGGTTCCTTTTTTGGTTGAAATTGTGGGCGCAAACCCGGACAAATCGCGCCACAATCGATTATTTTTTGCGGTTAATACATTTGCATATGCCGGGTATTTTTAATGCCGCAAATCGCATCCATACAATACAATTTCATAAACTATTTCGCGGTTAACGTTACCACGCTTTCCAGTTGTTTCATATCTGCCGCTTGCTTTAAGCTTGCCACAATAGCATCCTTCTCCGGATTGCCGTCGAGGATAGTAGAATGGCGGCCACAATTTCTTCCGCTTTCATTTTAAACTCCTTTTTAAATTAACAAAAGAAGGAAGGCCGAAGCCTTCCTCTCTTCCTTAGCTTGCTTTCGCTACAGAACTAACTTTAGCTTGCAGGTTGTCTTTGTAGACCTCATGAACTACGTTTGCAGTTGCCGTTGCCCCAATCAGCATACCGATACTCCAAGGTTGCCCTTTTTGGTTCTGGTTGACGGCCTCGCGCAGACGACCTAGCTGGATGTTCTTTCCCTTCCCAGTGTCGAGATTGCCTTCGGGGGTGAAGTCCAAGAAGATCGTCTGGCGTGCGATTGGTTCTTCCCGCTGCGTAGCGTCTTTGGACTCCTGATCGGTCATAACCCAGGTAATGTCCATCATAAACCATTCTTTCTGCTGACGCAACTTGGTTTCTTTGATGTACGCAGGGTGTTCGCCAGCAGGGACTTGTGGAAGAACGGTTTCCATTGCTTCGGTAACTACGAGGTTTGCAAAGGTATTTGTATCAATCATTTTAAAACTCCATTTTAAAGGTTAAGGTAAATATAAAATTGAGATTTTGGGCAGGACTTCTCAAAACTGTATGCGGTATCGTCGGAAAGGAACCTTGGTTCCTCCTAAGGATAGGGGCAATAGTGAGATAGATTACTATGTTCCCCCAGACGACGCGCCTCCGAGTGATTACAATTCCCCATACACTCACGGGTATCAAAAAGCTTTTAAATAATTCCTCTCGCCATCTTATCGCGTTTTCGCCAGACCTCGACCAGCGGGACAAAGGTTGGCGGGATGTTATCGGCCCAAGGCAGGTTTCGCGCCTTCAAGGTTGTGTTCGGGCTGACTGTACTCCAAGAAAATTGCTTGCCGACTCGTTGGGTATCGATGATGTCGGTGAAGAGTTTCGGCAGTTTCGGCGCGAGTTTGTTTCCAAGCGTATCGATCATCAAGGTCAGGCCGCCTGTTAATTCGTCTTTCTCGCGGGCTTTATGGCCTATGATAACAACGTGACATTTCAAGTCCTGGGTTAATTTGATTGCGAGGCGCTCGAGATTGTCCATTGCACAGCCGTAGTCGCCCATGTGCTTTACAGGTTTTGACCCGGCGATTAAATTCATGGCCATGTAGGAAAGGCCTGACCATGAATCGAGTACAAGAACCTTATCGGAATCGAAATTGTCAACAGAGCCGAATGCTTTTCCAGTTCGTTGGTCGACGAAATTGTCGAAAATTCCCTGAACCGCCATGTATTCGGCATGCGCCCCTCGGTTTATATGCGGGAGTTCGGCTACCGCCTTGAATGGCAGGGTATTGAGTTTCCGGGCACTCTCCTGCATTTCATTCCAGGAGATGGTTGAAGGGCTGACGTAATTCCAATGGAGTTTGTCAGCTGGAACTTCGGCGAGAATATCCATCCCCGGCTCGGTAAAGAGGCAAAAGACCTCGAGGCCTGCATCGACAAGTGTGCGGATCGAATGGGTTTTTCCAGTACCGGAGTCGCCCATAAGGAATATCTTCATCCCCGGAAGACCGGGCTGGTGAGAGGGTTCTGGTACGTTCATTTGGTTGGGGGCTCCTAGTTAGTGTAAATTTGACACAAGGCGAACATCTAAAGCGGATTGAAAATAAGAAAGCGGTTCTCGTACCTCCATCATAGCTATATCACCTAGATCGACTGCCACATAATCGCCCGTAGTGTTATGTGAACATGAAATCGCTTTTATATCGGATTTTTTTATTATGAAAACTCGATCCGGCGCTCCAGTCGTTTGCGCGACCGCTGTGACTTGTATAAATTCTGTCATTTTAAATCTCCTTTGTTAATAGTAAAAATTCTCTTTCGAGAAGTGGTTGTGGCAAGTTCTTGTTCCAATTATCATTCCAGGAAAGCCACAAAGACCCTGGAAGAGGGAACGAGGAAGTAGGAGGGTGGAGCTCACATGGAATATGCTCGCAAAAAGTATCCCGATTTTCCACAACTGCAATTGCCCAGATTTCGGAACAGTGAGGACAAAAGAAAGCCTTGCCGAAAGGTTGAGAGAGTTGTGCATGGATAGTTTCCGGTTTAGTTTGCTGTTGAGCGATTAAACTTCCACGAAGAAAGAAAGTTTGTATCATAAGGGGAGTAGGATTAATCTTTTTTCTTCCCAATCTACCGGGCTTACCCCTCTTTCCGTAATCACAGTTCCGTCCGCAGTTAAATACAATTCACCTTCTTTGGGGGTTCTAAAACCTAGTATGCCATAGACTCTGCCATTTAGATAGAATTTTTGGTACACTTCTTCCCTTTTCCCTATTTGAACAGGGTTTTCTGCTGAACTGGTTTCGGAAATCGGTGGGAATGGTAACCACTGCCCCCTTTTTAAATCTGTTTTCCATACAGTCCCATCAGCACAAAGCGCAACAAGGGCTGTGGTAGGGGAAATTGCTATTAGTTGTGTGACAAATTTCATTCTTCCTCCTCGGGGTTTTTGTTAAGTGGGTTCCAGTAGTGGTTTTCGTACTCGGTATCAATCCAGATTTGTGGATTGTTAGAAAGGCAGAGTTGCTTAAACGGGCAGCCGGAGTACAAGGTACACATCGGGCCGAGGTTGTAATCGTAATCATCTTGTTCCCACGCCTGGATCATCCTTGCGACGTCTTTTTGGAGTTGCTTTAACCAGCGATCGATTTGCCACTTCGGGCGGTACTCGATCGCTTGCGCGAATTCACTTCCGTGGGTAAGAATGGACTGTCCCCGCATTATCATACCGACAAGGGGGAGGCCGCTTTCCGCCGCCGCCCAGGCGTATCCGGTCAATTGGGAGGCCAGGTTCCAGGATTTATTCCACCTCGCCCCGAGTTGGGAAGTGGTCTTGTCATCCAATCCCCAACGGGCACCTTGGTATGCGCCGATCATATCGAAACGCCCGGCGTATAGAATCGGGTTGCCGGTCTGTGGGTGCTTCGTTCCGGGTATAGGGATTGCGAACGTGAATTCGATTGCCCGACGCCCAGGAGACATTTCGATTGGCTGGATAATGTCGGTGGCTAGGGGGTAACTTGTTAAGTAATCGAAAAGGGCGAAAATGAGCCGGTCGTAGGTCTTGACGTGTTTCGCCGGAGGTTCAAAATCCCCGAAATATAAAGTGGCGGCATGTACGGCCTCGGAAAAGGCTTCGATTTGACTCTTGCCTTGCTCGTAGAAAGCCCGGCGAAGAGTCTCGAGGCCAAGGGCGAAAGCCCCGCCGAAATGGAGATCGGTTGCCCGACCTTTTGGGGCGAGCTTTTGTATTACCTGCCGACGAAACTGTTGAGGGCAGGTAAAGGCTGTACGGGCCGTGTTATCGATGACCTCGGGAAAGTCCGTGTGCAGGATCACGCGCTTTTCCAGTTCGTTCGGGTTCATAGGTTGTCGAAAATCGAAAGAGAGTTGGCGTGTTCAGTTTCGGAAAGATTCCCCTTTTTCACGCGCGCTTCTTCCTTTTTTACGACTTTCTCAAAACGTTGTTCGCGTAAAGCTTTTATGTGGGCGTAGAGGGTTTCTGGGGGAATTGTTTCTCCCGCAAGAATTCTTTTCCTACACTCGTTTAAATCTACGACTTGGTTCATCAAACTTCTCCTTAATATTTATTACGTTTGTTGAAATCTTCCGCCCATTTCTGAACAGCTGCAAAAACGCCCTTCGCGGTTATTTCTACCCGAGTACCTTGAGAGAAATCTACGAGGCGACAAAGTCCGTTTGGAAGAAAGCGAACTGACATGCGGCAAGCTTCGATAATCTCAACCGCGTCAGAATCGGTTAAGGTCTCGGGGTTGATGTAATTGACTTTGCAATGGGTTAGTTTATCCTGTATGTTCTGCATTTACTTTTCCTTCTTTAATTTCGATTCCTTGGTTGGCCCAGTAGAGGTCGAGAGCCGCTTCGATAATTTCATTTCGCTTACCCATTTTTCGCTTTTGAAAAAATGGGTCGTAACAAACCCGATCAAAAGTGTCCAGGTATTTAGGTTGGAGGGAGATTTCAACCTCCCGTCGTTGGATCGGGGAGAAGGGGCGACCACGCTTACTCATGGTAATTCTTCCTCTTTGTCAGCTTCTATTAGAAGTTCTTCTCCGGAATCGTCGTGGTCTTTTTGCCACGATTCTACTGGAGACATTTCAGGCAGATCGGTTACTTCAAAAAACAGAGGGGCTTGGTTAAAACTTCCATTACGGATACAGCTTGGACACGCCTCAACTTTTGTTTCTTCTTCGATTACGATTTGCGGGAGGCGAGGCAGTTTTGCTACATCCGGGCGAGGGAAGTCCCAGATTGTTTGATTGCGGGAGTTTATGTGGCGAACCAATGTTCCGCCGACACACTCGGGGGATTCCCCGCAACAGCTGCATTTTTGCTTGATGATATAATGCACTATGGCGGAGGGCTTCCATGTAGGAGTTTCCATTGCAGCGGCGATGGAATTGCATTCTTTGATGAATTTTACAACGGCAGATTCTTTCGGTTGCCGTTTTTCTTTCTTGGCTTTTTCGGGAGCTTTGCCGAAAGAACTGTTTATGTCGAGGAAAAGCGCTTCGGCCTCGCGTTGAAGGCGAATTTTCTTTTGCTCGGGATTTTCGTTCATTGGAGGGTTTTTCATTTCTGTTCTCCTTTTATCTGATTTGCTCGAGTTGACGAGTATAGGGGTTGATTAGGTATTGAGGGGCTTGTGGGCTCTCGGGGTATGGGCGAACGGGCTTGGAATAGGCATCTTCGCGGATTGTTAGGCCAGGGAGATAGATAGGAGCTTGGGGGGAAGGGTTAGCGTATTCGCGGATTTGCCGTTCCGTTTCCATTAATAGGGGATTGTGTATGAGTTGCGCGGGTGCGCCCGTTGCGACGCAAATTAGGGCGGTTATTGCGGTTTTTATGATGGATTTTGTGGCGGTGTTTCGTGGTGTTTTCATGATTTTTCCCCGGATTATTAAAAAATTAATGCGATGATTAATTATATTAAAACCGGGGGAAAATTGCAACAAAAATTTTGAAACTCAATCTCCTAGCATTTTGCGATGATTTATTATCTATCATTTTACAAGCCCCGGCAAATAAATTTTTCCGTCTGAGGTTGTTTTGCATTGGTGGCGGTTTTGGTTGATGCCAACGAATGAACAGTGAACCCACCCGGAATTTGGTATCCCCGGCTTGTAATATTCCAGGATTAACTGATCGAATTGGAGGTTGAGCGCAATCCATTCGGCCAAGTCATAATTCGATACGCCCATTATTTCAAAATCAGCAGATTGCCCAAAGCAGTGCTGGCTTGTTCTGCTTCCTTTGATTGCTGTATTTAAGGCAATGCTACGGAAGCCTGAGTTTGTGCGTATAGGTTTATTATAATGCGCGCGTACAGGTTCAAGAACATTCTCGCAAAGCAAGATCATATTTCGAATGTCTTTGTCGGTTGGTGTATTGTCGATTCCCAATCGTATTGCTTCTGGGGATTTAGTAAACTCTGTAAGTGTAAAGTGTTTAGATAGGTTCATTTTGTTTCTCCTCTTGCATTTTCAAAAACTTTTCCTTGGCTTTTTCGCAAGCGACTTTAATCGACGTGTCGATCAAGTATGGGCGCCCGTCTTTGCGCTTTTTCGAGTTG
>JAAOEI010000227.1_pt1 | contig 22854 bp, 32 predicted proteins | sample 7059261 | NCBI WGS metagenome assembly JAAOEI01 (sample SAMN14008812, study PRJNA610033) | viral metagenome | isolation source: viral particles filtered from seawater | place: China: Hangzhou Bay, Yangshan Deep Water Harbour | collected 2017-10-31 | reverse complement strand
AATAAACCCCTAAAAGACCACACAGACATATCAACTAATAAACCCCTAAAAGACCCCACTAATAAACCCCACCCAGACACATCAACTACCTTGACTCCATACCCCCACCCCCTCTAATTTTCCCCACAACAGTCTGCATATTAACCACAGAAACACCCCCCTTATCATTTTGGGTCCTATACACATTGACAAAATTATAAAAAATATATACATTCCCTAACTTCTGAGCCACAAACAGCTACGGACTCATATGCCGATACTCGTAACTCCTGAAGTTGGAATACCACTTCCTCTGGATACTACTCCTGAAGAGCTAGAAGATTTCCGGCAAAAGGCGCACGTGCTATTTAACACCGTGCAAGATATGGTGGACAAAGGGCTCGAAGTAGAGATAACCCAACAAGACAAAACTGTAGCCCATCAAGTTGCAACTTCTGGTAAATTTCCCAACAGCACAAATATCACCCCAGGTGCCATAATAAACCTCGAAGCAATTCTTAATGAATGGGACCAAGAAGTCCTTGATGTATCACGACGCTTAAGAAACTACGTTACTAATAAGCTTATTATGGAGTCCGTAGACCCCGATCCTAAACAGCGGATGAAAGCTCTAGAGAATCTAGGAAAAATCGCTAGTGTTGGGTTGTTCTCCGAACGCATAAACATCAACGTGACCCATCGCACCGTGCAAGATATAGAGAAAGACCTGGTTAAAACCTTAGAGCTCTACGGAATAACTGATTCTCCTGTAGAAGATATACCTTATATTGATCGCCCTAAGAGTGTGGCAGAGATAAATATAGACGACGAGCTAGAAGAGACGCCAGATGGACCCTGAGATACTTAAAAAGGCTCAGGAAGCCCTTCCTAACCTACCCCCATCCGTGCAACAGAAGGTCGGTGCCTTAATTGCAGAGGCAAGACGCGCTAAAGCACAGGCAGTGGCTCGGTTTAACTTCATGGAATACGTAAAATACGTGTGGCCGGGGTTTATTCACGGTAGGCATCACGAGAAAATGGCTCATGCATTCGAGCAAGTAGCCGCAGGTAAGACAAAAAGGCTCATAATTAACATGCCACCCCGACATACCAAGTCGGAATTTGCTTCGTATCTGCTACCAAGTTGGTTTTTGGGTAAATATCCAGACAAAAAGATCATCCAAACCAGCCATACTGCAGAACTTGCAGTAGGATTTGGTCGAAAAGTGCGTAATTTGGTGGATTCTGACCGGTATAAAGACCTATTTCCCGATGTAGCCCTGCAAGCTGACTCAAAAGCAGCCGGTAGATGGGCTACAAACTACGCAGGTGAGTATTTCGCTATCGGTGTGGGCGGTGCTGTTACTGGTAAGGGTGCGGATTTGCTTATTATTGATGATCCACACTCGGAGCAAGAGGCGGCATTAGCTGAAGTAAACCCAGAAATCTACGATAAGACCTACGAGTGGTACACATCAGGACCTCGGCAACGGCTGCAACCAGGGGGTAGTATTATAATAGTAATGTGTATGACAGGGGATACCCCGGTTTTAATGGCTTCCGGGGTTGAAAAACAACTTAAATATATAAGACCTGGGGATTTAGTAGCTACATACGAAAATGGAAGAATAACAACTTCTAAAGTAAATAACTGGAAGTCAAATGGTTTTGATTTAGTATACACAATACAAACACAATCTGGCATAATACTCCGAGCAAATAAGAGACACCCGTTTCTTGTTGATTTTAACGGAGATAAAAAATGGATACGACTCAAGGACTTAACACCGGGTATGCAACTTGTAGCAACGAAGGCTGCAGCAGACCCGCAAGATCACAAACAAAACCTGGATTATGCGTACCATGTCAGTCAAGAGCGTCATACCACCGCAAACACCCCGATGCGCCATTCCGACCTATTGGCCACCATGGAAAATGGAAAGGTAAAATATGCAATGCAGAAGGGTGCAGTCAGCCTATTCACTGTGATGGATTATGTGCAAGCCACTATAACAAAAATTATTGGGCTTCTGGTAAAGGACGACAAACACCAGAAAAAAGACGCGAGAATAGAATCAAGTCTAGGTATGGTATTACTCACGCAGAGTATGAACAAATGGTTGCAAAGCGCGATAATCGATGTGATATATGTGGGGAGAAACCTACTAAAAGTAATACTAGAGCCCATTGGAACGGGAAACTTTGTATTGACCACTGCCATGAAACCGGAAAAGTACGAGGATTATTATGCAATGACTGCAACCTCGCAGTTGGGTATGGCAAAACACCAGAGACACTCCATAAAGCCGCTGAGTACCTACAACATCATAACGGATAAAATTGTTAGTATAGATTTATTTGGTGAAGAGGAAGTTTTTGATGTTGAGATAGACAGAACAGAAAATTTTATAGCTAATGGTGTAGTAAGCCACAATACAAGATGGTCTCAAAAGGACTTAACTGCCCAAGTGTTAAAAGCCTCCGCCCAAAGAGGCGGTGATGAGTGGGAAGTGATCGAGTTTCCAGCTTTATTTGACTCAGGTGAACCGCTATGGCCCCAGTTCTGGTCTAAAAAAGAGTTACTGGCATTAAAAGAAGAGCTGCCGAACGTTAAGTGGATGGCTCAGTACCAGCAGAACCCCACATCAGAAACAACAGCACTGATTAAGCGGTGGTGGTGGCAGATATGGGAGAAAGAAACCCCACCATACTGTGAGTTTACCTTGATGTCGTGGGATACTGCGTTTGAAAAGTCTAATAGGGCGGACTATTCTGCGTGCACATTGTGGGGTGTGTTTTATCAACCTGACGAGAATGGGATAGAGCAGGCTAATATCATCCTCTTAAATGCGTTTCGAGACAGGATGGAGTTCCCAACACTTAAACGTCGGGCAATAGAAGAGTACAAAGAGTGGGAGCCGGACTCAATAATCATAGAGAAGAGAGCTTCAGGTGCACCACTTATATATGAGATGCGGGCAATGGGGATACCCGTGCAAGAGTACACTCCATCGAGAGGGAACGACAAGTTCAGTAGACTTAACTCTGTGGCTGACTTATTTGCATCTAAACGGGTGTGGGCGCCTAATACCCACTGGGCGGAAGAGGTTATTGATGAGGTAGCAAGCTTTCCTTCAGGTGAGCACGACGATTACGTCGATTCTGTATCTTTAGCGCTTATGAGGTTTCGTAGAGGTGGTTATATCAGAACAGTTTTGGATGAGGAAGATGAGCCGCAATATTTAAGACGTAGAATGGAACCGTATTATTAGGGAAACTTTGAGTAACCGCTTAGATTTTGAATTTGAGGATTAATCATGGCAATAGATAAAGCACTAAACCAAGCTCCGCTTGGGTTGACGGAAGATGATTTACGGATCGCGCAAAAAATACAACCTGATATAGAGATTGAGATCGAGGACCCAGAATCCGTGACTATTGGCATGGATGGGTTGGAGATTGAGATTGGCAAGAAAGATGAGACTGACGAAGACTTTAACGCCAATCTTGCTGAGTATATGGATGACAGCGAGCTGCAAAGCTTAACAAATGAGTTGATCAGTGACTATGAAGATGACATCTCATCTCGCAAGGACTGGATACAGACCTATGTAGACGGGCTAGAGCTCTTGGGTATGAAGCTAGAAGATAGAGCAGAACCGTGGGAAGGTGCGTGTGGTGTTTACCACCCATTATTAAGTGAGGCTTTAGTTAAGTTTCAGTCTGAGACTATGCTCGCTACGTTCCCTGCTATGGGGCCAGTTAAGACCATTATTATAGGTAAAGAGACTCCGGAGAAGAAAGAAGCAGCAGACCGGGTACAGGAGGATATGAATTATCAGTTGATGGACGTGATGAAGGAGTACCGGCCTGAGCATGAGCGCATGTTGTGGGGCCTAGGGTTATCCGGTAATGCGTTCAAGAAAGTCTATTATGACCCGCATCTAGAGAGGCAAGTTTCCATGTACGTGCCCGCAGAGGATATAGTGGTGCCATACGGGGCGAGTGACCTGGAGTCGGCTGAGCGTGTGACTCATGTGATGCGTAAGACTGAGAATGAGCTGACAAGGCTACAGGTGTCTGGATTCTATAGGGATGTGGAGCTAGGCGCACCCAACAACATGTTGGATGAGGTAGAGAAGAAAATAGCTGAGAAGCTGGGCTTCAGGGCTACGTCAGACCACCGCTATAAGATACTTGAGATGCATGTGGAGCTCGCCCTGCCTGGGTATGAGGATAAGGATGAGGACGGGCATGAGACAGGCATAGCACTGCCATATGTGGTGACAATAGAGAAAGGCTCTAATACTGTGCTGGCTATTCGTCGCAACTGGGATCCAGAGGATGACACTAAGCGCAAGAGGCAACACTTCGTGCACTATGGCTATGTGCCTGGGTTTGGCTTTTATTATTTCGGGTTGATACATTTGGTTGGGGCGTTCGCTAAATCAGGTACGTCACTAATACGCCAGCTTGTTGATGCGGGTACGCTGTCTAATCTGCCTGGTGGGTTTAAGGCAAGAGGGCTTAGAGTTAAGGGTGATGATACACCGATAGCCCCTGGGGAGTTCAGGGATGTGGATGTGCCAAGCGGCAGTATTAGGGATAACCTCTTACCACTACCATATAAAGAACCTAGCCAAACGCTGTATCAGCTCTTTAATACCATCATAGAAGAAGGTCGCAGATTCGCTAATACAGCCGATCTTCAAATTAGTGATATGTCGGCGCAAGCTCCTGTCGGTACGACACTGGCAATATTAGAGCGCACCCTTAAAACCATGTCGGCTATTCAGGCTCGCATCCACTACTCTATGAAGCAGGAGTTAGGGCTACTTAAGAGCATTATCGCGGCATACACGCCTGAAGAGTACGACTATGACCCAGATGAGGGTGATCGCAAAGCTAAGAAAGAGGACTACGACAGTGTTGATGTGATACCTGTATCTGATCCAAATGCCAGCACAATGGCACAGAAGATCATCCAGTACCAAGCAGTATTACAACTGGCGCAGTCAGCACCAGGGTTATATAACCTTCCGTTATTACATCGTCAGATGCTAGATGTTTTAGGTATTAAAGATGCGGCCAAGCTTGTTCCTATGGAAGAAGATCAACGACCTACGGATCCAGTGACTGAAACTCAAAACCTATTAATGATGAAACCTGTGAAAGCGTTCCTAACGCAGGATCATAAGGCGCATTTGGCTGTGCATCTTGCAGCGGCACAAGACCCGCATCTACAAGAACTTGTACAGAACAATCCGCAGGCCCAGCAGATTATACAAGCCGCCGCAGCACATATTAATGAGCACTTAGGTTTTGAGTACCGCAAACAGATAGAGATCCAGCTTGGGTTTAATTTACCCCCTCAAACAGACGAGAATGGTGAAGATGCGCCTATGGATCCTGAAGTTGAAGCACGATTGGCCCCCTTACTTGCTCAAGCAGCACAGCAACTATTGGCTCAAAACAAAGGGGAAATGGCGCAACAACAAGCGCAGCAGCAAGCTCAAGATCCAATTATCCAGATACAAATGCAGGATATAGCGATTAAAAAGGCCGAGCAACAACGCAAAATAGCAAGAGATCAGGCTGATATTAAACTCAAGGAACAAGAACTTCAGATTGAACAGCAACGCATTGTGACGCAAGCACAGACAGAACGTGAGCGTATGAATGCGGCTAATGAAAAAACATTGATGCAAATGAAGAGTGCTAATACTAGAGACCAGTTAAAAATGGTCATAGACACATTAACACATATGTCTACTCAATCACATGAGAAGGATATTCACGCTAGTGATCTTAAAAACAGCAACGCACAGAATCAGTTGAAGATGATTATTGAAGCGTTAACGCATTTATCTAGCCAAGCACATCAGAAAGAAATGCAGCAAAACAAGCCTATTCCATTTAAAAAATCACCTAAAGAGGAGAAATAATGGACGCTTTTGATGTGTTGATAAGGCAAGCTGACGATAAGGTTACGCAATTAAAGGACTACCTAGCTGAAGGTAAGGCTACGAGTTATGAGGAGTATAAAAGGATCTGTGGTGAGATATACGGTCTGCTCACTTCAAGGGGGTATATATTAGACTGTAAACAACGATTGGAGCAATCAGATGAGTGAAACACAAGAGGCTACAGACGCCGAAAAAGCTACGCAGCTTCCTCGGCCATCGGGATACAGAATCCTATGTGCAATTCCTGAGATAGATAAGGAGTACGAAAGCGGGATTATCAAAGCTGACGCAACATTACAGTTTGAAGAGCTTTTAACTACGGTCCTATTTGTGGTTGATTTAGGGCCAGATTGCTACCAAGATAAAACCCGATTCCCAGCCGGTCCATGGTGTAAAAAAGGGGATTTTATTTTAGTGCGGCCTAATGCTGGAACCCGATTAGTCATTCACGGGAAAGAGTTCAGGATTATAAATGACGATTCTGTAGAGGCAGTTGTTGCTGATCCTCGTGGGATCAGACGGAAATAATAGGAGAATATTATGGCTGAACAAGACGAGTACAGATTTCCTGATGAAAAAGAAATCTCAGTTACGCTGGACAATGATGCGTCAGATGACATTGAGGTCGAGGTTGAGGACGATACACCAGCGCATGATCGTGGGCGAGAACCATTACCCCAGAACTTAAAGGAAGAGCTTGAGAACGATGATCTCGAACAATATGACGAGAACGTAAAACAAAAGCTTAAGCAAATGAAGAAAGTATGGCACGATGAACGTCGCGCCAAAGAAGCAGCCTATCGTGAGCAGCAAGAGGCTATTGAATTAGCACGCAGGCTTATGGATGAGAATCAGAAAATGAAAAGCGTGTTGGATATTGGAAGTAAGGAATATTCAACTGTTTTGAACAATGCGGCCAACCTTGAGATGGAAGCAGCAAAGCGGGCGTATAAGGCAGCTTATGACGATGGTGACTCAGATAGGTTGGTAGAAGCGCAACAAGCTATGCAAATAGCTAACTATAAGTTAATACAGGCACAAAATTTTAGAGTGCCTACTTTACAAGACAACAATTTTCCTGTACAACAGCAACAACCGTCGGAACAAGCTTACCAGCAAGCTCCTCGTACTTTAAACCCTAAGTTGGAAGCGTGGCAAGAACGCAACCCTTGGTATGGGACAGACGATGAGATGACCGCATCCGCATTAGGCTTACACGAAAAGCTGAAAAGGAATGGTGAGGTGGCAATAGGATCTGACGAATACTATGCGATTTTGGACAGAACAATTCGCAAACGCTTCCCAGAATATTTTCATACTGGAAGTTCGGAGGGGAGGACAAGGACTAGTAATACCCAAGTAGTAGCCCCTGCAACTCGTAGTACAGCCTCAAACAGAATAAGGCTAAAAGCGAGCCAAGTTGCATTAGCAAAGAAACTAGGGTTAACCCCTGAACAGTACGGTCTTGAACTTAGAAAATTGGAGGCCAAAAATGGCTGAGAACAAACTACAACGAGAGTTAACAACCAGAGCAATGAGTGAACGTCCTAAGCAGTGGACGCCCCCTGAACTGCTCCCTGAGCCTGACAAAGAAGCTGGGTTTGCTTATCGTTGGATACGCGTCTCAATGCTTAATCAAACAGACCCAAGAAACCTATCGGCCAAAATCCGAGAAGGCTGGGAACCTGTACGCGTTGAAGAGCAACCAAAATTCAAGCTGCTAGTCGATCCCAATAGTCGTTTTAAAGACAACATAGAGATCGGCGGGTTGTTGTTATGCAAGACACCTGAAGAGTTCATTGACCAAAGATCCAAGTATTATAAGGATCAAACATTGGCTCAAACAGAAGCTGTGGACAACAATTTAATGCGTCAAAGCGATCCGAGGATGCCAATCTTTAAAGAGAGGAAATCTTCACATAGCTTTGGAAAAGGAAATTAATTTTTAGGAGTTATAAATGGCTTATCCAACCGTTTCCGCTCCGTATGGGTTAAAACCAATCAACAGAATTGATGGTCTACCGTATGCTGGCGCCACACGCCAACTGCAGATTGACTCTGCATACAATACGAACATCTTTTTTGGCGACTTGGTTCAAGTTGACACAAACGGACAATGTATTCGTTCTACTGTAACCACTGAAACCAACGTGTATCCTGTTGGTGTTTTTGTCGGTTGCACCTTTACAAATCCAGTAACTAAGCAAAAACAATTCTCTCAATACTGGCCAGCAGGCACAGTAGCGGCTGATGCGTTTGCTTATGTAGTAGATGATCCTATGGCGGCATTTAAAATTGCCGCTTGCTCGACTGGTACTACAATAGGATATGTGACCCGTGCTGCTATTGGTGCTAATTATGCTGTTCTGAATAATGCGGGATCTACCACTACTGGAGATTCTAAACTTGCTTTGGATACAGGTACTGGACCAGGCACGACGAACACATATGTTTTGCGTGTTATTGATGTGGTTCCTGATACTTCTTATGTTGTATCAAATCAAGTTCGTTTCCCAGAAGTTATTGTGAAATTGAACCTACATCAATATAACGATACAACTGGCGTATAAGGAGCGACTAAATGGCTATTTCACGCGCACAACTACTGAAAGAGCTGCTCCCTGGGCTGAACGCTTTGTTTGGTCTTGAGTATGCTCGTTATGGTGAAGAACACAAAGAAATCTACGAAACCGAGACTTCTGAGCGTTCCTTCGAGGAAGAAACAAAACTGTCTGGCTTCTCTGCAGCCCCTGTGAAAAATGAGGGTTCTGCCATTGCGTATGACAATGCACAAGAAGCTTGGACTGCTCGTTACAACCACGAAACCATTGCTTTGGGTTTCTCATTGACGGAAGAAGCTATCGAGGACAACCTCTATGATTCGCTGTCAGCTAGATACACTAAAGCTCTGGCTCGTGCTATGGCATATACGAAGCAGGTTAAGGCTGCTGCCGTATTGAACAATGGCTTTGACTCTGCCTACCCAGGTGGTGACGGACAAGCGTTGTTCTCTAATGCACACCCCTTAATTTCTGGTGGTGTTAATAGCAACATCCCAAACACTCCAACCGACTTGAATGAAACGTCCTTAGAAAACGCTGTAATTCAAATCGCTGCGTGGACGGATGAACGTGGTCTGTTGATCGCTGCTAAACCTAAAAAATTGGTCGTGCCTCCAGCACTACAGTTCGTTGCAACTCGTTTGTTAGAAACCGAACTCCGTGTTGGTACGAACGACAATGACATTAATGCGTTAAAGAACAATGGTTCTATCCCTGAAGGATTTACCATTAACCACTTCTTGACCGACACTAACGCATGGTTCCTGACTACCGATGTACCTAATGGTATGAAACACTTTATTCGTGTTCCATTGCAAAATTCCATGGACGGGGATTTCGATACAGGGAACGTTCGCTATAAATCAAGAGAACGGTATAGCTTTGGGTGGTCGGATCCGTTGGGCATGTACGGTTCAGCAGGTTAAAACTCAGTATTTACATGGGTTTGCAAAGGGGGCTTAGGCCCCTTTTGTTTTATTTAAAAGTCCCTTGACACCAAACAAAAACAAGAGTAAAAAGGGCTTAGGTCTGGGAAAATCCAGCCGCACCGACTGACCCAGCAGACTTAGTAGAGACGGTACGGCGATGTGCTACTACACGAGGAAATTATGGCACTCTCAACTACCCAAAGTATTTGGCGTTCGGGCGGTGGTGATACCACACGCACCGCATATTGTGGTTCTGGCGTTATGGCGGCTACGTTTTACGTAGCTAATGCAGCAACTAATACGGCTGCTGTTAAGGTTTCTAACGCTGTTGGAGCCCCTTCTTTGATTCTCCCCGCTGGCGCAGTAATACTGTCCGTTAGCATAACCAACCCAACATCTGCTGGCGCAATTGACCTGGGATTTACTACGTATACTTCTGGTACGGCTACTCCTGATGGCTTGATGAATGGGTTCACATCAAACGCGGCTATCACAGCGTTACCTGGCGATTCTAATGCAGCAGGTCTTGGCACGGCAATGTCGGCAACTGAGATGGTGTATATCACGCAACGTGACGGTGGTTCGGCTGCTGGTGACGTTGGTGGCATTATTACTTATTACGTTACCGATCCTTTAGCCGGTCAACAAAACGTCTAATAGGAGGCGATTATGCGCCAAATAGTCGTTTCAACGACCACTACTGGAGTAAGTGATCCCGTTGTACTAGACACGTATATAGCACCGTTTCAAGTAAGTCTTGGTATTGCTATGTCATCTGGATCAGAAGTCGCGGTCCAACATACATACGATAACGTACTTGATTCGACTATTACACCAGTCTGGTACCCAACAACATCATCAGCAGCGGATGAAGGTTATCTATTACAAGAAGATGGCTTTGAAATCTTGCAAGAAAACGGTGATGCGTTGTTAACTGGAGATGAGAACTTCTCACATTTTATTGACTTTCCAGTAGCTGCGGTACGTCTCAATACTTTTACGAACGCCGGAACAGTAACGATGACGGTACTGCAGGCCGGTATACCGCGTTAATTTTTAGGAGAAATCATGGCAAACGCAAAAATTTCACAACTGCCAGCAGTAACTTCGGCAGCAGGAGGCGACCTTGCTGTTGCGGTTGCTTCTAGTGTAACTTCACAGATTACAGTAGATAATCTGTTTAAAAATAGAACATTAGTGGCCCCGGCGCTTGGTGCGGCTACAGCTACCAGCGTCAATAAAGTAGCTATTACGGCTCCAGCTACTAGCGCAACTTTAACAATCGCTGACGGTAAAACCGCAACGGTTAGTAACACACTGACGTTTTCTGGCACTGATTCTTCTTCAGTTGCTTTTGGCACGGGTGGTACGGTTGCTTATACAGGTAACAATTTATCAGTTTTTGCAGCAACAACATCGAGCCAATTAGCAGGTGTTATTTCTGATGAAACTGGATCTGGTTCATTGGTATTTGCTACAAGTCCTACTTTGGTTACACCAACACTCGGCGTTGCCGCTGCTACTAGCGTTAATAAAGTAGCTATCACAGCTCCGGCTACCGCTGCTACGTTGACCATTGCTGATGGCAAAACTTTGACAACAAACAATACGCTGACACTGGCGGGCACTGATTCAACCACGATGACGTTCCCAACCACAAGCGCTACTTTGGCTCGTACTGATGCAGCTAACTCATTTACTGGTAATCAAACCATTGGTGGTGCTGTAATTACTACCCCCGGAACTCGTACTGGTCCTGGCGCGGTTGATGTTACAACCACAACTACGGCGTTTACTTCTACTGGTGCGGCTGACGCATTGACTTTAGCAGACGGTACTACTGGACAGATTAAAACGGTTGTGTATGTAGCTGAAGGCGCTGGTGGAGATAGTGGCGAATTAGTTCCGACAAATCGTATTGGCTACGCAAAAATTACTTTTAATGACATTGGTGATTCCGCAACGCTCCAATTTGTTGGAACGGGCTGGGCCATTTTAGCGCTGTATGGCGCGGTTAAAAGCTAATCATGGCTAAGGGGATGGGGATCAAAACATCTGTTAAGTCGGGTAATTTTCGCCCGACTAAACAAGGTGCTGGCATGACGCAAAAAGGTGTTGCAGCCTATCGTCGTGCCAATCCTGGTTCCAAATTGCAAACTGCGGTGACAGAAGATAATCCTAGCGGTAAACGAGCAGCTAGAAGAAAATCTTTTTGCGCTAGAAGTGCTGGTCAGATGAAGCAGTTTCCAGAAGCTGCTAAAGATCCTAATAGTAGGTTAAGGCAGGCACGTAAGCGATGGAAATGTTAAAGGGAGTTGGTAACGTGGATTACTGGAATATGGCATTGACTGTGTTTGTAGGTATTTTTGGGTTTTTATTAAGAGAAAAATCTTGCGAATTGCAAAGGCTTGGTATTTTACTTAATAGGACTCGTGAAGAAGTAGCAAGAGATCATATTACACGGCTTGAAGTTAAAGCGGATCTTCAAGCAATTCGAGATCATTTTGATGATGGTTTCCTTAGACTTGAAACTAAAATAGACAAACTAACAAACCCAGATAGAGGGTAAATTATGATTGGATATTCAACACGCACAAAACAAGTAGATAGATACCCAGACCAATCAGCTGATAAAAAACGTGCTGGGGGTACGATAAAATCAAAATCAGCTTCTGCTCGTGCAGATGGTATAGCGCAACGTGGTAAAACAAAAGGTAGTATTGTGTAATGCCCGCAAAGTCTGAAAAGCAAGCTAAGTTTATGCGGGCAGTTGCTCATAATAAAGCCTTTGCTAACCGGGTTGGTGTACCACAATCTGTGGGGGAAGAATTTTCAAAACGTAGAGGTGGTGAAATGAAAGAATCTAAAGCTATGATGAAAAAAGAAGTTGAGTTTATGAAGAAGAAAGGCGCATCTAAATCAATGATTAAACATGAGGAAGCTGAAATGAAAGGTAAAACCAAAAAAATGTTAGATGGTGGTATAGCTGCTGTACCTGTTCGTCGCACTGTAATTGCCCCCGCTGCAGTACCTGTTCGTCCTGCTCTTATGAAAAAAGGTGGTTCGGCTAAGAAAATGGCTAGTGGTGGTTTAGCCGCAGGGCATAAATCTGCAGATGGTGTAGCACAACGTGGTAAAACAAAAGCCAAGCAAATTACCATGAAAAAAGGCGGTAAATGTTAGCTAGTCGTGGGATGGGTGATATAAACCCATCTAAAATGCCTAAGCCTAAAAGGGTTACTCGTAAGGATAATCCTAATAAGGTTACTATGTATAAACGAGGCGGGAAAGTTAAAAAATGTCGACATCCGGCGTAACTACATTCAATCTTGACCTAAATAATATTATTGAAGAAGCTTTTGAGCGTTGTGGTAAAGAACTCCGTAGCGGTTATGATTGGAGAACTGCAAGACGTAGTCTGAATCTTATGACTATTGAATGGGCTAATAGAGGGCTTAATCTTTGGACTGTAGAGCAAGGTACAATACCATTGGCTACTGGGCAGGCCATATACCCCGTGCCTTCAAATACAATCGACCTGTTAGACCATGTGGTGCGTCAGAATAACGGTACTAATAACCAGATTGACATCAATATCAGTCGTATTGCAGAACCTACCTATTCCACAATACCTAATAAGCTGACTCAAGGTAGACCTATTCAAGTATGGTTCAACCGTCAAACAGGCAAAGAGTATACGACTGCTATTACATTGGCGCAAAGCATTAACGCTACAGATACGACAATAACTCTATCTTCAGTGGCGGATTTACCTGCGGCTGGGTTCATTAAGATTGGGTCTGAGACTATTAGCTATCCTAATGTGGATGCAATCAATAACCAGCTTTTAAATTGTGCTAGGGGTCAGAATGGTACTACGGCTGCTTCACATATGATAGTTCCTACACCACCTGTCATAACCGTACAGAATCTCCCGTGTATTAATATTTGGCCCACACCTAACCCACCAGGTAGCCAGTATTTGTTTGTGTATTGGCGTATGAGGAGGATTCAAGATGCAGGATCAAATGGTACATATGAACAAGATATACCGTTTAGGTTATTACCGGCGCTGGTCGCTGGGCTTGCTTATTATTTGAGTATTAAGTTGCCTGACGTGGATCCAAATAGAGTTTTGTTTCTGAAACAAGAATATAATGAACAATGGCAGTTAGCAGCCGAAGAAGATAGGGATACAGCGCCGTTACGGATTGTGCCACGCAATACATTCTATTATACCTAGATTATGCCTAATCGTTTTGCATCAGGTAAATATGCAATTGCAGAATGTGATCGTTGTGCGCAAAGATACAAACTTAAAGAGCTGCGCATACAAACACTTAAAACCAAACCTTATCGTGTTAAGGTGTGCAGGAGCTGTTGGGACCCAGATCACCCACAGTTGCAGCTTGGTATGTATCCTGTCGACGATCCACAAGCAGTTAGAGAGCCACGGCCAGATGTAAGCTACGTAATGTCGGGGCAAACAGGGCTACAAGAATTAACGACTAATAGCACAGCATTACTCGGTTTTGGGTTTCCTGAAGAAGGTAGTAGAATATTCCAATGGGGTTGGGCGCCAATAGGCGGAGCTAGTGCAAATGCTGCGGGTTTGACACCAAATGATCTTGTAGCTAATACGTATGTAGGTGATGTAGCAATCTCAATAACTTAAGGAGCAAATAATGGACAAGAAAGAAGTAAAATCGATTGCAGACGTAGAAGTTAAAAAGCACGAAAAACGTATGCATGGTATGAGAAAAGGTGGGGTAACTTCTGAAGCCATGAAAAAATATGGGCGTAATTTGGCTCGTGCAATGAACCAACGCACTACTTCTAGGGGACAATAATGGCCAAAGAAAATAAACCAGCAACTGATTACGCTATACCACACACAATGGATGGTAAACATACTAATGTTGGAGCCTATTCAGAATATGAAACCGGTGCTAAATGTATGACCGAGATGAATATATCTATAGGGGGTATTAGTAAAGGTAACTACAAGCCTGAAAATCCATACGGTGTTGGTGAAATGCGTGGGTATGGGGCAGCTATCAAGGGTCGTAAAATTAGCGGGAAAATGGGGTAATGAATTACGCGCAACTAGTAGCAGCTATTCAAGACTACACTGAGAATACGTTCACAGCAACGGAACTCGCTACTTTTGTTGCTAACGCTGAACAACGTATATATAATACAATTCAGTTTCCTGCTTTACGTAAAAATGTCACTGGTACATTAAATGCTGGCAATAAGTATTTAGCTGCGCCTAGTGATTTTCTTTCTGTATTTTCATTGGCAGTTATTGATAATGGCGAATATACATACCTATTAGATAAGGATGTAAATCTTATTCGACAAATGTATCCAAATAGCAGTACTGCCTCAGGGGTACCACAATATTATGCTTTGTTTGGTCCTACAACAACAGGTGTTCTTCCTATTACAACAACTAATGAATTATCGTTTATTTTAGGTCCTACACCTGACGCTAATTATTCGGTTGAGCTGCATTATTTCTTTTATCCGGTTTCTATGTCGGACACGGTTAATAACCCATCTGGCACGTCGTGGCTTGGGGATAATTTTGATTCTGTTCTTTTATACGGTTCTTTGCTTGAAGCATACGTTTTTATGAAAGGCGAACCAGATTTAATGGCTAAATATCAGCAACGATACGATGAAGCATTAGGTTTAGCCAAACAACTTGGAGATGGTAAAAACCGTCAAGATGCTTATCGTAATGGTCAAGTTAGGTACCCAGTTAAATGATAACGCAAACACAAACTACATCGTTTAAAAAGGAGCTGTACGAAGGTATTCATAATTTGCTTACGGATACTATTAAGATTGCATTATATACGGCTATAGCTGATCTGGGGGCTAATACGACGGCGTACACATCAGTGAATGAAATAACGGGAACGGGTTATGTGGCTGGTGGCAATGTGCTAACTGGAGCTACGGTTCAAACTTCAGGAAATATTGTTTATGTTAGTTTTAATAATACCGATTGGTTAAATGCATCATTTACATGTCGTGGGGCGTTGATTTATAACGCAAGTAAGGCAAATCGTTCAGTAGCTGTATTAAATTTTGGTAATGATAAAATAATAAACAATAAGACTTTTACAATCGAGTTTCCATCAAATACTGCAAGTAGTGCTATTATAAGGATGCAATGATGATTTCAGCTTCTGGTGGGGTGTTATTAGGTGAAATTAAAGCTATGCGAGTTTCTGGCCGAGGATTTACTCCAGAAGAACTAGCTGATAACGCCGTTGATAGAATTATTTCTATTAGTGCTTCCGCAGATCCGGTGATACGGCAACAAGCAGAGGCGTTTCGTAAGCACATTCGTGCGGTACTGGTGGCGTATGGAAAACAGTGTGTGAGATCAAATCATACAACAATCGCTAATCGCCTTCGTAACACAGGGCATCCTGAACTAACTCAACTTTTGGAGAACTAAAATGGCTGGATTTACAACTGCAATGCCGACTTCGTTTAAAGTAGAAATATTAAAAGCAGTACACAACTTTTCTAACCCTGGCGGCGATACATTCAAACTAGCATTAGGCAAAGCTGCTGCGGCTTTAACGGGTACTTACAATGCGGCTACTACTAGCTATGATGATCTGACTGGGAATACGGATGAACTAGCTAATGGTAATGGTTATACAACTGGTGGTAATACATTAACTTCAGTGACTCCGGTATCTGACGGTACGACAGCTATAGGCGATTTTGATAACACTACTTGGACTTCTGCTACGTTTACAACTTCTGGTGGAATTATATATAACGACACGGCTACAGGTAATCCAGCTTGTGCGGTTTTGAGTTTTGGTGGTGATCAACAAGTAAGTTCCGGTGACTTCCAGCTGCAATTTCCAGCTGCCGCAGCAGCTACAGCAATTATTAGAATCGCTTAATTAAGGATATAAATGGCCGCAACTACTTGGAACCAAGGTTGGGGCGAAGGAGCCTGGGGGTATAATGCATGGAGCGGTGTATCTCCAGCCTATGAAGTAACAGGTATATCAGGCACTGGTTCAGTAGGTTCTGTAGCAATACAGGTAAGTAATACAGTAGTTGGAGTAGTTGGAACTGGTGCACTAGGTACCATAGCAATTCGGATTGATGAAGTATTTGCTGTTACGGGTGTTAGTGGTACTGGTTATGTAGATGGCATATTAACTCCTGCAATAAGCAAAACACCAACTGGGGTGGCTGGTACTGGTGCGGTTAATGACGTTGCCGTTAGTGTTAGTGACGCTTATGAAGTAACTGGGGTTGAAGGCACTGGGTTAATTGGTGGTTTCCAAGTAGCCGTTAATAAGATCATAATCCCAGTAGGTATTGAAGGCACTGGGTACATTGGCGACGTTGTACCTTATACCGCTAAGTTTGCTTATCCTGTAGGCGTAGAAGGTGTCGGCGCTGTTAACGATGTTGTACCTGAAGTTGACTTAAATGCAGTGGGTGTAGCAGGTACTGGAGCAGTTGGTACTGTTGCAATTCAAGTTAATGATACTGTACTCGTTGTAGGTGAAGTTGGTACTGGCTATATAGGTTCTGTTGTTATAGAAATTGACTCTACTGTAATTGGTGTAGAGGGCACTGGAGCTGTTAATGATGTATATATAACGGAAGTAGTAAAACCAATAGGGGTTGCCGGTGCCGGTGCAGTAGGTATTGTAATACCTAAATATGACGCTAAAGTAGCTGTAGTTGGTGTAGCAGGAACTGGGGCTGTTGGGACAGTAGTCAAATTAGTTACAAAAACACTGACAGGGGTATCTGGCACAGGTGCAATTGGCGCTGTTCATATCGAAGTAGACGATAGTATACTTGTAACAGGTGTTCAGGGTATAGGAGCGGTAGGGAATGTGTCATTTGGTGGGTGGTCGGTAATCAATGATAACCAAAATGCAAATTGGAATATTATCAATGGCAATCAAAACCCAAATTGGGTTACTATAAACAACATGCAAGAAGCTGCGTAAGGAAATAAACTATGCCTACATCATATACGTCGTTATTAGGATATGCGTTACCAGTTACAGGAGAGCTAGATGGCACCTGGGGTACTACAGTCAATAATAGCATTACTCAATTAGTAGAAGATTCCGTAGCGGGTGTTGCGACAACATCTGTAACTGCAGGCGATTGGACATTAACCACAACTGGATCTGGTGCTGCTAATGAAGCTAGATGCGCAATAATAATACCAACAGGTACTCCTGGAGTTAGCCGCAATGTTATAGCTCCAAGTAAATCTAAAGCCTATATTGTTATTAATCAATCAGATTCGTCAATTGTTTTTAAAGGGGCGGCTACTACTGGGGTGACACTTGCGGCAGGAGATAAAGCTCTTGTAGCGTGGAACGGTTCAGATTTTATTCGTGTCGGTGCGTCAGCAGGAGGGTCTAATACTCAAGTTCAATATAATAGTGGCGGTAACTTAGCTGGATCAGCTAATTTAACATTTGATGGCTCTAATCTACAAGTTGGTTCGCAGGGCGATGTAAGATTTGGTGACGCAGATAATAGTAACTATGCTGCCATACAAGCACCAGCAATAATTAGTGCGAATTATACACTCACTTTACCCACTACAGATGGTGATGCTAACCAAGTTTTAACAACAGACGGTTCAGGAGTTCTTTCTTGGACTACCCCAGCTAGCGGTGTTTCTAAAGGGCAATCCATCGCATTCGCCCTTATCTTTGGACTATAAGGAGTAAATCGTGGCAAACCCAAATATTGTCAACGTAGCGGCAATCTACGGAAACAACTCAAGCACATCGTTATCCACAACCAACGCGACAGCTATCGTGAACAACGCTGCTTCAAGCGGCAAGGTGTTCAAGGTCAATATGATTACTGTGGCCAACGTGGATGGTACTGCAGCAGCTGATATCACAATCAACAAGTACAGCCAGGATGATCTGGGCGGCACGGCGTATGCCATCGTGTCCACGGTCTCGGTTCCAGCTGACGCTACGCTGATTGTGTTGGATAAGACTACCTCGATCTATTTGAAAGAAGATGAGTCGATTGGCGCTACGGCTGGTACAGCAAGTGACTTAGTGGTGACAGCCTCTTGGGAGGAGATAAATTCGTAGGTCACCATTAATTAAAAAGGACTCAACATGAGTTTCCGTTATCCAAAGGGTGGGTTCATAACCGCCTTTTATGACCCGCTACAGGTGCCAAATGCGCCTACAGGCGTCAGTGCGTCTGCTGGAGACGCTCAGGCTACCGTTTCTTTTACCGCTCCCACGAATGTTGGTGGTGGAGCGATTACGGGCTATGGCGCTGCCGCAGTAAAGACTTCCGATGGTACGACACTCACTAATACAGGCGCGTCTTCACCAATCACAGTCACAGGACTGACGAACGGCTCTGCTTATACGATGAATGTATGGGCTATTAATAGCTTTGGCCCAAGTCCATTTGGTACGAGCGGTAGTGTGACGCCTGCTGCTCCAAGAGGATTGTTTGGTGGAGGATTAACGCAACCAAGTGGCACAGACACGAACATAATATCTTACATAACAATTTCCACCACAGGCAACGCCACAGATTTTGGCGATTTAACTGTTGCAAGGCGCGATTTTCAAGCCTGTTCTTCTTCAACAAGAGGTATTTTTTGGGGAGGCGAGGGAGCCGCCATTTATAATGTAATTGATTACGTCACGATTGCTACTGCTGGAGATGCAGTAGACTTTGGTGATTTATTACAAGCATTGTATGGAAACGCTGCGTGTTCCTCATCAACTCGCGGAGTAAGTGCTGGCGGAGCAACGTCAGGTGGCACTATAAACGTCATACAGTACATAACTATAGCCACTACAGGCAACTCAACGGATTTTGGTGATTTATTGGCTGCTTCTTATAGGTTTACAGGGTGCGCTTCAACAACTCGTGGAGTTTTTGGGGGTGGTCCTTTTTCTCCAGTAACAAATGTAATTCAATATATTACTATTGCTACAACAGGAAATGCTACCGATTTTGGTGATTTGTTAAGTGCCGTTAGATCAACTGCATCATGTTCAAATTCAACAAGAGGTATTTTTGCTGGCGGGAATACAGGAAGTGGAAGCCAAAATGTAATTCAATACATAACAATAGCCACAACCGGCAATTCTATTGATTTTGGTGATCTTTTAGCTAACAATGAATTGTTTGGTGGTTGTGCATCAACCATTAGAGGTGTATTTGGTGGAGGGTCGGCTAGTGGCGGAACAAATGTAATTCAATATATCACAATAGAAACTCTTGGAAATGCCGCTTCTTTTGGTGACTTAACGGTTCGAACTGATTACGCCACAGCCTGCTCTAACGCCCACGGAGGACTCTGACCATGCCTAACTACTCCGGCGTTTGGAACCTCCAACCTGTATATCAAGCTGTAGCCCAGGGGCAGTGGCCTTTGCCTCCGTTGACGGGAGACATTGGACTTTTCGCTGGTGGGTATGACGGCGCTAATAACGTAAACGTAATTGAGTACATAACAATTACTTCAACTGGAAACGCCGCAGATTTTGGTGATTTAACGGCTGCGACAGAAGGGGTGAGTGCGTGTTCGTCATCTACAAGAGGGTTGTTTGGCGGTGGCCTTGCCTCTGTATACACAAACGTAATTGAATATGTGACGATTGCTTCCACAGGCAATGCAACAGACTTCGGCGATTTAACGTTGGCTCGTCGTTATACGGGGACTTGTTCTTCTTCAACCAGAGGCGTTTGGGCTTCGGGCAACGACAACAACCGAATCAACATCATTGATTATGTAACCATCGCTTCCACAGGCAATGCAACAGACTTTGGTGACTTGTTGGCGGCAACTTATCAAATCGCCGGGTGTTCCTCCACCACAAGAGGTGTGTTTGGTGGCGGTGATCTTTTGGCGGGAGAGCAAAATGTCATTCAATACATCACAATTGCATCGACAGGTAACTCAACTGATTTTGGTGATTTAACCGCTGCGACAAGATTTCTTGCAAGTTGCTCTTCTTCAACACGCGGTTTGTTTGGTGGAGGAACCACCCCGTCTGGGCAAACAAACACAATTTCATACATCACAATTGCAAGCACGGGCAACGCCACAGACTTTGGCGATTTGTCAACAACAAGAACCGCTCTTGCCGGTTGTTCTTCTACCACACGCGGCGTTTTTGGTGGAGGAATTTCAAGCAACGTGATTGATTACGTCACCATCGCCTCAACGGGCAATGCCACGGACTTCGGCGATTTATTGGCGGAAACTTACGCTTTGGGCGCTTGCTCCAACGCCCACGGAGGACTATAAATGAGCGAAAAATGGCCTGGCGGTTTCATCAAACCAATACCTCCTACTCCTACTGGCCCATATCAAGATGGTGGTGCTACCGGCGTATGGACATTAGATCAAGCATCTTATTGGGTTAAGCAGGGATTGTGGCCGATTGCCGGGAATGTTGCGCCTGTTGCTTTGTTTGCGGGTGGTAACAGTAATGTAATTGATAAAGTATTGGTTACAACACTAGGGGATGCTACCGACTTTGGTGATTTGACTCTTACCTATTACTCCCGGTCTATGGCATGTTCATCAAACACAAGGGCTGTTTGGGCTTCAGGTTTTGGTAATGGGGATACGGCTGATATAACCTATAGTACATTTGCATCATCTGGCAACAGTGTTAGTTTTGGTCAATTAACGCAAACTTGTTATGATGGGGCTGGAGCTTCTAATTATGTAAGAGGCATTTTTAATCTTGGATATTCTAACGCGCTAAGTCAAAATTTAGCTACGTGTAATTATATAACTATTGCATCCACCGGAAATGGAATTACATTTGGCGATCTAACACAGGCCCGTGGTGGTAATCGACTTTCTGCGGCTTCTTCATCTGTTCGAGCTGTTTGGGCTGGAGGTAGTGCCGGAAGTTCCGTAAACACTATTGACTATGTCACGATTGCATCTACTGGAAACGCCACGGACTTTGGTGACTTAACTTACAGCAGAGGAAACCTTTATGGGTTGTCTTCAGATACAAGAGCAGTATTTTCTGGAGGATTCAGCGCTGGCTCGTATTCCAACGCGATTGATTACATAACAATTGCAACAACTGGCAACGCAACTAGTTTTGGCCAATTGTCAGTAATAAAAGGAAATGGTGCAGCTGGTGCAAACGCAACTCGTGGACTTTTCGCTGGTGGGTATGACGGCTCTAATAACGTAAACGTAATTGAGTACATCACAATAGCGTCACCGGGAAACGGAACTGATTTTGGGGATCTTACTACTGTAACGTCATTTAATATTGGGGCTTCTTCAGTTGCGTCTCCAGTCCAGCCCACGCCGACAAGTTCTGCAATGGCGTTGTTTGGGGGTGGTGATTCAAGCACAGTTAGTAATGACCCAACAATAACGTATGTAAATATTGCCACAACGGGTAATTCTATTTTATTTGGTGGATTAAGCGTTGGAAGAACATATTTATCTGGATGTTCATCAAGTACACGAGGAGTATTTGGTGGCGGTACAGATGGTTCTGGTTATCTTAATGTTATTGATTATACAACCTATACAAATTTTGGTTTATGTTCAGACTTTGGCGATTTAACTGTTGCTCGTAGACAATTAGCATCGTGTTCGTCCGAAACAAGGGGAATTTGGGCTGGCGGATTTGATGGTTCTAATTTTGTTAATGTAATTGATTACATCACTATTGCTTCTGTTGGAAACGCAACTGACTTTGGCGATTTAACAGTTGCAAGAAGTGGAATTGCTGGATGCTCGTCCACAACTCGTGGAGTATTTGGAGGTGGTAATACAGGGTCAGTTAGTAACGTAATTGATTATGTGACTATAGCCAGTGCTGCAAATGCAACTGATTTTGGTGATTTAACTGTTGCTCGTAGACAATTAGCATCGTGTTCCTCTTCAACTAGAGGGCTTTTTGGTGGTGGTAATGATGGATCATCAGAATCAAATGTCATTGATTATGTAACTATAGCATCAGCAGGAAACGCAACTGACTTTGGCGATTTAACAGTTGCAAGAAATCAGTTAGCAGCGTCTAGTTCATCAATAACTGGTTTGTTTGCCGGCGGGTATAACACTTCCTTAGCAGCACAATCAAATGTTATCGACTATGTCACCATTGCTTCTACCGGCAATGCTACAGACTTTGGAGATTTAACAAGAATTATACAAAACATCGGTTCGTGTTCTAATGCACACGGCGGTCTATAAGAATTTTAATAAGGAGAAAAAAGTGTCAAATGATCTAATCATCCGCAATATGCAGACGGCCTTAGAGGTCAAGAAGCCTGAGTACAATCTCATGCTTAAGAACATTGACGAACGGCTTCCGGCTGTGACTCGGGACACCAGTAACTTTCACAAGTCCCACAGTCAGT
>JAAOEI010000226.1_pt1 | contig 22881 bp, 19 predicted proteins | sample 7059261 | NCBI WGS metagenome assembly JAAOEI01 (sample SAMN14008812, study PRJNA610033) | viral metagenome | isolation source: viral particles filtered from seawater | place: China: Hangzhou Bay, Yangshan Deep Water Harbour | collected 2017-10-31 | reverse complement strand
ACAATTAAAGATTGATGAATTAACAAACGGAGTTCGTTTAGACGGACTTGATGTTACGGTTACAATGTATCACCCAGTCAGACATCAGACAGATAGAACACCAAACATTTTAGCAGACGGAACTAAGATTACAATACACAAAGCATCAGAATACAAATATGTTGCCGTTAGTCGTAATCTATTAAAGCGTTGGGGTGGTTGGTTAGATTATGGTGATTTTATTATTTTAACCGGAACAGACGGAAAGGACGGAGTATATCAAGTCAAAGATACAATGAACAAACGATTTGTAAATCGTATTGATATATTGGAAAGTCCAGGTACGAAACCATATAAATTTACAAGTGCTAAAATTAAAAAAGCAAACTTAAACGAAGACATAAAATTTGTTTCAGATAATTAAAAAAACACTTGACAAGTGAACAAAAAAAGGTTATATTAAGGTTATGAAATTGTATTATGAAAAATCAAAAATAGCGGATAAAGACAATCCAATCAACATTACTTATGGGGAACTTATACAAAAGTCTGATAAAGATGTTGAACAATGGATTGATGATTTGAGAGATTGGGTTATTGACCAATGGGATAATCACGGACAACCACCAGTAATCGGAAAGAATACAGATGACATTATTTCTAATTGGAAAAAACTAAAAGACTTTGATGTTGATTCTTTCTTTACCGAAGACAATAAAGTCATTAGAAATTTTAACAAGTCTGCTACATCAGTCAATCAATTCTTTCCAACAATGTTAAAAACAAAAATCTCTACTGGGGTAAGTAGTGATAATGCTAAATCTATTTATGATATGTTTAAAGAACCAAACCTAAGAGATAATTTTAAAAAGGCTATGTTAAGGTCTTTATATAAAGATAGTATGTATAGTTATAGTAAAACTATTCTTCGTAAAGAAGTTGTCGGAGATGTAAATGATTACATTAAAAAAATTAACGATAGTGATGAATATGGTATTACTATTATTAAACAAAAAAACAAATCTAAAATAAGTTCTACAACACAATGGTTACAATATGACGGAGAGGGAATACAAGAACTATTAAACAATGGAGTTTTAACAGAACAAAATGTCAGAACAATCAAAGACGGATTTGATAATGAGTTTGTTTTGAAAAATGGAGAAACAAGATATTATCGTTATTATGTTAGACAATATAATAAAAACCAAAAAATATTCCCAACGGCCTTACAGGTATTTAGATTAGGACTTGGACAACCAGCCGTAAACTTTCCACCATTGACAGCTAAGTTTTTATATCAACACTTTACCAAACATATTGATTCAAATATTATAAATGTTTATGACCCAAGTAGTGGTTGGGGTGGTAGAATACTTGGAGCTATGTCTACCAATAGACAACTACATTACATTGGAACAGACCCAAACCCAGATACAAAGGGTAGATATGAGGCCGTAGCAGATTTCTATAATGATAATTGTGTAGAGGGTAATGATTTTTGGGGTGATATGAAAAACACCTATGAAGTATTTCAAGACGGAAGTGAAGTAATTGGGAACAATCCAAATTTTCAAAAGTATAAAGGTAAGTTAGATTTTGTATTTACTTCACCACCTTATTTCAATAGAGAACAATATTCACAAGACGAAAACCAATCATTTAAAAAGTTTGACGCTTACACAGATTGGAGAGACCATTTCTTAAAACCAACCTTAACGACAGCCTTTGAATATCTACAACCAGACCGATACTTGTGTTGGAATATAGCCGATATTAAAGTTGGAACTGATAAATATATTCCATTAGAACAAGATAGTATTGATGTTATAGAAAGTCTTGGTGGAGAATATCAAGGTATCTATAAAATGTTGATGACAAGAATGATGGGAATTGATGCAAGTTCAGTAAAGAACTCAGTCAAGATAGACGGAACTTACTATAAGTTTGAACCTATATTAATTTTTTACAAAGGAACTAAATGATAGACTTTGATAACTTCCCAAAGTTTTCAGAAGAACACTTTAAACAATGGACTACTGAACTAACACCAATTGAGGAACATAGTGGTTATTCAGTTAAACGAGATGACTTATTTAACTTAGGTGGTATTAGTGGTGGTAAAGTTAGACAATGTGCTAAATTAGTTTATGATAACTTAGACTTTATAAATGAAAAGTGTAATGGTGGTATCTTAACAGCAGCTGGAATACCTTCACCACAAAGTTGTATTGTATCCGCTGTAGCTAAATATTTTGGATTAAAATGTATTATTACGATACCATATTATCCAAGTCATATCGTGGATAGTTTTAGAATAAATGCTTCTCTATCTCAAAGGTTCGGAGCTAAAGTATATGGGTGTGGTAATCCAAATACAAGTGGTCCAGAATTAGATGCTAAATATTTAGTTCAGGAAACAGGATACTTTCAAGTTAAGTTTGGTATGAACGGAAAAGAGGTTATAGAAACAATATCCAATCAAGTAGAAAATGTTCCAGACTATGTTGATACAATAGTTGGAATAGCTGGTAGTGGGTTATCAATGTTAGGTGTAGCAAAAGGTTGTAAGAAGTTTAATAACAATGTTAAAGATATATATGCCGTGAGTTTAAGTGATTATATAAATCAGAATAAAAAGAAGTGGTATGACACTCTTGGAGATGATGAAAGATTTGATGGAAACTTTAATGTAGTAAATTCAAACTTTCCATATCAATATAAATTAAAATTAGATGAGTCATTACCATTGGACCAAACTTATGAAGCAAAGGCGTGGGAATGGATGACCAGTAATTTAAAACCAGAAAAAAATGTTTTGTTCTGGGATGTTGGAATAAAAGAATATGACTTAAATTATATACAAGAAATTAATTGGTACAAAAGTGAGTATGAAAAAATTTTAGATAGAGAAACAAGACAGAAACATAAAGTTATTGAACATAACTTTTTCAATAAATAATGGAGATTAATAAATGAAACAATTAACAGAACAACAACTAAAAGATAACTATGGTAAGTTAAGAAACTTAATTAGTGAAACTTTTACTGGTGAAAGACTTGAAAAATTAAACAAGTTATATGATGACTTTGAGGATAGAATAATCGTCGCTCCAGCATCCGGTAAAGAAGAATATCACTATTGTCATATTGGTGGTTATGTAGAACACATATTACACGTTGTAGATACTGCAAGAAAAGTGTCTAAACTATATGAACAAATCGGTGGAACAATTGAGTGGACTGATGAAGAATTAGTATTCGCAGCTTTACATCACGACTTAGGTAAAGTTGGAGATTTAGAACAAGAACACTATATTCCACAAGAAAATGATTGGAGAGTAAAAAACTTAGGTGAAATTTTTATAAGTAATACTGACATACAAAATATGAGACCACCGGAAAGAGGTTTATTTATTCTACAACACTATGGAATCGTGTGTACACTAAACGAAACTCTTGGTATAAAACTAGCAGACGGAATATACGATGACTCAAACGAGTATTACTTAAAAGTCTTTGACGCTAAGAAATCACTAAAAAATCATCTACCTTATATTTTACATTGGGCAGACCATATGTCTACACAAGCAGAATATGATGAGTGGAGATTTGAAAATAAAAAACAATCTGAAAAAGTAGCATTGTCAGTAAATAAAATTAAAGGTGCTGTAGATACTCAGATTGATAAGAACAACGAAGTTAAAGAAAAGTTCAACACCAAAACCACAGACGCTAAGGACATCTTTAACGAACTATTTGGAGAACCGAAAAAATGATAGGATATATATTACTCAGTATAATCATCATCACATTAGGTTGGACTACATTTAATCTAACGAGAAAAGTAGAACGACTTGAAACTTGGGTTGAGGATTATGCACAAAGAGTTCAAGATACTCAACAAGTATTAAAAGAGATTGATGATAAAGGAACATTTGAAGCTGATGATGAAATCGGTGTAGTGTTTCAATCAATCAAAGAAACCGTAGACGAGTTAAACACAATAACAGAACAGGAGATATAATGCCAAGAAAAGCAAAAAAAGGTTCAACAAGATATTACTTTACAGATTCTACTCAAAATGCAATTATTCGTCATAATAAAGAAGAGCGTCCACATATGAGACAACGAATTTATAATGAACACATAAGAGTTCCATTTGAAAAGTTAGCAGAAAATCTTATTCACACATTTAAGTTTTATTACTTTGATGTTCCAAGTAATGATGTTAAACACGAAGTAGTAAGTTGGATGTATATGAATATACACAAGTTTGCTGAGGGTAAAGGAAAGGCATTTAGTTATTTCAGTATTGTTGCTAAGAACTATTTGATTCTACACAACAACAATAATTACAAAAAACTAAAACAGACTGACGGAGAAGACGCAACTGATTACAAAAGAGATGCGATGTGGGAAACAAGACGAATAGATATATTAGAAGGTCAAAAAGAATATATGGATTTGTTCGTAGATTATTGGTCTAATAATCTAACAACCGTGTTTAAAAGAAAACAAGATATAGATGTTGCTAATTCAGTTTTGTATTTAATGGAACAAAGAGAGAATATTGAAAACTTTAATAAGAAAGCATTATATATTCTAATTAGAGAAATGACTGGTTCTAACACACAACACATCACAAGAGTTATTAATGTTTTGAAAAAACATCATAATCACTTACAAAAAAATTATCTAGCTACTGGAAGTATAGAAACTAAATATACAGGTAGTTGGGATATATTGTAGATGAAAAGGGCGATATTTCTACCGCCCTTTTGAATCCACCTTTATTTGTTAAGTAATCCGAGTATCACGATTAGTGATATAAATCCAGCAAATCCTGCTTCACCGAAGCTATTTACTAAACTAATCAAATTACCAACAATATCGATTCCTAAGAATCCACCTACAAATACTAATTGTACGAGAACCCCTAAGCCAACTATGTGAAGTAGTAAGTCTTTAATTCCACTTACACCTTCCATAATTAGTTTGATTGTGTCTTTCATTTTAGTTTCCCCTTTTAAATGAACAAAAATCGGTCTTGAAACCGATTTCGTATAATAACTATATAGTAAAATCAAAAAAATCAATCAATATATAAATATATATTCCTATTTTTTGACATCTTACTATTTATTGTTAGGTAAATTATATGAAAAACGATTACGAAATATTTGAAGGCAAAACCTTATCAGATGTGTTCAAAGACATCTACGATAATTCCAAAACCAATAAAACACAATTAGAAGTCTTGATGAAAGAAGTGGTAGGGTTTATTAAAGACGGAGATACTGCCGTTCAGATTATTCCTATGCTCAAAGAGTATTTAGAAATCAATGTAAAGAACGATGAACAATTAGTTAAGTTGGCAACAGTCGTTCAAAGAATTATGGCAGCAGAAAAAAGAGTATCAGATAGTGGAGATGAGTTTGGTTTATCTGAACAAGAAAAACAACAACTTATGGATGCAATAGAATCTGATGTTCAAGAGTTACAAACAAAACAAGATGAAGTCTTGGAATCTATTAACAAAGGAAACTAATGTTAAAATTTGAACCCGTAGAGGTATTGGATGTAAGGTCTGATGTCAATGACATTGATAGTGGTGCCATTGTAGGTAAGTATATTATAAGTCAACAAAACAAACTTGATAGTGATAGTTTTACTTTTTACCCATTAGATGCAAACTTAATACAATTACCGGTAAAACACGAAATAGTTTTTGGAACTAAATTTTTAGGTAAGTATTACTATATGAGTAAACTAAATATTCAGAACTCACCTATAGCAAATACAAATCCAAATATTAGTAGTTATGCTTTAGAACCAGAAGACCCAATTACTTTTGGAAGATATTTTGAAGAAAATGAAAAAGGAAATAAAAAATTAGTTTTAAGAGAAGGTGATACAATTATACAAGGTAGATTTGGAAACTCAATAAGACTTGGTAGTAATCAATTTCAAAACTTTGTAGATGAAACAACAGATTATTTAGATTCCCCAAATATAAAAATTGTTTCGGGAATACGAGAATATGAAAATGAAGATGATGTAGTTTATGTAGAGAAGTTAGAACAAGAAGTAAATTCTATTTATCTAACAACAAAAGAAAGTGTTTCTTTCAAATACAACAATGAAGATATTGAAACAGAAGAACCACAAATTACAATCCAGTCAGATAGTATTGTGTTTCACGGAAGAAATGAATATAATGTTTATTCACCAAGTATAAATTTAGGTATGGTAGATATGCAACCTGCTGTTTTAGGAAATGATTTAGTATCAACTATCAATAGTATATTTGGTGTTATTGAAGACGTAATGAGTACATATACACCATTACCAAGTCCAACTACACCTATAAGGATTATACAGATAAGAACTGAGATTGAAAGAATTAGACAAAGTTTAAATAACATATTAAGTAGTGGAGTTAACATTAGTTAGGAGTAAAAATGAACAAAAATAAATTAAGAAATATAATTGAATTAGTTGTTCGTAAAGAAGTTAAAAAACAACTGAGTGAGATATTTATTAATGAACAAAAAGAAATTAGTTTATCGGAAACAATTTCTAAACCTAAGCCTAAAAAGGTAATTAAGAAAAAACCAATAAAACAATACACAAAAAACAAAGCGTTAAATGAGGTATTGAACAACACCAAACCATTGGGTACCCAAGGTGACGACTATCCTACATTGGGTGGTGGTGTCTTAGGTTCTGACAATATGGCAGAAGTCTTAGGTTATGGTGATTTAGGTATGGGTGGAAATAAAGAAAAGGCACGAGAGATTGGGGCAGTTGAAACGATTAAAAAGGCGGGAGCCTCAGTAGATTCAGTTCCGGAAGATGTAGTAAATGCATTAACTCGTGATTATTCTGGTTTGATGAAAGCTATAGATAAAAAGAAATCAGGTGAAGGCGGATTTAGACCATAATGGCAAATGTAAGAGAAATAGATAGAGACGATGACATATATGTTGGTATTGGATTTCCATTAGACCACAATGTTCAAGGATTTTTTCGTAAGACAAAAACAATTAGAGAACAAACAAAATCTAATATAAGAAATTTATTGTTAACGGAAAAGGGTGAAAGATTGTTCCAACCAAACTTCGGTTCTAATTTAAAAAGTTTATTGTTTGAACAAATAACACCAGAAAAGATAGACGATATTGAAAATGATATTAGAGAATCTATTGGAACTTGGTTACCATATGTCAGTATAAACGAGTTAGTAGTGGTTCAAGATAATAGAAATCCAAATCAAGTCTTGACATCTTTAGAATACTCAACAACATTAAATCCAGAAGTATTTGATACAATTACATTTACTTTTGAAGTAGGAGAATAAAATGGCGGTTGATTACAACACAAATAAAAAAGTAGTAAAGAAAGATGTAAGTTATATCGGTAGAGACTTTTCATCAGTTAGACAAAATCTAATTGAGTTTGCAAAAACTTACTTTCCAGGTCAATACAATGACTTTAACGAATCATCACCAGGTATGATGTTTGTTGAAATGGCATCTTATGTTGGAGATGTATTAAATTATTATGTTGACAATCAATATAGAGAAACCCTATTAAACTACGCAGAAGAAAAGAAAAATGTTTACAACATAGCACAATCCTATGGATACAAACCAAAAACAGCAGTTCCAGCTACGGTAGAATTAGAGGTAACACAAACCGTACCAGCAAAAACAACCGATGGTGGTACAACTTATTTTGCTGACTTAGATTACGCCGGTGTAATATCCAGAAATGGAATTGTTAGTTCTGATGCTGGTATAGATTTTACATTACTTGATGAGGTTGATTTTAGAGTATCAAGTTCTTTGGACCCAATGAGTGTTGAAGTCGTTACACCAAGTTCAGGAAATATTCCACAAAAGTTTTTATTAAAGAAAAAAGTTCAAGCTAAATCAGGAACAACGACATCACAAGAATTTACATTTAACAACGCTAAGAAGTTTGATAAGGTTACACTTGGAAACACCGGAGTAACAGAAATAGTATCTATTACTGATTCCAATAGTAATACTTGGTATGAAGTTCCTTTCTTAGCACAAGACACGGTATTTGAGTCTATTGAAAATACAGAACTAAATGACCCTGAATTTACCGAGTATCAAAACGATACACCTTATATGTTAAGATTGATAAAAACTTCAAGAAGATTTATAACAAGACTTAATGAAAACGATAGAACAGAAGTAAGATTTGGTGCAGGTATTAGTGATAATCCAGATGAGGAAATAATTCCAAATCCAGATAATGTTGGTTCAGCCTTAGGATTTGGTGTTTCTAAATTAGACGAGTCATTTGACCCAAGTAATTTTATGAAAACAAAAACTTATGGGTTAGCACCAAGTAATACCACACTCACAATTACATATCGTTATGGTGGTTCAGTTGAGGATAATGTTAGGTCTAATTCTATAACAGAAGCCAAGTCAATTATTTTTACAATTGATGAGGGTCAATTAGTTGCAGATACCGTTCAAGAAACAAAAGATAGTTTAACCTTTAACAATCCATTTCCAGCAAGAGGTGGAGCATCAAAGGAAACTCTTACTGAAATAAAACAAAACGCATTAGCATACTTAAACACACAAAATCGTGCAGTAACAAGACAAGATTATATTACTCGTGTTTATTCACTACCACAAAAGTTTGGTAATTTAGCAAAAGCATATATCGTTCAAGATGAACAATTAGAATTAAATGAGGAAAGTGAAGTAATTAAAGTTCCTAATCCTTTCGCTATGAATATGTATTTGTTAGGTTATGATGCGAACAGAAAATTAGCAAGAATAAATAACGCTGTAAAACAAAATTTAAAATTATACTTATCACAATACAGAATACTAACTGATGCAATTAATTTAAAAAGTGCTTACATTATAAATGTAGGTGTTAGATTTGCGATAGTAACTCAAAGAGGATACAACAAAAGTGAAGTTTTATTTAGATGTATTGAAGCAGTTAAAAAACACTTTGATATATCCAGATGGCAAATTAATCAACCAATCGTATTAAGTGATATTGCATATAAAATATCATTAGTAGAAGGTGTAGCAAGTGTTGTTCCACCAACTGATAAGAATCCAGAAAAAAACCTAATAGTAATAGAAAACAAAACAGACACTACATTAGGATATAGTGGAAATGTTTATGATTTAGTAAGTGCAACAAGAAAGGGAGTAGTGTATCCATCATTAGACCCAAGTATATTTGAAGTAAAATATCCAAACCAAGATATCATTGGTAAAGTAGTAGGAGACTTATAATGCATTATTTTATATTCGGAGATAAAGATACAACGATTTATTCAGGTGGAACTACAAGTTCTATTAACACCGGTGCAGATGAAATACTTGAAATTAATAAATCGGTAGCGGAAAACGGAAGTGTTCAAAATGTTTCAAGAGTTTTAATTCAGTTTGATTATACCGATATATCATCATCAATACAAAGTGGTAAAATACCTTCTACTGCAAAATATTATTTAAACCTATATGACGCATCATCAGAAGAAGTATTACAAAACCAAAACTTATTTTCTTATATTGTAAGTGGTAGTAGTTGGACCGAGGGAACAGGAAAACTTGACCACAACCCAACCACAACTGATGGGGCAAGTTATCAATACAGACACCACGACCAACAAACACCTTGGGTAACAGGTTCAGTATTGACTGACGGAGGGGCTTGGTGGACAGGAAGTCAAGGTACAGGATTATCAGTTAGTAGTTCTTTTGGATTAACAAAGTCAACTTCTGATGTTAGAATAGATGTTACTGACTTAGTGAAACTACATATTTATTCATCATCATTATTTCCTAATCAAGGATTTTTAGTTAAGAGAGAATCTTTATACACAGGTTCAGGAGACTTTTCATTTAATCCAGGTAGTGATACAACTAAAGATGAAAGTAGTACAACAAGATTTGGAAACTTAAAATTCTTTTCAACTGAAACTCACACAATCTATCCACCTAAATTAGAAGTAATGTGGGACGATAGTTCTTGGTCAACAGGAAGTTTATCACCACTAAGTTCAACTGACTTAGAAAGATTAAAAATATATTTTAAAAATTTAAGAGAGGAATACAAAGAGGGTTCAATCGTTAAATTCAGATTAGTTGGTAGAGAGTTATATCCTACGACAGCATTTGATACTACACCTGCAGAACTTACGGTAAAATACTTACCAAGTGGTTCTATCTATTATCAAGTTAAGGATGCCGATACTGAAGAAGTAATTATTCCATTTGGTACAGGTTCAAAAATTAGTTGTGATTCCACAGGTAATTACTTTAATCTATGGATGAACGGATTACAAGCAGAAAGAAATTATCGTTTTAGTATCAAGGTAGTAAGTGGTAGTGGAACAACAGACGAACAAATAAATTTCTATGACAATGGATATGAATTTAGAGTAGTGAGGTAAAAAGATGCCATACAAAACAATAGACGCTGCAGTCGAGAGTTCAGAATATTATAAAGAATATAGAAACAAAGAACTTGAAAGAAAAAGACTTCAGGTCTTAAAAAACAAAACCAATTATTTAAACAATCCAAACTTTAACGAAACTATCACAAGAGATGTTAGAGGATTTTTGGTATCATTTCCAAATCCAGTAGACTATCATAAAGACAATTCAGAATTATACGAGTTAGTTAAAATTGATTTAGAAAGAAGAATCTTTCTACCAAAATATACTAAAAAAATTAATAACAGAGAATTTGAAGTATTTTAAAAATGGCAGTATTCGGATTATCAGACAGACAAAGAAAAAATTATTTCTCATTAGTTCCTACTAATGTTCCAGAATCATTTATTGACTACATACATTTATTTGTATATAGTATAGATACCAATGAGCTTATTGGTCAAACAAAATTTCCATTTACCGATATTCTAAATAGTGATAATTATGAAACTGATAGTGGTGTTGTAAGATTAAACATTGGACAACACATTAGGGATTTAGGATTTATTGATGGAGATTTTAGAGTAGAATATAAGTTTTTAAAAACTATAGCAGAAAGTTCGGAAGGAAATATCTGGTATGATATAGATGGAAATGTTTATGAAAATCTAAGACCAGGTATAGACATAGACCAAGCCATTGACCCTAATGACCCAGACCCACAAGGTGGTTTTAAATATTATCTTTTAAGAGATGGAGAAATAGACTTTTCAACTCAACTATACAAGACTAATAAAAATTACGACATAGATGCAATTAGTCCGGATAGAACAGAAGTAATTATAGAACCAAATGGAAACTCACCAAGTTCTATTCAATTTCAATTAAATAGACAATTAGATTTAATCGATAAACCAACGGTTGTTATTCCGAGTAAAATTGAGGACCCAGGTTTAAAAAACAAAGAAATAAAATTTTTAGTAAATGAAATAAATAAAAGTGAAGAACGATATACTTTAGAAATTCCAGAAAGTGATTCAAATGTCTTTGACCTTACGGACGAGGGTAGAAAAATTGTTTTTGAAAATTTCTTTTCAGCCTGGATACCTACTCACACAAAAGGAAAATTTTTTGAAAAAGGTAATGATGATAAGAAAAGAGTTAAATACTCTTTTGCTTTAGGTAATCCACCAAACCCAAATGTTTTTATAAGTCCAAGTGAATATAGTGTGGACCAAGCTTCATTAGGTGCTGGACTTGATGTTCGTTTACCATACTTTTCCAACGACAAAAGTATAACCATTACAGATTTTAATAGTACGAACAATGATTATGTTACAACTTTACCACAAGGTCATTTTATTAGAAGAATTTCAAAAGAAACCACACCACAAAATGTTTCTTACTTACCAAAAGATATTTGGCAAACAAATAATTTAGGACCAAGGTCTGACGGAACATTTCACTATGACTTTGCTGGATACTATCCATATGAATACAATAAGTCAAACGACACCGACAACATTGATTGGGCCGGAGACTTGGTGGCCGATAAAGGTAATGCAAAACTAAAAGCTTCTGGAATTAATAAAGACTTTGAAGGTGGATATGCAAAAGGTAATTGGAAACAACGAGTTTACTTAGATTGGAACACTACAATTACAAAAGTTATCAATAGTAAAACAATAGAAGTAAAAGGAAATTTAAAAGAATATTATTATAGATTACGAGAAGAAGGATTTAGAATTGAAAAAATTGGAGATGTAGAATACACACCAATGATGATTAAAAATATTCCATTTGATAGATTGTCAACTAATAAATTTTATTATGTGTCAGAAGCAAATGATATTGAACAATTTAAAACTTTCTTAAAAATAAACAATGACTTTTACTTGATAACTAATTTTAAAAATAGTGGAGATGGTAGAGCATTTAAATTATTTAAACCATTACAAAACAATATTACTACAACTGATGATGACAATGCTAATCCACAGAAAATTAGTGTTGTATCGGAAGTCTTAAATCCATACTTGGACAGAGTTACATTATTTCCACCAGAGTCAGTTAATGATACATTTTTGTATCCGGCCAATTTTGACGGAGTAGAAAATCAAATTAGTCTACAACAAACTGATTACAAAACTTACAATCAACTAACCAGTAGTAAGTCTTCTCAAACAGAAGACATTGAAAGATTATTGGTGTCGGGTAGTTTATTAGATGTTCAACCAAACATTGATTATCAAAAAACCACAACGGATTTATTGTATGAAGTAGATGATACTGGGTTTGGGAACTTTGTTCATTTTTCAAGTGCCGAAAGAAGACTTCGTAATTTTAAAAAGAAATTAGAATTAATTCAAGATTACACTGCAGAAAGTTCATCATTAGTTAGTGTATCAAGTTCATTATCAAAAGTACAAAGTATAGAAAAGAAAAGACAAAGAGTTTATAATTCATTTAATCCTTATGAAGACTTTTTATACTATGAAAGTTCATCTTTTTCAAGTGGGTCCAATGGTATTTTCCACGACACATCTTGGCCAAAGATGACATCATCTACACCATATAAATTAGAACACACATCAGGTTCAGTTGCTACTACTTGGTTTGACAATATGATATTGAGTTCTTCAAATTACGATTACAATAATCAGAACTCATTAAGAAACTCTTTACCAGAACATATCAATCAAGATGTATCAAACAATGTATTTTTAGAATTTATGGATATGGTTGGAGAACAATTTGATGAAACTTGGACATACATTAAATCCCTAACAGATATTAATTTTAGAGTTAACAATATATCGGAAGGTATTTCAAAAGATGTTACAAAATACTACGCTGAAGCATTAGGAGTAAAACTTTACAATGGTAATGCACTAACAGATTTATCTGAATACTTACTGGGTAAAAACACAGACGGAACAGATAAAAATGAAACACCAGGAGAAGCTTTAACAGAAGAAACTTGGAAAAGAATTTTAGCAAACTTACCTTTCTTTATCAAGACAAAAGGAACGGAAAGAGCATTAAAAGGAATAATGAATTGTTATGGTATACCGAGTTCAGTATTAAGAGTTCGTGAGTTTGGTGGACCCGATAAAGGAACAAGAGTAAGTTATGAGTTGAAAAGAAAGTTTACTTACGCATTAGATTTTAAAGCAGGACAATACATTAGAATACCTTTTATAAATGATTCTAATAATAAAGCACCACAAACAACAGAATTTAGATTTAGAACACCACATAAAGCAAACCAAACAATTTACTCAAAGGCCCAAGGACACGCTATCCAACTTATCAATAGTGGTTCAACTAATTATGGATATGTTAGATTAGCAGTAAGTAGTTCGACAGGAATAACACATTTAGACACACCAAAATTAAAATTATTTAATAATGATTTCTGGTCAGTTATGTTGACAAGAGTATCGTCAAGTGGAGAATTATTACCTGCTAATAATACTAATACATACGCAAGTCAAAGTATTGATTATGAAATAACAGCAAAACAATATGACTCAACAAGACAACGAATCATTTATGAACAAAGTTCGAGTTTAACCGTAGACGGAAACTCTGCTTTGTCCGCATCTTATAATCAAAGATATATTAATAACACACAAAATTCTTACATTGGTGGTAATGGTAGTGATTGGGGTAGTCAGTTTAGTGGTTCGATAATGGAATTTAGATTTTGGTCTGAACCATTAAGTCAAAGTGTGTTTGATAATCACGTTAGAGTTCCAAAATCATACAATGGAAACTCAACATCATCTGCATACGATAACTTATTATTTAGACTACCATTAGATGACAATAGAAATTTACAAACTAATCCAACGGCATCTAATATATCTTACATAAAAACTTATCAAGGAACAATATCAGGTAGTAATGTAAATGGATTTACAGGGAACTTTTATCGTTCATTGACCGACCAAGAAAAAGTAAAAATGCCTAATGTAGGTATTAGACGAAACGCCACAAAGATTAGATTAGAAGATAATAATCTTCCAGTAGGAGTAAGTCTATCACCAGAATTAAAACAAGAAGAATCATCACAAGATTTTGCACCAGTTGATAGTAATAAACTTGGAGTTTATTTTTCACCAACTGATGTAATTAACGAAGACATTATTTACACATTTGCAGATTTTAATTTAGACAATGAAATCGGAGACCCAAGAGATGAATTTGAAGATAGTTATCGTGGATTAAGAAGAACAAGATTTGATTACTTTAAAAGATATGTTGGTGGACACAACCACTTTTTTGATTATTTAAGAATTTTAGATTTTTATGATGATAGTGTATTTTCAGTATTGAAACAATTTGTTCCAGCTAGAGCTCAAGGAGATTTTGGTAATTTAATTGAATCTAATATATTGGAACGAAACAAACAATTTAGAAGAAAGCCAGAATTTACACAACCTTACTATGAAAACGCAAATGACTTCCAAGAGGGAGTTTTAGTAACAAGATTTATTAGTGGTTCTGACAACAATACTATACAAACTTTTGGAGAGTTTCCTTATCACGAAAGTGTGATATGTTACGCTACAGGTTCAGGTAGAACATTAACATCAGCAACACAAGTTCATATCAATGAACTAAAACCACAATCAACTGAACCAGCAACTTATGCAACTGCAAGTGTCGTTAGGGGTGGAACAAACATAGAGTTTAAAGAAACCCTACAACCATTTATCAGTAGTTCAAGACTTTCTATGTTTAACAAAGATAGAGAATTTTATTATACATCATCATTAAGTGTATCAACTGCAAATGGATTTGGAGAAAATTGGAAATATCCAGGTGGTTTTTATGTTTATAGTTCATCATTGGAACCAAGTGAATATGAAAAAATAACCACAGATACACTATCAGAAAAATTAACCTACTTAGGTACACAATTAGATAAATTTAGTAATCCTGATGGAGATGACCCAGTTCAAGTAGAAATTGTTTCCGCAACTACATTGACAACCACTACACCAGGAGAATCATTTTTAGATGTAGATTAAAAACAAAGTAATAAAATTTAACTTTCTTATATTTATTAATGAAAAAGAATAGTTATATTTTATTATCACAGGAGTAAAACAATGGGATTTTTAGACAACACTACAATTACAGTAGATGCTATATTAACAAAAAAAGGTCGTGAAAAATTGGCAAGAAATGGTCAATTTAATATTACACACTACGCTTTCGCAGATGACGAAATTGATTATGGTTTGTATGATGTAAGTCATCCAAACGGGTCATCATATTATGGTGCAGTATTAGAAAATATGCCAGTTTTAGAAGCGTTTACAGATGAAACTCAGGTAATGAGATATAAGTTATTTACTGAAGATAAAGATTTACCAAAATTAGCAACTATATTTGGTTTACAATCAACAGAAACCATAGATTTAAATGCACCACTTACAATTACCCCACAGACAGACGGGTTCAACGATGACATTTATGATTTTCAAATTTTAAATGTTGATGTAGCAACAATAGTCGGTCCAAATGGTGAACAAGGAACTTTCGCTAGAGACGGAAGAAGTAAAGTGGTTAGAAATGTAAAAAGTATTACGATTAGTTCAACAGACCGAACAGGTTTAACTAATCCAATAATTCAAACTGTATTATTTGTAACATCAAGGAATACTGGTTCAACATCAAGTATTGTAATACAGAATAATTCAACCGGACAATATAATTAGGAGTAAGTAGATATGGCTAGAAGAAGAGACACATCAGGACCAGGAGTACCAGACATCGGAAACGGCGGAGGCGGTGGCTTCGGTGGTGGTGGTGGTGGAACCGGAGGCGGTGGAGGAAACACCGGAGGCGGTGGAGGAAACACCGGTGGTGGTGGAAACGGAAACGGACCAGGTAATACAGAATTTGGTACAGTAGACGTTTTAATCCCAATTAGAAATGTACCCGAGAATGTAGCAGAAGCATTAATATTTATTTTACCATACATCACTCGTACATCTTACGCCCAATATTTTGGTGGTCGTAGTTTTCCAGATATTGTAGTATTTTTAGGACAAGTTAGGGCATACAATGATTCCTTATCAGACCCAGACGAACCAGATGACACAACAGTTAATACTGGAGATTTAAGTCCAACACTTTACAATGAATTTGCTTCTACTGATATTTCTCAAATCGATAGACAAATCGTAACATCAGGATTGTGGCAAGGTGGAAGTGCAACTTTAACAGCATATTACACAGCTTCATTATTAGGACAAACATCAGCATCTTATATTGATGTTTACAAAAATAATGTAAATACCGATACAACAGCACAAACACAATTCGCTGTTGGATACGCTCACATTAATGGTAGTGGTTCTATTGGAAACACAACCAAGACAACATCTGGAAATAGAGAATCAGCAGCACTATACAGACAATTCGCTAATGTTATATTGGCTTCAGGAGTATCAAAATTTACTTTCACAGGAGCTCCAGCAGCTTCTTCATCAGGATATGATGATTTCTACTTCATAGCCTTTAACAGAAGTGCTATGAGAGAAAAAGTTGACCCAGGTAATTGGGAATTACATTTATCAGGTTCAACAAGAACTGTAAAACTGATTGATGATAGTGGAGCTACAACTAATCCAGATGTAAATATTTCTGGACGAGTATTCAATATTGTATCAGGTTCTATCGCAAGTGGAACAGCAGTAACAAAAACTGATGCAGTTGACGAAACAACAGACGGAGCACCAGGATTATTTTATCCAGACTTAGGTGTTCTATTGTTAAACACAGAGTGGTTACACGCTAACGCAGGTAGTAATTTAGCACCAACAAGAAGTTCAAATACATTTGAAAATAACTCTCGTGTAGTTTACAACGCAGTAAGTGGAGCAGCATACTTCGCAGCTCGTAGAGAGGAAGAAATTAATTCAGTAAGTTATTTCGCAAGAGCAAGAAATGACCAATTTAATTTTAGTTCAAATCCAACATATTCAACAGGTAGTAAAACAACTGTCAATGGAGATGTCGTAACAACAAGAGGATTGTTTAAAGTTCCTTCTTTCAAAGGAGACCCAAGGTCTTACATTACACAAGTTGGATTATATGACAATGAAGCTGAACTAATCGCAGTTGCTAAATTAAGTCAACCAGTATTGAAATCTTTTTCAAGGGAAGCCGTAGTAAAAGTCAAGTTAGATTATTAGGAGTTTCAAATGTATAAGACTCTTGAACCGTCTGACCAATCTAAAAAAACCTTTGAAACATTCAAACAATTTAGATTTAATCAAAATGATAGTGGGAGTGGTATATTTGCAATTAAAGCTCGTAGTGGTTCTTTTAGAAACTACATAAGTTCATCAGACGAAATCACAACAATAACATCAGGTTCAGTTTCAACTAATTACTTTGGACTACCAAGTTGGAATTTTCTTAACACTCGTTACTACAAATATCACGAACAATCTAAAACAAAAGTTCCATATAGAACATTTGGTGTTAGAAATTTAAATTACACTACAAGAAGTTTGTCAATATCATCTTCTATTTTCAGTATTACAAGAGATGTGTATGGAGAAAGAATAAAACCAGGTTCAGTTAGATTATCTGATACTTCTAATGGACAAACATTTGATATACGAGATGATGGAGATGGAAACCTTTATGACTTTGCACACTCAGCAAGTTTTGCAGCACATAAGTCAAGTTCATTTGATATGAATCAAGGTGTTGATGCTCAAGGAAGTGGTAGTGGTATAGGTAATGTTTTTTATTCTGACGGATTGATTGTAGTCAATCAAAAAGGTTCATATAAAGAAGTTGGATTTGGAACCGGATATACTCTAAGGTATCAAGCGACTCACAAAATTACTGAATATGAATATGTATTAAGAGCACCAGCAGGTGAGTTTAATATGACATCAAATATCAGTATTACAAAAGATAGAGCAGGTAATGTAAGAGTTCCAGCAACAAGTTCACAAGACACCGATAGAAGTTGGGTTCACAAACTATTTCCACCACATCATTTACCAGGAAACTATGGAACAGGTAGTTTTAATATGTCGGGTTATGTACCAGCATCACATTCCATAGATAATATTACAGGTTCTACTTGGTATCCAATGGTAACACAAATGGGTATTTACGATATTGATGGAGACTTAGTAGCAGTTGGGAAACCAGGTCAACCAGTTGAACTATCCCCAACACTTTCTACAACTTTCGTTCTTAGATTTGACGTCTAATCATCACTTTTAACTTAATCTTATATTTATTATTGACAAAAACTCAACGGAGAAAACAATGTTTCAGTTTATGAAAAAAATGGTTATGTCAGCAGTTATGTTTGGACTTGTCTTTGCACAATCCCCAATCATACGAGTAAAACAATTAGGTAGTTGGGATTCACCACAAACTTGGTGGAAAGACTCAGTTACACAAGATTTAGACGATTTCTTAGCAGCAGATGCGTCAAATCCAGCATTCGATAATAATAACTTCGATATCTGGAGAGATAAAGTTTTGGAAATGGAAGTTACCTTAGATGATGTAGGAGAAGATATTACTACACTTAGGTTTGATATTGCATTCGATAACGACTTAATCACTTGGGTAGAATCAGGTGAAACATCAATCAACGCTTGGAGTCAAGGAGATTCCAAAGTTGTTAAAGGAAGTCATATATCAGGTTGGACTGAAGGTGATGAATCATCAGGAGCAGACTATTCATTTGAAGTAGTTCATTATCAAAATGTCGGTTATCAAGATTCATTAGCAGTCGGAACATCTGAAACATTAGTAGAAGAATCAATATCCGATACAAGATACGATTGGTTAAGAGTTACTATGGTATCACACGGAGTTGACGCAGATAATGATGGAACACCAGACTACACTTTTGGAAACGGAAGTGGAAACCAAACACAAGTATTAAAATTATACTTTAAAATAAATGATGTGGTTGACGACTTCGCACCAAAATCATTTAGAATACCAACATTTTATGATGGGTCATCAGGATATTACACTTATGTATCTGATGCTTATTTATTAGATTATAAAGTTTACATTGACGGAAATTGGGGTAATTACTATACAGACGAAAGAACCTTTAACGGAGCTGCTCGTGGAGATATTACTTTACACCCGAAACTTGTTGATGTTGAAGGATATATGAGATACATTGGAGAATACGATGGAACAAATGCATATTCAAGAAACAAATATGCTATGTGGAAAGTTATCTTTGAATTAGATGAAACTAATCCAGACCAGTTTTCTAATTGGAGAAATCCAAGAGATATTAATTATCCAACAAGTAATACTGATGAATCCCTAACTGACGATGTTATGGGTAGTTATGATGACGCTGGAACATTTGCATTAGGGTATCAACATATGAGATACTATGAACAAAATGCCGGAACAACATCAGACCAAAAAATCCAAAACGACGGATTTAGAGGAGTTAGTTATTGGTATTGGACATACACAGATGATAAAGGATATTTCAATATTTCTTTACCGAGAAACAACAGATATCGTATGTCGTTCTGGCCACCAGAAGCAGATGACTATGTTGGAGACCACACAACTTATTTATTAGATAGAGGAGCAATCACCAACATCAATGACGCAATCGCATCATTTAATTTCCAATCAAATAAATTTGATAACGAAACCGATATTGATATTGCAACACCAAGTGCGTATTTAATCGGTGATGTAGACGGAGATGACAAGTTCCAATTAAACGATACATATTTCTTATGGGCATACACAAGTGGAGTATTTGAAACATCATACACACACTACAATGGAGAAACTTATCAACAATGGTCAAGTATTGATAATTTAAAATCTGGAAACAATGATGAAACTTTAAATTATTATCAAGCACACGACGGAAACACAAGAAACCAAAGAAGAGAGTTCAGTATATTTGTTGATGATGATTTAGCACAAGAAACCGCAACACTAACACAAGACGGAGGTGGAGTTATTTGGTTAAATCCATTAATGGATGATGTTCAAACAGGATTAGACACATTATCAATTAAGTTAGGAGCAGGTAGTTCTACATTTGGAGATGATGTAAATCCAGATTACTTATTCAAAACTACTGACGCTTCTAAACAAGTAGATATTATTGGAACATCAAACGATAGTGATATCGCATATTACTTTACAGGTGATATGAACTTAACAGGTGTTAAAGTTGACAACAACGGAACAGCAATTACACCAACCGTAGATGGAACAACATTTTATCGTTGGGGTAATGGTTCACCACCAACCGAGTGGGCAAGAACATCATCACCAAGAACAATAGTTGAAAATCCAGATGTTCGTTTATCATTACCAGCAGACGGAAGTGTTAAAGTTCAAATGGGTAATCAAGTTGTAGTTCCATTAACCATTACACCAATACCAGACGAATTAACTGGTGAAGTGAATAAGATAGCAGGATATGAATTTGAGGTTAGATTTAAAGCAGACCAATTACAATTCTTAGATGCTCAAACAGGATTACTTCCAGGTCCTTGGATGACTTACTTAAATGAGAGTGAGATTGATGAGGAAGGATACAAAACAATTTCATTTGGTTCATTAGAAAATTCACCAAACAACGCACCAATCGATTACTACATTACTGATGAAATCGTTGGACTACAATTAGTATTCCAATCATTAATTAGTGAAAACAATCCAGACGAGTGGATTACAGCAGACTTACAATTCGTAGGTAAATATGCAGCAGGTAATCCAAACGGAGATGACTTACTAATGGAAAGACAAAGTGGTAATATTCGTATTTGGAATAAGTATTGGGCATTCGGTGGTGGACAACCAAGTGAAGACGAATTGACTTACATTTATCCAAACCCTTTTATACAATCAGAACACAACGACATAAACTTCCAATTCTTTATGGAACAAGCCGGAGATGTTAAGATTAGTATTTACAATATAAACGGACAGAAAGTTGCAACAATCTTAGAAGAATCAGTACAAGAAGGTTTACACAACTTTAAGTTTGATGAATTACCAGAATCATCTGACCCACAATTCCATAGTGGTTATCAGAATTTAGAATCAGGTATTTATGTATTCTTAATGGAAACTGAGAACAAAATCAAAACAAAGAAATTTACAATCTTAAAATAGGAGTAAGTAATGAAAAAATTATTTAGTATCATATTATTAGCATCAACATTGTTCGCACAAGCTAATAATATCTTTACACTTAACCCGAGTGTAAGTAGTGCAGGTATGGGTAATGTCGGTATTGCAAATGCCAACCCAAAACATATATTTCATAATCCAGCATTTGCAGGATTAAATGAACATACACACGAAGTATCATATGTTGATTGGTTACCTAATCTTACTGATGATATGGGATATCAAAGCATTTCCATAACATCAAAGAGAGGTTTTTCAACCGAGATATTTTACTTTAATTATGGAACACAAATTCAATCAGACCAATACGGAGTAGTGTTGGGAGATTTTGAATCATCATCATTTAGAGTAAGTGGTGGTTATGGATTTGGATATAACGATTGGTTAGTCGGTGCAAGATTAAATCTATACAATCATAGCTTTATTGATGACTATGATGTCAAGATGAATTATGGATTTGATATTGGTGCTTACAAAGAGTTTGGAAACACATCATTAGGATTAGTTCTAAAAGATGTTGGTGGAGAAACAGAATTTTTAGACCAAAAACTAAATCTACCTATGTCGGTAGGTGTTGGTGTTGGTCATCAATTTGGAAACTTTACACTATCATCAGATGTAAAATTCTTTGAAGACTACAATTCTATTGGACTTGGTGGACAATATGATTTAGGTATCGCAAGTCTTAAATTAGGGTATTATACAGAATCAGAATTTGATGTTGATTACTTAACATTAGGTGGTGGTATTGACGCAGGTATTGTTGATATATCATTAGCGTATTACTACAATACAGATAGTTTCCACAACGAAACATTAATGATTTCTTTTGGGTTTGACTTATAATGGATACGATAGGAATATGGAATTCATTGTCATACTTTGACGGAATAATGTTTACAATATGGTTAGGTGTATTGTATTATGGTAAGTGTTGGATTGACAGCAAATTTAAATAGGAGAATAAAATGAAATTAGTAATAGTATGTGCAATATACTCGGTTGGACTAATCACAGGATTTTTAGTATCAAGAGTTTGTAATAATTCTTGTAAATGTAAAAAATCAGCTGATTGTTGTGGCTCGGGTTGTTGTTAGGAGAAATAAAATGGCAAATAAACAAATAGATGCAGAATCATTAGTTGATAATCTACAAAACGCAAAGTTCGGACTATCAATTCAGAACATCGTTGCTATCGTAACGGTATTATCATCACTCATAGCAGGTTGGTATACTTTTACAGGTAGAATAGATT
>JAAOEI010000225.1_pt1 | contig 22959 bp, 35 predicted proteins | sample 7059261 | NCBI WGS metagenome assembly JAAOEI01 (sample SAMN14008812, study PRJNA610033) | viral metagenome | isolation source: viral particles filtered from seawater | place: China: Hangzhou Bay, Yangshan Deep Water Harbour | collected 2017-10-31 | reverse complement strand
ATTGAGAAGAAGGCGCTGGAACTGGCGGTAGAAGCTGCTGGGCGGCGGATGCAAGATTACAACATTATGTCCGAGGAAAACGTCCTGCGCCAGTCTATCGAAGCACATGCCCGCGCCATCGAGCAGCACGAAGCCTTCCGGCGGGAGGTGAGTGATGCGGTGGAAGATTATATTCGCGGCTATAAAACGTTCAGCGAGATGTTTGACCGCTTCATCATCCCCCAGCCCGATCCGCTGGTTGAGGTGATGAATGCATGGTGGGACGCTGATGGATACGCCAGCATTGAGACGTTCCACGCCGCCCTCGCCGCCCGTGGCGGTCGCATTGTGTGGGAGGGTGAGTGATGACTGACGAGGTTTGCACAATCACGGTCTGCTTATCGCATGATTACAACCGCGAACTTGGTTTTGAACTTGAGGATGCAGTCAAGGAAAGCTGGGGCCGGATGCTTCCGTGGTTCACCCGCAGGCACGGCATCACAAATGGCGTGATTGACCTTGAAAGCGGCGCTGTCCGCATCACTTGGCAGTATGAGCGGAGAGACAGCAATGACCGACGAGATTGAAGTGACACAGGCGGATCGTGAGGCTGCGGCATCCGGCTACTTTGCGTGGTGCAGCGGAAATCCTGTTATACCGGATCGCATGAAAGCCGGTCAGGCAGACGACCACAGCATGGTCCAAGCCTTCGCCCGCCACCGTGCCGCCGCGCTTCAATCCCTCGCAGCGCAGTTGGCCGAGGCGCGGGCGGAGAACGAGCGGCTGCGCGGGGCGCTGGGCCTCATCATTGAGAATGAAAGCGCCGACACCGGCTATGGCAACAGCAGTGCCAAAATCGCCCTCGCCGCACTTGGCGATTGGAAGTCAGGGGCCGGGGATTTGGGAGGCGATCATGTCCGATAAAAGCACACACGCTTCGGACTGCGGCTGGCAAGTTGGCCAGTATCCGTGGGAATGCACCTGCGGGCTGATAGCGAGGCTTATAATAGCAATGGACGAACTGATCGCACAGGATGCGGACTTGATCGACATCCCTGCAAATCAGGACCGCCTCTCCCAGATTACATTGAAGGTAGACAATGAACTGGGCGACCAGATCATCGCGGCTTGGTTGGCGAACCACATCCAGTGGGCGCGCGAGGCTTATGAAAGCGCAACTGGCGATCAGGACAAGACCGACGCCATGCTTGACCTATACGCCATGACGCGGATTTACCGCTATGCAACAGGAGGGATGATGTGATGCCAGCAGTAAACTACAGCCAGATCGATGATCGCTATTGGATCTATGACGGCGAAGATGTGGTCTGGTTCGATGGCCCGTTAGAGGCTCAAGACGCAACCCGCGCCATTGAACGCAAGCACGCAATCGCCGCAGAAGTTGCATTGATTGTGGACTATTTTCGCCGCATGGGCATGACCCAAGTAGCTGCGTCGATTGAGGCTGGGGATTATAAGAAATGACCAACGACGAACTGGCCACCTATATTGGCAAGCGGATTCTGGAGAACGCCGATAAGCTGCGCCTCTTCATGCCAGACTGCTACGCGCGGTTTGGTCTAGAAATGAAGGGCGCAACTTACGAGATCCGCATTATCCTCCAGAAGCCCGAACAATCATATTATGATGAAGAGCTAGATTGATCTGCTCGCGCCGGGCAACTAGCTCAGCAATCCTAGCGTCGATAGCGGCCTTCTGATCGTTCAGTCTGGCATCGCTATCGGCGTTTTCTTTTGAGTCATATCCCATCACATCTTACTCCTCTTATAGGTCAGGAAGCCAGCGCCGTCCTCGACATCGCGGAACACGGTGATCTTGGGCTGAGCGCCTTCACGCGGCTCCACTACCGTCACAACCGACTGCCCGGTCTTCTGCTCATGGAAGCCATGCAGCATGGCGTAGTGGTCACTGGCCTTGTAGCCACGGGCACGGATCAGGGTGGCGTCCTTGCCGTTCTCAAGCTCATGCTGGCTTACACCGAAGGTGTGGCGGTGGAAGGCCGCATAGATGTCAGCCACGCCGCCAGAGAACATCGCAGCGCGCTTCTGGCCGTGCAGTTCGTTGTAGATCGACTGCCCCTTGAAGTCATGGCGCACCCAAGCCTTGCATTCGCCGCCACAGGGCGAGACAAAGGTCAGCTTGGCCTCCCAATCGCGCATCAGGACGCGGTTGGTATTCATTTTCTCGAAGATGCGGAAACCCATCTCCCACGCATCGTGATTGCCAAGGATCCACGCCGCCCAGCGGACGCCGAGATTGTTGAGCAGCCAATCGACCAGTTCCCAGCCCTCTTCAGCGGTGGCCGACTGCTCGGCATAGAGCGCCTTGAGCCGCCCGACCCAGTTATTGATGCTGTCGCCGCCATTGACGCCGAACATGCCCTCGGTCTCGGCGCAAATGCGCGCATGGCGCTCTACGGCGTCGAGATCGCAATAGGGATCGTCAAGGTGAGGATCGCCGAACCAGCAGAGCGCATACGGCCCCTCGACCGGGATATGAACCCGCTGCCAATCCTTAGCGGCCTGATGAGTGATCCGCATGGCATTGCGGCGCTTCATCATCTCCAGCCGTTCTTCGAACGACAGGTCTTTCGGCGGCAGGGCCTCGGCGGCGACCTCATCGGGTCGCCAGTCAGGGAACTTGTGCCGGGCAGAGGTCACGCGGGCCTGAAGCGTGGGCCGGGGCATGTTCATAGCCTTGGCTGCTTCAGACACGCTGCCGTGCTGGTAGACGAGGCGCAGGGCCTCAAGCAGAACCTTATCTTCAAGCGGTGGGGTCGGCATACTCTACTCCTATTGTTAAGTTATTCAGCTAGACCGTCTTTCCGAAGTCCCTCGAAATACTCAAATGTGGCTACTGCGTCTGCGGTGCGGTCGGTGCAAATGCGCAGGTCGGTTTCGGATACCACGATGGCACCGCTGGGCACTTCTTGGCGTGATCCGGCACCTTGATCTTGGCCCGCTCCACCGGAGGAGCCGCCACGTAGACCGTTTTGGTGCAGGCGGTTGCGCTCAATAAAGCGATCAAGGCCATCGTGGGCCGCTTCCAGTTCTTTGGCATGGATTTGCTTCGCTTTCTCATGGTTGGCTTGGTAGGCCGCTTTCTCCAGATCACGCTGGCGGATCTGCTCGGCAAGGTTGCGCTGGCCAGCCTCTTGGCACATGGCTACAGCGGCACGGGCCTTGTCGCGCTGTTCGATTGCACCATCCCACCAGAGGAAACCGTATAGCTTGACCCAGAGGAAGGCGCTGAGCAGCGCAAACGGCGCAGCGACTATCAAGACGCGGAAGCGGCGAACAAGCGCCACAGCAGCGTCCAGACCGGCAAATAGAGGCATCATTGTTCTGCTCCGCCGTGATCGTTGATCTTGGCACCGTCTTTACCGGCCTCGATCTGCATGCGACGGCCCAGCACCCAGCCGAGCGCGGTCATGCCGACAAGGATCTGGAGGTGGGCGGCAAGGGCCAGCCAGAACGCCAGCTTGGCGTCGTTACGGAGAATGTAAACGCCCACGGCGGCAAAGACCGTGAAGATCATGCAGCCACCGCAGATAGCAGCAAAGGCCCAAGCCCGCCGCCCGTCTGGCGACATAATGCTAGGCAGCTTCATGCACCACCGCGCTGAGCCGGTGCGACCATCTTGATGGCCGAGTCTTCGACCTCCGCCACCCGGCGCAACCAGCCGCGCCCGAAGGTGTTGAAGGTACGAAGTTGACGATAATAGTCCCGACGCAGATCCTGATAGGCCATGATGCAATGGTCAACGCCGCGCCCGCGAACAGTCTGCTCGACCAGCGACAGGGTGCGGGGGCCGATGATCCCGTCATCGACTGCACCAACGAGGCGCTGGAGAAACTTGGCACCGCGCCCGGTTCCGGCATTGACCGAGAAGTCAAAGACGCACAGGTCAAGCCCGGCGGGCAGCGAGTCGCAGTGGACCCTATCCCAGTATTTGGCTTTGTAGAGCGCGCGAACATGGCTGACAGTCAGCCCGCGCATGATGGCTTCGGTCACGGGGTGGCCAACCCACTCCTCGTAGACCCGCTGCGTAACGCCGAGATTAGTTCGACCGCCCGGATCGGCGGCGTGATTGCTGTACCCACCTTCATGATGAAGGATAACTTTGAGGCAGGCGTCAAAGTTGTTTTTAGCCATGATGCCGTATCCTGTGACAGTTAGCACAAAGAAGTTCACACTTTGAAACTTCCATTGCTATATCATCAACTGATCCATTTTGGAATAGTAATGAAATTGACGCTTCTTTATGGCTGGGATCAATATGATGGAAGTCATATACATAATGCGGATACTGCTCTCCGCATGCTTGGCATTTGCCACCAAGATGGCTGATACATATTGATTTAATGATTTCTTTGCGGGCCGATTTATAATGCTTCTGGCAAAGGCTCCATCCGCCCTTACCTCTTGTGGGATCGCCACACTCTCGGCATTTATTGCCAGATAAGCCATTCTTTAGCGGAGCCAAAAGGCACTTGCCGTTTCTGCTTCTAATATAGTGTGCGTTGCACATACCCTTGGCGTAAGCTAGATTTGGGCAACCATCCACACAGCACGAAGTGCCTCTATGGTTTTTGGGAATGTAAGAGGTATAGCCCGCTGCGCCCGCTGCACTAATGGCAGAGTTTAGCTTTTGCAGAAGGGCGTCAAAGTTTCCCTTCGCCATCGGCTTTGCTCCGTCCAAGCCATCCCTGAACCGTGCGGGTTTCGAGGATTCGAATCGTGGTCCAAATGATGGTAAGCAGGGCGGCAATGTTAGGCAGCATCTGGAAGAGCGTCCCCAGCATAGTTCCGACCGACAGCGCATCGAACAGATGCTTGACGCCTTCGGGAATGTGCTTCCAGATGTCGTCGTCGTTCATGATACCACCATTGTCGCCATAATGGTAGTAGAAAGAACAACAATGGCAATGTCAAGTACCACCTTGACGCCGACAAGTGGCTTAGTTTCGTTGTCACAATCGTCGTAAAAGCAACGAAACATAGCGCCCCCCTTTAGTGCAGATCGACCCAAGAACTCGCGGCCCGAACTTGCAATTTGTTCGTAGTCGAGTTGTACAGAATCAGACCATCTGCGGGGGTAGATATAGCATCTCGCTGCGCAGTTGTCATGCGCGGAGGCAGAAAGCCCCTCGTAGTCGAAGTAATATCCAGCATCGCCGACGCATTTGGCGATGAGGTGCCGAGGCCGGTCTGGCCGGTTGCAGCCACCCCCAAAACCTCCGAGCCAGAAACTTGCAGGCTAAGCAGGCGCGAGCCAGACGCAGAAGCCGTGTTGGTCACATTGATTCGAATGCCGTAAAAGGTCGTGCCCCCGGCGTTCCAAGTATCAGTCAGGTTGTAGATATAGGCCATAAAGTCTCCTATAGCATTTACGAGCCGGTGACGGAAGCAGTTCCGCCAAAGTTGATGGTTTTGGCTGGGCTGGCGCTGTCGCGGGCAGCAAACAACTGAACTTCGTAATCGGTGCTGGCACTCAGCCCGGTCACAGTCGCAGAAATGCTGATATAGCCAGCATACGAGAAGTAGAAGCCGCCACCCTCGTCAGCCACGCTGACCGGACTGGTGTCGTCAGCCTGAGTGCCAGCATCATTGAAGCTGCCTCCGACAGTACGGTACTTCCAGCGGCCAATAGCGCCAAATTCCCCGTCAGGGCTTTGAGCGTCAGCATAGATCGACAGCGGGGCCGAGAAGGTCAGGGTGCCTGCGCTGCCGGTCTTCACGGTCATAAGGTCCGAGATGGCCGTCAGGGTCGTGCCAGACACGCCAGTGAACGTGCTGTCGTTCACGGTCGTCCCATTGCCGGTGCCGCCACCAGTGTTTGGCGGAGCGGCGTCCTGCCGGATTACACTGATGCGGCTGGTTACGTCGAAGCTCTGATAGGTAGACTTGACCACGACCTCGGCGCTTGGCTGAACCGTAACCCCGCTGGGGATGGTCACAATGCCATTGGAGACGGTGACGGTGCCTCCGGTAATGCCATCTTGACTGACAATGGACCACGTTGCCGAGGAAGATACATCGGTGATGCCATAGAGGCGCTTGAATGCGGTAAGGCGCGGCAACTGGCCGCTATCAAGGGTGCCCTGATAGTTCGCCGTAAAGACCGTGCTGGCGTCAGCCGGTTCGTGACGGCTCGACGCCTGAAGGGTGCCGAGAATGAACGGATTGTTCAGCGGGTCGTAGACCGTCGGCGCAGTCGGCGTCACCGGGGCGCTGTCCTCGGCATCCCACTTGTAAATCTCAGGGCTTTCTTCAACCAGCGACAGCGGCACTTGGCCATCGAACCTGATCTCTTGGCTTACGACCCGGAACAGCTTGTTGGACCAGCCGAGCGCCGAGAAGCTAAGGCGAACAACATCGCCCACGACGCAGCCCTGCGCTTTAGCCGTAAACACCGCCGAGAACAGGCCGCGATACTGATTGCGCTGCAATGCCTGCTTGGCGATGCGCTGCGCCCGGCGACCGTCCTCGACGTAGGGCAGATCCAGCGTCATGACACGTTCGATCCCGTCCGGGCTAGTGAAGCCAACTTCGGGGTAATCGACAAGCTGGTAGAGGCTATTGTTGGACGGATCAACAAACCGACCGCGCGCCTTGTTATAAGTCTCAGTCAGGCCGCGAGTCTGGTTCCACTCAAAGTCACCGAGAATGTCGTCCTCGTCAAAGTCCAGCACATAGTCGGCCAAGTCGTTCTTGATGACCTCAAGGCTGAGCTTGCCGTTGCTGTCCCGCAGCGTCCCGTTCATGCAGGCAAGGAACGTATTAATGACGCTCATGCGGTCGTCGGCATCCGAAGCCGTGCCAGAGGTCCGGTAACGCTTCTGTGTGCCGCCAGTGGCAAGGATAACGGTCTCGTCGCAAATGTTGGCCGCAGTGATAAAGGATTCAAGATCAATGCGTTCAGGCGGAACCCCGCAGCCAATGGAGAGGCGGTCGTTGATCTTCCAGCCCAGCAGCCACCACAGCAGTTGCAACGCCGGGTTATCGGTGTCGTCGGCAGTGGTATAGCTGCCCCAAGTTGCCTGATCGTCGGAACGATGCGCCCCAGAGCCGCCGGGGACGGTGCTATCTAGGCGCGGGTCATAGAGGAGTGCGCCATCGCCAATGATCGTGACACGGCTTGGCATGCCGTTGACCAGCGGACTTTCCGTCTTGGAGTTAGCGCCAGTGCGTTTGATGCGGATATGTACATAGGCGCAGCCGGTCAGGCGGGTAGAGGAACCCCATTTCGAGCCGCCATTGATAGAGATAGTATTGCCAGCCGTACCCTCTGTTCTGGTTGCAACGGTCAGGTAGCCGGAATAGGTGCTGGTCACACCGCCGCTGGCCGTCCAAGCCTGCTTTTCTTCAAACCAGATCTCGTCGATGGACTTCACCTTATGAGCGGCCACCGCGATAATGTAGTCGATGTATTCCTGATTTGTGCCGCTCGCCTCATGATAGCGAAGGTCCAAATTCATCGCCGTGGTGCCAAGTACCGCTTTACGCGGCGTGGTGGTGTCGAGCGTGACGTTCAGGCGTGATAGCTGAGACTTGGGAAGCTGCGGCGAGCCAAAGATAATCTGCTGAGCGGTGGACAGCGCCGTGCTAGCCCCGATGGCGAAAAGGGCGGCACCCAAAGGCCCACCAATGGCAAAGCCGACAACGGCAGCGACCACGGAGCCAATCAGTTTCAGAACCTTACCCACGCCCGACGCTCCATGCCTTGTCCCACATCGAGCGCGGCACCCTCTCCAATCCATCGTCGGAGACGAACCACGCGAACGACCCCATTACTACACCAATAGAGCCATCAAAGAAAGCAATGTCGCCCCTTTGAGCGTGGCCAATACCAATAATCGGAAACTTGGCGTCAATGGTGGATTCCAGATCGCCATTTCCGATCTCCTTCAAGGCGCGGACACTGGATGCCAGACTATTATAGGCCCCGCGAAACTCGGCCATTGCATCCACCCCGGTGACGGCTTCGACCGCCCCTCCGGTGAACGTGCAGCAATCATTGACGCCATAGGCGAACGGCTCATGTCTTTTATAAGCGACATATTCTGCCAGCCGCTCTTCCCAGTTAGAAAGCCTCATACCTGTCTCACATCAGGATTGCCACCGTTCATACCGCCACCTGAACCGCCATAGCCAGTGGAGCCGCCCCCGCCGATGCCATTGGCAGCGCCCAAGGTGGCGTTGGCGCTCAGGTCGCCGCTATCAAACAGGCTTTGCATCATGTAGGTCTTGTTGGGCGCTCCAGCCAGCGAAGCCAGATAGTTCTCAATCGTCAGCATGACTCGCTGCTGATCTGGCGAACCGGCAATGACAATATCGTTCATGTACCCGGTGTAATAGGGAATGATCGAGCCAACTTGGGTCTCGTTTTCATCCACACAGTAGAACCAGAGTCGCGCCGAACGGCCTTGCCACCGGGTCTTATCGCCAATGGTGTTCAGCAAATCAGAGGTGCGGACAAAAATGTTCTCGCTATCCCGCGAGAGGATGGGGTCGCCATCGCGGTCTAGGATCTGCTCCAGATTGACCAGCAGGCCGTTCATGGAGATGGTCACAGTGTCAGAGCCTGTCTCGTTATGCTTGACAGGCCCTACTTCAATGATCTGGTGGCTATAGGACTCGTAGGTGCCATCCAGTTCGCTATCACCGGACGCCGAGATCACCTTATCGTACAGGCCGCTCGTTGCCCGCAGCGTGTCGCCGTCAATGTCGGCGTAGAGCAGAACGCGCCAATGTAGGACAGATGCCTCAAGCGCCGCCTGAGTTGTGGCGTCTACCATTAGAACGACTCGCGCAGGCTAAAGGACATGCTGTAGACCATGCCCGGTTCAATGGAGTGCGAGAAGTCCTCCACACTATACATAAGCGCATAGGGATTGCGGAACTCGATGGGCGCGTCGTCGTCTGGCGATACGCGCAATGCTGGAGCAAACTGGATTGTCGCCTGCCCAGCCGCGTCAGATGTGATGTCCGCCGTCAGTTGCAGCAACTGGTCATTAACCGTGACGTACTGCCCAGCATAGAGGATAGTCGTAGATGGCACCCACCCGTCAGTAATCAGCGAGCGCCCCGTCTGGTTGGCACCGTTTACGCTGGGCGTATCGCCGACATAGTAAGCACCGCCGAGGAAGTCGAGCAGCAGTTCCGGCGAAGGATTGGGCCAATTGCTGGCCTGCTCGGTAGGGCTAACCGGAATGCGGAAGTCATTGGCCGATCCAGCAGCCAGCGCCGCAAACGAGAGCCACTGCCGAGCATTTGCCTCGCCGACAATCGGCGGCATGGTAATCTCGCATTCCCACCAGCCACGGTTTGAGGCCAGCACTTGGCGCTTGCCCGTCCATAGCGACACATTGTTCTGGGCTGGCTGCACCAGCTTCCACATCATGGTCTGGGGCTTAGGGCTGGACGGGAAAGTAATAGTGGTCACTTGATCGACCCTCCGAGACGCGGCCTACGCAGCCCCTGAACCGTACGGGCTTCGGCAGCGGCAATGATCGAGGGCGCAGCCTCAATGATGCCCTGCTGGACCTGAGCGCGCACCGCAGCCGGATCCGCACTGCCGCGAGCATCTACGTTAATGGTGACGGCCCCGCCGCCCATTTGCTGAGCGCGGTGGGCCGGGATGACTTGGCTACCACGCGGCAGATTGACCAGTTCAGGCCCGCGCTCGCCGACCCATGCCATGCCGCCGGGGGCGTTAACGGTGCCGTTGGCGAATGCCTTAAGATTGCCGCCAGTTTTGACCTTGGCGACCCCGCCCATGCCCCCGCCGCCACCAAAGCCGAATAGATTGTTCAGGCCACCAGTAATCATGCCGACAATCTGCTGCACGACAAATAGCCGCCACAGTTCATTGATGACGGCGTTAATAATGCCCTTCATGCCATCCTTCCATGACATGGCTCCGGTTAGCATGCCTTGGAATGAGTTGGCAACGGCGTTGCCGATAGAGGTGAAGGACTGCTGGATTTCACTATAGCGATTGCGCCATTCCTTAGAGGTTTCCTCACCGAGAGTGTTCACAGAGGCCGTCGCCATCGTATTGATGTCAACGATCTTGTCCATTGCGCTTGCAGCGACCTCTGGAATATCATTCCAGTATTCTTGCCAACTCTGCTCGCCCTTGCGGATTGTATCGGCGATAAACTCTTTAGCACCATTATGCTCGGCGATATTAATCTTGGACAGGTCTTCCCTGATCTTCTGAGTGGCCCTAGAGGCAGCTCCGCCAGAGGTGCCGCCACTTACACGGCCCTGAATTTTCTGCTCATTGCGGCGAAGTTGTTCAGCAGCCTTATTCCCGCGATCCACGGCCATTTGCTGCCACCGAATGTTGGCATCAAGTTGGTCCAATTCTTTTTGCAGACGGCTACGCTCGCCGGGCACAGCAAACCTAGCCCCACCGGGCTGAGCGCCGGGCAATGGCGTGTTATCCAATTGCAGTTGCAGCTTCAGACGCTTTTCCTGCATCTTGGTGAGATCCATCTCGCCCTTGATGAGGTCGGCCATATTGCCAGCAGCTACGGCATCAAGATATTTGTAGTGAGCCTGCGCCGCTTGCTCTGCGGCATCCTTGCTTTGAAATAGCTTATCAATCAACGGCCCAAGCGCCATCACACCAAGGGTAATGGCCGCACCCCAAGGGCCAGCCAAGAAGGCACCGACCTTACCAGCCGTGCCCCCCATCATGGACATGGCATAGCCGACTTGACCCAACTGCTGGTTCAGCGCCTGAGTGACACTCGCGCCGGTCGAAACCGAGGTGGCAAAGTCGTTAATCTGCATGCCCAACTGCTGGGTGCCCTGCCGGGCGTTGCGCAGTTCCTTGGACTGAGCGTCTAGAGCATTGTTGTAACGGGTGCCGTTGCGGACAACGGCCTCGGTCGAACTCGAAAGGGCAGCGTTGGCGCTCGCCAGTTTCTTGGTTTCAGCCTCCAGAGCGCCAACACGGTTGATAAGGGTGGCGATAGCCTCCATCCCCTTGACGTTAGCTGCAATGTTAAAGTCAAGTGTGTTTTGCTGAGCCACGCTTTTGCCTTTCGCCCTCAATGATGAAGTATGCGGCCCATTCGTTATACTCGTCTATTGATATTTCTTCAATCTCTGCGATGGTTTTGCCGAGACGATCCGCCAGCGTAATTAAGTTATGCCGAAACGGATCGTTTCTCAGTTTTTTTCCGCATCCTCCACACTGGTCCCAGCCATCAGTTCAGCCGCAACAGTCGAGATCACGGCAACCTCTTCCCGCATCAGGACCGGCTTGTCTTCCAGCGTGAACAGCTTCTCTCCTTGGCCGTTTTCAGCCTTCAAGATGATGAGGTCCACCATCGCCTCAAACGAAGCCGACTGAAGAAAGCTGGGATGCTTGCGCTGGATCCTGTTCAATTCACCAGCGAGCAGGGGGCCGAAATAGACCTTTTCAGGACTGCCCGGCTCACCCCACTGCGGTACTTCGATATGACGCTTCTGGCTCGTCCGAGCCGCAATACGTTGTGCAATACTCATACTAACTCCTTAGTTGTTAGACGGTGGTGGTGGTAAGCGCCCCGGTCCCCTGCAAGGTAATGGTGGATTCGACCATCCCATCGAAGGACGCCGAGACGGTTTTGCCGGTGACGATTGCGCTGCCGCTTAGATAGGCATCGCCGCCGCCAGTGCCTTCTGGCATGAAGCGAACAGTGACCTCACTACCAACAGTCAGCGCACCTTGGCCGGTCGAGTCGGTTTCGTCCCAGAACACATCGACCGTGCCGGTCCAAGCCTTCAGGGTCGTCTTGTGAGTGCGATAGCTGTCACCCATCGAAGTGTCTTCAACGGTGTCAGCAGTCTCCTCAACCGAGTACGAGCGGATCTCAAGGATGTCGTTGCTCGCGCCGACCCGGACAGTGCCCTCGCTACCAGTATGCGTTGCCATGATCTACCTCTTAGGCCAGAGTCGAAAGCGTCAGAGCGCCAGTGCCCTGAAGCGTAATGGTCGATTCAACCATGCCGTCAAACGAGGCCGAAACGGTCTTGCCGGTCACGATGGCATCGCCGGTCAGATACTTTTCCGACTGACCAGCCGAGGTGCCTTCGGGGAAGAACGAAACGGTGACTTGGCTACCGACCGTCAGAGCGACCTGACCATTGGTGTCGGTCTCATCCCAGAAAACGTCCACGGTGCCCGTCCACGCCTTCAGCGTGGTCTTATGGGTCCGGTAGCTATCGCCCATCGAGGTATCCTCGACCGTATCAGCAGTTTCTTCGACCGAATACGAACGGATCTCGGCGATAGCGTTGGCACCCACCCTGACGGTGCCCTCACTGCCAGTATGAGTAGCCATTATGCAGTCTCCTTAGCGGCCTTGGCCTTTGGTTTTTCCTTGGCCGGTTCTTCGGTAGTCCAACCAATGCTGCGATAATACTCCACAGCATCGGCACAAGCAAGAATCTTGTCGCCACTGGCGTTATAGACGGGCACCATTTTCATCGCGCAGTCTCCACATCGCCAATGCTTGTAACATATTCGACGGCATAAACCAATCGTGCTGAGCCAATTCCGTTCTGGCCATCGACATTGATGTCAGTTTCGGTCGAGGTCAGGATGCAGGATTTAGCCAAGCCATTCAGGCTGAAGTCTGCCGCAATAGCCTCTTCCGCCGAGACGCAGATACCGTCAATGGTATCGTGGATAGTTGAACTAGCGCCCTTGGCGTAAATCTCTACCACAGCGTTAATGACGCGGCGCAGCGTCCGAGTGCCGACCGTAATCAGTCCGCTGCTCTCGTCGGTGGTGTAAACGCAAATAGCAGGCAGTTTGGCATCATCCAGCGCATAGCGCCGCATCTTGTACACGCTCGACCCAGTGGTAGGCAGGCCCGTCACCAGCGTGGCAATGCGGTCCCTGATCTGCTGGCGAACGTGGGCCATTAAGCCTTCTCCAACATCAGGGTCGAAATGCCGGTGCCGTCAGTGATAACCACCCGGACGTAATAGTTCACGGAGCGGATCGTAATGCTATCGCCATCGGCTGCGTTGGGAGCATCGACCGTGCGGCAGACGAACTGCGGGGCCGGGATGGTCACATCCATCATCTCAGTGATGTTGCGGCTTGCCTGCGGAGCATCAAAGATGCCTTGGATCGTTACCGGACTGCCTGCCAGCGGCGTATAGGTCGCCGTCTCGGCGAAGTCGTCGAGAGACAGGAAGTCCAGCAGATCGGCGTCGGTCTCGATCACTTGGCACCCTTCGGCGGACGACCGCGCCGGGGAGCAACGGGATCGCGATGCTCTACGGCCAGCGCCTCGGCCACCCGGATCTCTTCAGGATCAACCTTGACCGGCATGGCGTCGGCCACAGGCACGAACTTAGAGGCAAGCTGCTTGGCTTCATAGTCCGAAAGCTCAACGATGTCGCCAACCTTGGCAATGCCTTGGCTAGTCACAACACCGCGAACACACTGATACTTGCCCATCTTCTTCTCCGAAACTTGGCCCATCATCGAGGCGGTAGACAATACCATTATACTCTCCTCAAAGGATTGGGGTGGCCGCGACTTCCAAACGGCCACCCCTCCCCTATCGCTTACACGCCGTCGTTGTTGTAGGCGAACGACACAGCGTTGCGCACAGCAACGTCAACGCTCTGGAGCGCGACGATGCGGACAGTGCCGCTCGACGAAGCGGTGTACGGGTCAACCGTCAGGTCGAGACCGCCCCACATGCCGATCAGGCAGTCCGACCAGTTGCCGAAGTAGACGTTACCGGCAGTGGCCTGCTGCGAGCGGATCACGCGATAGCCGTTGGCTTCGCCGTTCTCCAGCACGAACATGCCCGAACCGCTGTCCTTGCTCTTCGTCTTCAGCCCGCCATAGGTGGTGGCATCGGTGATGTAGGCGAGGTTGCCGAACAGAGCGTTGTCAGCAGCGACCATGGTTTCCAGTTCGACCATTTCGGCGAAGGTGGGAACCGCAGCAGCGAACGACGACGGCTTGTTGACACCGCTGGTGCTGAGGATGCCGGTCGGCTGACCCGACGAACCCGAACCTTCGAGCGCGCCCTTGTCGATGGCCAGAGCCAGCGCCTGAGTGATGTCGTCACGAACCAGAGCTTCCACAGCCGGGGTCGACTGAAGGATAAGCTGACGGGTCATGTCGGTATAGGCACCAACGGTCTTGGGCGACAGGCTGACGGTGCCGAAGGTGGGTTCCGACTCGCTCGCGGCGTTACCTTCGGTCGCGATCCAGCCAGCGGTCGCAGCGGCGGTCTTCTTCGGGATCGCCACGTTGCCGATCAGGCCCGGCAGCATGCGGGCACCGGCCTGCATGACCGACGACTCGTTACGCAGAACGTCGATGAACTCACCGGCGAGCAGGTTGGTGGCAACCAGTTCGTTGTCGTCCGAGGTGTTCAGGTCGCGCTTCCACACGCCGAGAACGTCGGTCGGGATCATCAGGCCCGACGAGGCGCGGCCATAACGCTGAGCGGCAGCTTCCGAGATCTCGAACTCGAAGCCAGCAGCTTCACGCAGACGGCGGTCGCCCGGATTGGCCAGAGCGGCAATCGCGCGGACAATCGAGAACTGACGGATTTCCTTGCGGGTCATCCCCAGATCGTTGTTGTCGAGCGGCTTGTCGTTCCCGATCACATCCAGCAGTTCACCACGGAACTGTTCGATGCTCTTGCCCGAACGAATAGCAGCATCGGCGAGGTCACGCTTGTTGTGGCGCGCGCCAAGCTCGATGATAGCAGCGGCATTACGGGCGGCAGCTTCGGCAGCTTCGGCCCGAACCGCATCCAGATTAATCTCGTCCATTTTGGACTCCTTCTTGATGGATGGTTCAACACTTGGTTTGGGTTCGAGAGCAGCCGCGCTCCGGCCCACGCCAACTGACGGGTCAGCCGGGATGGAAACGACGGATACCTCAAGGGGCGACCACGAACGAACAAGGTACTCGTCCTTGTTCGAAGCAGAACGCTCCATTTTGTTGACGCGGTAGCCGACGGAGACATTCCCCCGGATCCCATCGACAACATCCTGAAAAACCTCCTGCGCCAGTGCAGAGCGCCCGAACCGGACCTTGGCCCGCAGCACCCTGTCGGCAGAAAGTTCGACAGATTCGATTACGCCAATCTGGCGCTCCATGTCATGATCGAGCAGCAGCGGCGCACGGCCCGACGCGAGGAAGGCGAGATCAATCGCGCCCTGCTCATGGACCAGAATTTCCTTACCAAACGACCGCTCGACCGGCAGTTCCGAAGAAACGGCAATCGAAACCGTCCGCTTCTTCTCGTCAACGCCGCGAATGTCCATGTCGAAGCCACGACGCTCAAGATCGACCACGTTCTTGCGGTCGGCGTCCTCAACGTCAGGCACCATGTCCTCGGCGTCGGGGGTTTCAGGCTCAGGCGTGTCCGAGGTGTCAATCTCGACCTCGACCTTAACCGTCATGCGTTCTTCAAGATCGTCCACTGGCACTACTCCTTGGCCATACGATACAGCAAATACTGGCCCAAATCAATTCGGCTCAGCATCAGGCTGGGTTTGCGTCTGCCCCTTGGTCTGCGGATTGCCGCCGAACGGCCCAAAAGCCAGATCAAGGCCAAACTGAGCCGCCAGTTCCTTGTCACGCTGCCACTGGCTGAACGTCTCTTCGATGTCGCGGCCAAACTGGCCAGCCACATCGCTCATGGACATGATGCCGTTGTGCATTCCGTCCACGACCGCCGAAATTTCCTTCTGCGGGTCAACCCATTGCCACGAACGGCCACGGAAGGTCGAGGCAGCGAAAAACTTTTCGAACCGGGTCGCCGGGACCGGGATCAGCCCGAACTCCATGATGTGTTGCAGCCAGATGGCATAGGCGGGCATGACAAAATGCTCGATCACGAACCGCTGGAGCATCTTGTAGGCATCGCGCTCTTCCAATGCGCCTTGGCGCACCGAGCTATACGAGGTTTCGGCCAGATCGCCCGACAGGCTGGCATAGGAAACGCCGAGACCAGAAGCGATGCCGCGCAGGATACCCTTCTGGAAGTCCGAGAACGCCGTTGCCGGGTGGTTTGGGTCAAACGCCTTGAAGTCCACGCCAGCGGGAAGCTGGTGGAACGTGCCCGGCTCAGCATCAATGATCGGAACCGTGTTATCGTAGTCGTCGGCAGGCATATCCTCGCCGGACTCCGAGATAAAGAAGCCCATCTTCGATGCCGCCATACGCGCGGCCACCAATTCGGCCTCGCGGTGGGCATTGAGCATCTTCAACTGGGTAATCGCCGGGGCCATCCACGGCTCACCACGTGTCTGACCGGCCCGATCAGGCGAATAGATGTGCAGCATGTTCTCCGCCGGAATGCGGACGGCTGCGCGCTGCGATGCAGCAGCAAAGTCATAGTCACCGGGGTGGCGCGGCTTGACCCAGTAGGCCACCGGACGCTGGTATTCGTCCAGTTCGATCCCCATGCGGATCTCGTTGCCGCCCTTCAGGCGCTCGTTCTTCTGCTCGTCGATCTGGTCAGCTTCCACCGGGTGGAAGGCAATACCATGCTTAAAACGGCGGCTCTTGATAACCTGAATGAACGCTTCGCCGTCACGGGCGACGGTTTCAATGACGTATTTCTCCAGATCGACGCGGCTGCGCTTGCCATCCGGCGTAAAGTTGCCCTTCAGGCTGAAAACGGCCCAAGCCTGCTCGATGATCTGGTTTCCAATGGCGTCGAGGCTGCCATCGGTGTTGCGCGCCTTCACCTGAAGGGCAAAGCCGTTTTCACCCACCACATTGGTCTTGAGCAGGCTGAGGTAGCGTCGAACGTAGACATCATCACGGGCCAAAGCGCGCGAGCGGTTCCGCATCGTCACTAGATCGGAGCGAAGCTCGCTGTCCGCGCTGCGGTTAGAGCTCAGGAAGTCAGCGAACAGCCGACCAACATTGGCAGCGTGATACGATCGCTTGCGCACCGGAGCAGCACCCGGCTTCTCCGGCAGGCCAAGAAGATTACGCCATACGCTCATAGGAATCGCACCTTCACAGTCGTCTTGGTCGGCTTGCCCAAGGCAATGGCGTTGTCGCGCCGCTCCTTGACCACTTCCTTGCGGTAGTAGTCGCGCCATTGGAGCAGATCGGTAATGCTCATTTTAGAGATCGAGCGGCCCTGAATGGCGTAAGACGAAACGTCCTTGTCCGCACGGCCCTGAAGCAGCGACTCAATCTTGTCGAGCATGATCTCGGCATGGGTGCGCGGATCCGCCCCGTTGTTGTCGAGATCGGCAATCGCCTCAAACTCACCGCGCTCAACGACGATCCGGTTTCCGCTCGCCGTTTCGGTAATCTCAAGCTGCCAGTGGTAAAAGCCGACCGTAAAGGCCGACGAGGTGGCGCTGTCCACCTTGAACAGGTAGTAGTCAGTCCGCTCAGTCGCAGCCAACTTGATCTCGGACGCGCCGCCAGCAGTGATCCGTGCCACATATTCAGCCGAATGCGTGGCAGGCGGATAAGACTCGGCCAGAGCAGTCTTTTTCCACTGGATAAAGTCGCCAACCACTATCTTGAGCGGTTCGCCCTCTGGAGCATTGCTTTCGTCGAATAGGTTAGCCATCAGCCCTCAACGCCAGTTATTCGCAAATCCGCCCTTCGGTCTCGCCCGCTTGGGGCCAACCAGAGGATGCGGCTTCGCCACCTCCTTCGGGGCTGCAACTTCCGCCCTACGCTCCACATTAGCATAAAACCGCCGGACAATGCTATCCATATTCACATTTAATATGTGAAAGGCGGCAATTGCGTAGACTCTAACGTCCAGCGCCTCGTTTCTTGTCCGAGTTTTGACCCAAGTGCGGGTCGGATAGCCCTTGTGGTACTTGATGACTTGCTTCTCAGCAGTCAACTGCCGGAAATACTCATCGTCTCGCTTCGTCGGAAAGTGGCAGTAGCCCGGCCCCGGCTCATCGATGCGCAGCCGGGCGTAGTGAAGCTCTTTTGCCGTATCTACGCCAATGGCGTATAGCGGAACCTTGCCCACGTTGTTTTTAGATGGCCGACCGACAATAGGTTTGCCCTCGCCGCCGACGCCCTTAATGGCAAATACCCGGTGTCCAGCGCGAGTCTTGGCGTAGTTATACACCGCCCGTGTATGGTGGCCACCGGAGTCAACGCAAGTGGCCCGGATCAGCATAGGCTCGCCAATCGGATGCTCATAGGTGGCCAGCACGATCTCGTCCAACTGCGCCCACAGCCTCGGCGACGACGGATCGCCATAGAGAACGTGGTATTCAATCTGCCATGTCTCTTCGCCAGCGCCCCAGCCAAGCACCTCGACTTCTAGGCGGTCGTCCTGAACGTCAACACCAGCCGTCAGCAGCACCACATCTTCTGGGATACCCTCGTACTCTTCGCGGCGCTGCGCCACGGAATAATCGTCCACGCCGTCGCCCTGATCTTCCCATGTTTCGGCGAGGATCGTGTTGACAAAGGTCTTGAGCCGCATCGGATCCTTGCGGCAAGCAAGGAACTCCTCGACCGTATCCACCAGATCGACCCACGGCGAATAGAGGGCATTAAACCAGAAGCCAGCCGCGCCGTTGAACGGTTTATGCGCGATCCATTGGCCCTGAGCCACAGCAGCGTGGCGCTCGCTTTCGCTCCATGCCGCGCCGCATTCGTTACAATGGTAGCGCGCCGTCTTGGGGTTATCATCCTGCCACTGGACGTTTGACCAGAGCAAAAGCTGGCTGTGTGAGCAATGCGGGCACGGCACGTAGAACTTGCGTTGGTCGGTCTCTTCGTAAGCGTCTTCAATCCGGCTCGCACCCTTATTGGTCGGGGTCGAGACCTGAATTATCTTCCTGTTCCAGAAAGTGGCAGCGCGTCGCTTGGCCAGAGATATTGGATCGCCTTCCTCACCCGCTGACGGAGGGTATCGATCCACTTCGTCGCATAGAACAACGCGAATAGGACGAGAAGCAAGGGAAGATGGACTGTTAGCGCCAACAAGAGACAGAGCGCCACCCGGAAAAACCTTGTGAAGTGTCGTATTATTAGCATCTTTCGCCCTGCTATCGTTGACCAGCCCACGCAGAGCCGGGGTTGGACGGATCAGGCCCGCAGTCACACGGTCCTTGGAAAACGCCTGCGCCATATCGACGGTGGGCTGCATCACCAAGATCGGGCAGGGATCGTGGTGCATATGATAGCCAATGGTGTTGAGAATGGCCTCGGACTTGCCAGACTGCGTACCGCACATCACCACGACTTCGCGGACATTAGGATCCGAGCAGGCATCCATGATCCCGCGCTGGTACTCTGCGCGCGAAGTATACCACCGGCCCGGCTCAGCCGAGGATTGGCTATCCAGCCGTCGCTCATGGTCAGCCCACTCGGCCACCGACAGGCGAGGCGGAGGGGTTAGGCGCTTCATGGCCCCAGCCAACTGGGCTAGGGCTTCGGCGCGGATAGATGGATCTAGTGCTATCATTATAAACCAACCGTTAGGTTAGGAATCTATATGCCTTATAATTGCTCCAGACAACCCAGCCATAAAGCGCGGTCAGGAAACCAAGCCCGTAGCTGCCGCCATGATCCGCGAAGTGATAGAGGACCAACCCAGCAGCAATGGCGATGGCCTTGTAAGCCACCAGTGCGGGAACAAGGCCGATCTGCTTCATGCCCCATGCGACAACGGGGTTCTTCTCGTATCCGCCCTTATTGATGACCAGATAGGTCGTGATGGCATCCGCGATCTGGAGCGCGATAAAGGCGATCAGAAGGTAAATCATGCCCACACCCGGAACGGCTGTTCAGGCGGCACGATCTTCAGCGCTTCGATCTCCGCTTCCTGCTCCTCGGTCAGAGCATTGCAGCGGACGTTAACGTGCCATTCCGGGTATTCCACCGTGATCGGATCGCCGTTCTCGTCATAGCCCGTCACGCGGGTGATAGGCCCGATAACGTCGAGGCTCACGAAGGGGGCGGGATGCAGCGCGCCGTCCTCCTCATAAGCCAGACCCGCAGCGATCAGGGCTGCGTTCATCGTGGCTTCGTCGGGGGCGCGGAGATATAGGTCCATGTCGGTGTCTCCTTAGGCCGTCAGGGCTTGAAGCTGGGCATCTGAGAGCCTAGTCGGGTAGTAGCGGATGCTGCGGAGGTGGCCGTTGAGGAAGGAGGCGCTCCCCGCACCGTTTGCGCCCAAGATCAAGCGATCTACGGTGGGCGTTGACCCGCTTACGTCTGTAACCGCCGCTCCGCCGCCGAGCGAAAGCGCGAAATCATTGGCCTTGAAGGCAAACGCAACCTTGTTGATCGTGCCAATGGTGCCGCCATCAAGACTGGCTTGCGCAGCGCCACCAGCCAAAATGGCACCCTGAAAGTTGTTGTCGTTCTGAACCGTAATCCGGTTGTTCGTGGTGCCATCTGAAAGATTGGCTACCGAAAGCGAGGTCGTTGTGGAGCTGCCCCACTCAACCACCAAGCTGCCTTCAACGCCATTGAACCAACTCGCAAAGTTCGGCGCGTTGATCGCCGCCACATCCGCCGACCGCGTAACCTGCGAGGCCACCGTGGGGATGTAGCTGGTGGCGAAGGCACCGGCTTCGAGTTGTGCGCCGTAGATGAAGATGCCGCTGGTGCCGTCGCCAGCGAAGTTGGCTGCAATGCCGTCGCCGTTTTCCACGTTTATCCGGCAAATGTCGTTTGCAAGCGGAGATGGAACAGCAATGGCGCAACGATACCAACCATTACCGAAGGACGTAATCGTTCCGGTCATGGTGCCAGCCGTGCCGACAGTCCCGTTTACAATGTTAAACGAGCGGCCCGATGAGCCAATCCGCAGGCTGATCCAAGTGTATCCTGACGCCTTTACAAACACCGAAAAAACTTGTGCCACCGCCGAAGAAACCGGGGTTTGGTCAATCCGATGCTGGTTGTTGGCGGTGTCTGGGATAAAAAGGTCAGCGTCTACCGTGCCGTCAGGAGATGTCGTGGCGTTAGCCGTGACACTACCGTTGATTTTAGACCACGCCGCGTTATTAAACTCCTCCGACCGCAGCAGCAAGTTCGTCCGCTGCTCCTCGATCAGCAGGCCACGCGGGGCCAGCGTCACAGGGTCGTAGTCGAACCGGGGCGGGAACAGACCGCCGAAGTTGCGGGTGTAGTCGGTGGCGGAGGAGGCGGCTTCCGCCTGCGTTCCCCAGATGAAGATAGATGTGCCGGTGCCAACGTAAGACACCGTGCCATCAGTAGCGGCCAGCGAGTTGCCAGAAGCAGCAGGAACCATCGCCACGCGGAACACAGGAGCAGCGCCAGTAGTCGATCCAACCGCCACAATCCGATACCAGCCGTTGCCAACCGAGGTGATGCTGCTTGAAGTCAGGGTGCCACTCGCGCCGTTGCCGGTCTGCGTGATCGCGCCGGTCGCAAGGTTGGCGATGGCGGTAAACCAAGCGTTCGTGCCAGACCCACCAGTTCCGAGAAGCTGGACAAAGCTGTTCGTCCCTGCCTTCGCGTAGACCGAAAACGCATAAGTCGTCCCGGCTGCGGCCCCAGACGGGTTTTGCTGGATACGGTGCTGGCCGGAAGTGGCATCGTCCAGCATCGTATCCGCTGTCATCGTGCCGTCAGGTGCAGCCGTGCTATTGGCCGTAATCGTCGCGTTCGTCTTCGTCCAAGCCGCGTTCGCAAACTCGTTCGTAAACGTCAGCAAGTTCCGGCTCTGCGCCGTCGAGGCGATGTTGCCCGACGAGTTCACGAAGGTCGCCGCAGAGGTGCGGGTGAAGTCGATGAGCTGGGGGAACGTATAACCCGTCATGGTCCGTATACCTCGTACTGATCCTGCGTGAAATTCAGCAGCAAAGTGTGCGGAACACCCGCAATGGCATCGATGTAGTTAAAGGTCTCGTAGCTGTTGTTCAGAAAGTTCAGCACCAGCGAAGGATTCGGCGCGGCAGTGCCGCCAGAACCCTGTCCAGAGGCGCTAACACCAAGGCGCAGTTCGCTGAGCCGCAGCATGAATTAGCGGCCAATCACCGTGGCCAGCGTGGCCGTCGTGCCGGTCTGGCGGATCACCGAAGCATGCCAAGGCAGGACATAGCCAACCGGAGCCGAGGTAATCGTAATATCGCTGTTTCCGTCCACTGCGCGGAACACGATGCTACCGGCGCTCACCACCACAATAGCCTTCACCGTATCGCCAACGGTAAAGTCGCCACCAGCGAGGCTGATGGTCGCACCGCCAAAGCCAAAGCTCTCAGCACCGCTAGTGAAATCCTTACGGTCGTAGGTCATAAAGCACTCCTTGCGCTATGGCACAATAGCCAAAGCAGGCAGGAAATGCAACCTACTCCTTCAGCTTATCGATCTTCCTTGGCCGACCACGCTTCTTCGGCGCAGGCTCGCCATCTTCCTCGACCGGAGCAGCCACACCAGTTTTCACAGGATCCACGCTGGGGTTGTAGTTCGCCAGTTCATCCAGCGCCTCGCGGACAGCCTCGTCCAGCCGCTCCTTAATGACGTTCACATCCATCGTGCCAGCCAGTACCGGGGCCATCTTGGTTGGAATAGCCAGCATCTTGGCCCGGCAGGCATGCAGAACACTCTCCCATGCCTTCACCACATCCGCCGTGAAGCACATGGTAGCCTTGATCCGCTGAAGCTCAAGCTCCGCAATCTCCGCCTCCGCGTTGATCTTGCGGGTGCGGGCCTCGTCGTAGGTCGAGCCTAGCAGGACGCCGCCGGTTGAGTTCTTCTTTTCCATCAGGTCTCGAAAATAGAGGAAAAATCCAAATCAGTAAACCGCGCCTGCTAGTTTGATCGGCTGTTACCTAGCACATTTATCGTCCCGCATGACTGCCGAGCGGTGTCGTCATGGCGCGGTAAACAGGACACTGCCACACGGCGGCGGGCCTGTCTAATCGGAAATTCCTCAAGAACGGGTTTCAAAAATCGTGTCTCTAGATTTTTGTCGGGGTCCTAATCACC
>JAAOEI010000224.1_pt1 | contig 23189 bp, 33 predicted proteins | sample 7059261 | NCBI WGS metagenome assembly JAAOEI01 (sample SAMN14008812, study PRJNA610033) | viral metagenome | isolation source: viral particles filtered from seawater | place: China: Hangzhou Bay, Yangshan Deep Water Harbour | collected 2017-10-31 | reverse complement strand
CAAAGAAGCGTCGTTCTCGGCAGCGTCATCTGGCACGCTCACATCTGATGCCGCAGTCACCTGGACGAACATCGCCGGGTCGCAAGACGCAACCCACTTCACCGCATGGGACAACATCTCGGCAGGGAACTTCCTCTTCTCGGGAACCATCACCGCCAACGCTTACACGGCGGGCGACACGTTCACCATCGCGTCAGGTTCCCTCACCGTCTCGCTGACCGTCGCCTCCTAAGTAGGCAACCGTGACGACACGGTTCATCCTCAACACGTCGCAACTCAACGATGCCGACGTCGGTCTTGACGGCCCGTCACCAGCGTTCGTTCTCAACACTTCGACGTTGGATGGCACCGGGAAACTTGACGGCACCAACTTCACCACTACCGCTACGGCGGCGTCGAGTCTTGGCGGGTTGGTTGCGGCGGCGTCGGGGACGGTCGTGCCGGTGGTGTCGGGTGTGGCTTCGGCTGCGTTGGGTGAACTCGTTGCTGAGGTCAGTGAAGTCACTGTTGAGGATTTCGGGGATGCTTCGGCTCCGCTTGGCGGATTGACGGGGTCGGCTACTGCTGGCGTCACAATCATCGGATCGGGGTCTGCGGGGCTCGGAGGCGCGACATCCAGCGCAACCGGGCTAGTCACCCACCCCGCTTCAGCGCAAGCCCTCCTGGGCGGTGTGAGTGCTACGGCCGTCGGCACGGCATTCGAGATTGGGACGATGACCGCCGGGTTGGGTGGATTGGTTGCGGCGGCTGTCGGGACGGTGACGCCTCAACCGCAACCCGATTCGGGTGGTGGCGGTGAACCGTACCGATACCCGCGACCGAAACGCAAGAAGGTTCAAGAAGTCGTCATCGTCGAAGACGAGATTGTCGTCATTCCGGTCAAAGTCGTGGAAGCGTATCTGACACCAATCGTCGTCGGATCGTCGGTGACTGCCGTCGGTGCGGTGACATTCTCTGCCGAAGAGGATGACTTGCAAGTAATGTTGATGCTCTAATGCCGTACTTCATTTCCGACTCTGCGCAAGGCTGCTCTGGTTGGGCAACCGTGAAGGAAGACGGAGAAGTCATCGGCTGTCACACCACCAAGCAGGCGGCCATCGACCAGATGGTTGCGGTGTCCATCGCCGAAGATTTGGAACCGGGTGGCGAATACGGTGAGCGTGTCTCACCGAACCTGCCTGCCGCATACCGTCCAGCATCGTCGGCAGACGTGCCAGCGAACCGCAACTGCGGAAACTGCGAATACTACAAGAACTTCTATTGCATGAGGTGGGACGCACTCGTCTCACCCGCCTATTACTGCGCCGCGTGGGAAGGTGTCGAAGGGACACCGAACGACAACCCAGGACAAACCGTTCAGACCGGCAACATCAGCGGCGAAGACGCCTACTACTCGGCACCGTTCATCAACATCTTCCGTCAACTCTCATCACTGCCCGCATACATCCGAGCCAACGCACGCAAAGGTCTTGACTACTACGGCAAAGGGTTGGGTGGCGACGGCCTCGTGGATCGCACGATTCGTGAAGCGCGTGAGATGGCTGCGGGTCGGATCACCGAGGACAAGGTGGTTCGTGCAGCAGCGTGGGGTGCTCGACACATGCCGGACTTGGATGCGGTGCAGAACAGCAACCCGAACAATGAACAGTTCCCCGGACCGGGTGCGGTCGCGTTCTATCTTTGGGGCATAGACCCGACAGATCCGCAACCTGCGTTGCGTTGGTTCGAGCGTGAAGCGGAGAAGGTGAAGGCCGAACGAGCCGACGCTCCTGCACCAGCCAAAGACCAGATTGAGGGTTCCAAGACGAATCCGAAAGGTTCCGCTGCTGGTCCTGCTGGGTCGAGCACTATCGACTTGGATGAGGCGACCGAGACGGGATTGCGGAACAAGGTTGAGGAGCACAACGAATCTTTGGATGCTGGTGATCCGTCGTGGAAGCGGGCAACTGTCGGAATGTTGAGGGCTGTCTATCGTCGCGGGTCGGGTGCGTATTCGACGTCGCATCGTCCTGGCATTAGCAGAGCGGCGTGGTCTATGGCAAGAGTCAACGCTTTCTTGGTACTCTTGAAGCGTGGCAGACCTGCGAATGCTTCGTACATCACCGACAATGACCTTCTTCCGAAAGGTCATCCACGATCCTCGAGGAACTCATGACCGACACAGTTGAGACACGCAGAGTTCAGTTCAGCGAGTTTGAGGTTCGTTCCACGACCGATGACGCCAGCGATTACATGTCGTTTCGTGGTTATGCGGCCGTGTTCAATTCACCTTCCCAGCCGTTGCCGTTCACCGAGATGGTGATGCCGGGTGCGTTCAAGAAGACGTTGAACTCCCGCAACAATGTGCGTATGTACCTCAACCATGATTCCAACATGCTGCTTGCCACGACCCGTGCCGGGACGCTACGCCTGGAGGAAGATTCCAAGGGTCTCCTGGTTGACGCTGATCTACCACCCACGACGGTCGGACGGGACTTGTCAATCCTCATGCAACGTGGCGATGTTGATTCGATGTCGTTCGGATTCTCGGTGCCTCGCGGTGGAGACAAGTATTCCGATGACGGTTCCAAGCGTGAACTCAAGGAAGTGCGTCTCTATGAAGTTTCGGTCGTGACTGGCTTCCCCGCCTACGAGGCGACGACCGCCAGCGTGCGTAGCTTGGACGCTCTCGCCGAACGCACGCAGGTCGATGCAGACAAACTCGCCGCCGCGATCACCGTGCTTGAAGCCGGGTCGGAGTTGAACGATGAACAGGCAGGGTTGTTGAGCGAAGTAGTTGCCAAGTTGCGCAAGCAGCCGGAGCCGGTGCCGTCGCGTATCGGTCTCATGCAGAAGCAGCTTGACCTTCTGAAGACCATCGCCTAGTATTCTTCGCACGGTTGATGTGCGGAGCCGCTGCAACTGCCAGCTGAGGAGCCTCGCTGGATGCGATACCAAATCCTTGCGTACCCAAATCAAAGTCCCGAAAGGACACTCACAAACATGAACGACTACATCCAGCGTCAAGTCGAGCAGCGTCAGCGTGCTTGGGAAGCAGCCAAGGCTCTTCTCGACACCGCAGCCGCCGAGAAGCGCGACCTGACATCAGAAGAAGAAGCGTCGTACAAGAAGATGAACGACGACCTCAACGAGCGTGCAGCTCGCATCGAAGCCCTCAAGGCCGATGCCGAGCGCGAAGCCAAGATCGAGGCCGCAACCCGCGACCTCGTCGGCCAAGTGCGCACGGAGAAGGCACAAGCCTTCGATGCGGACGTCATCCGCTCGATGGCCCGTGGCGAAACCCGTGGACACACGTTCGAGCAGCGCGACGTCGTCAAGACATCCACCGGTGCACCAGTTCCCACCTCGTTCTACAACCAGGTGATCGAACAGGCTCGTCTCGTTGGACCGATGCTCGACACCTCGACCACACTCCGCACGGCTGGTGGCGAAAACCTCCAGATCCCGTCGCAGGCTGGTTGGTCGACCGCAGCGATCACCGGTGAAGGAACCGCAATCAGCGAGTCCGACCCGACGTTCAACAGCTTCATCACCTTGGGCGCGTACAAGTACTCGTTCCTGGTGCAGCTCTCCCGTGAACTCATCGAGGACTCGGGCGTGGACATCCTCGCCTTCCTCGCGGTTCAGACCGGAAACGCCCTCGGCTACAAGGTCAACAACGACCTGACCGTTGGCAGCGGCTCGAGCCAGCCAAACGGCATCGTGACCGCAGCAGCCTCGGCTGTCACCGGCACCGCCTCAGGCCCGACGTTCACGGCGGACAACCTCATCGACCTGGCCTACAGCCTGGACGGCGCAGCGCGTCGTCTCCCCGGCGTCGGCTGGATGATGAACACGTCGTCTCTCGGAGTCGTGCGCAAGCTGAAGGACAACAACGGCGCGTACATCTTCAGCCCAGCGTTGGCTGACGGAAACGACCGCGTCCTGAGCTACCCGGTGTACGAGAACCCGGCAATGGCGTCGAATGCTTCGGCGACCAAGTCGGTGATCTTCGGACACCTTCCCTCGTACTACGTCCGCATGGCGGGCGGGTTGCGTCTGGACCGAAGCGATGACTTCGCATTCAGCGCGGACCTCGTCACCTTCCGTGCCACGATGCGAGTCGATGGAAACCTCCCACAAACCAGCCACGTCAAGTTCTACAAGAACGCCAACAGCTGATTAGTGGGAATCCACTGAAGTAAGGTTCAGTGGGCCGCGGCGAAACACGCAGGGTCGTCGCGGCCCACTGCAACTGAATACCACCTGCTACCTGCGAAAGGAGACTGCGTGAATGCGAGTAATCATCAAGGGAGTCCCATTGGACTTGGACGACCCGACGGCGATCCTGCTCTTGCAGCGGGGCGTAGCACACTTGCCAGAGGAGTCAGTCGTAGAACCCCGGATGCGGTCCGAGCACTCTGGTACTCCAACGCGCCCTGGGCGGGCACGGGCTACGGCCAACAAACCCAGCAAGCCACGAAAAGGCTCATCCAAGAAGGGCACGAAATCGCAATCCACGCGATCTTCGGGCTCGAAGCGTCAACCTCGACGTGGAACGGAATCAAAATCTACCCGCGAGGAATGAGCGCATACAGCGACGACATCGTCGCTGCACACTGGATGGACTGGACACAAGCATCCAACCTGCCGAAACTTCTCATGACCTTGTTCGACGTGTGGGTGTTGAAGTCTCCGAGTCTCGCCAAGATTCCGAACATTGCGTCGTGGGTTCCGATTGACCATCAGCCTTGCCCACCGGATGTGGCGGCCTGGTGCGAGAAACCCAACGTCATGCCGATCTCAATGTCGAAGTTCGGTCACGACCAGTTGAACCGTCTCGGTATTCGCAACGTCTACGTCCCGCACGGTATCGAGTCGGTGTTCAAGCCGACGCCGCACATCAAGGACAATAACGGTAAGCAGATCACCGGGCGAGACATCATGGGCTTCCCGGAAGACAGGTTCGTGGTGATGATGACTGCGGTCAACAAAGGTGCGCATCCTCCACGCAAAGCGTTCGCCGAGAACTTCATGGCGTTCAGCATGTTCGCCGCCAAGCACGATGACGTCGTGCTCTACATGCACACCGAACAGAACTCCTCGATGGGTGGCATCGACTTGAAAGCGTTGGCGGACATGTGCGGTATCGACGAATCCCGCGTCCGCTACTGCGACCCATACACCTACCGAATGGGTCTGCCACAGAATGCGATGGCTGCCCTCTACACGGGCGCAGACGTTCTCCTGGCAGCCAGTATGGGTGAAGGGTTCGGTATCCCGGTGGTGGAAGCCCAGGCGTGCGGGACGCCCGTGGTGGTCTCAAAGTTCACTGCCCAGCCGGAGCTCGTCGGGGACGGGTGGATGGCGGACGGTCAACCGTATTGGGACCCGGCACAGTTGTCATGGTTCTTGACTCCTTCGGTGCCGAGCATCTTGAACGGGTTGGAGCAGGCGTATGCCCGTGGCCGTGGCCGTTCCCAGAAGGCTGTCGAGTTCGCCCGACAGTACGAAGCCGATCATGTCTACGAGACGCATTGGAAGCCAGCAATGAAGGAGATTGCTGAATGGTGCCGCTTGTCCCAGTCCTAATCGTCCCGGTGCTCACCGAGCACGAGCGGGTTGATGCAATGCTCACGTCATTCGATGGGCACATCGGTGACTTGGTGGTGATTGACAACGGCAACCATCCCAAGTGGGAGCCGCGTACCACGAAGGCTCGAGCGATCTACCACTATCGAATGCCGACGAATCTGGGTGTTGCTGCATCGTGGAATCTCGGTATCAAGGCGACGTGCAAGTCAGCCGGGTGGATGATTGTCAATCATGACGTCGGCTTCGGTGCCGATGGTGTGGAGCAGTTCTTCGGGTTGGCTTCGCCATCCAACATCGTCCTGGGCGGCAAGCCGCCGTGGTCATGTTTCTGGGTCGGCTGCGAAGTCGTGAAGAAGGTCGGGTTGTTTCACGAGGGCTATCATCCCGCCTACTTCGAGGACAACGACTATGAGGTTCGGGCGCAACGCAAAGGCGTGGAGGTTGTCCGGTCGGCTGCGGCAATCTTCCATCGGAACTCAAGCACCCTGCAATCCAAGGCCGAATACCAACAACTGAACCAAGCGACGTTCGATGCGAACCGTCGTCTGTTCGAGGAGCGGATGGTGAAAGAGCACCCGTTGGATTGGGACTTGTCCCGCCGGTTGGAGTTGGGGTGGGACTGAAACTGGTGGTCGTATGTCCTGCTAACGCGGTGACTGGTGGACCTGAGGCGATGCACCAGTTGGTGCATACTGCCAATCGGGTGAGACGCGGATCAGCCGCGATTCTCTATTGGCCGTTCCTGCATCAAACGACGCCGACCGCGTATCAGCACTATGTCTGTCCGAAGGTGCTGCGTGACCAGGTGCCTGAGGATGCGTTGGTGGTGTTCCCGGAGATTTGGCCGGAGATGGCGATGACGTTCAAGAATCGTTGTGCGTTGTGGTGGTTGAGTGTTGACAACTTCGGTTCACATGGGCAACGCGACATGCGCAACATCTCGATGCACCTCACTCAGTCGGAATACGCCTACGACCACGTCTCCAGGAGCGGGTTCGGTAATCCACACATGTTGACGGATTGGGTGAGTGTTGCCGAGGTGGAGGTGGATCGGTTGCCGATGGTGGCAGTGAATCCTGCGAAGGATGCCGGGCTGTTGCAACCTTTCAAGAAATTGGGGCTGTTCAACGTGGTTGAGTTGCGGGGCATGGATTCGTTGCAGGTTGCCAAGACGTTGCGCAGCAGCGCAATCTATGTCGATTTCGGGAAGCACCCCGGTAGGGATCGGTTGCCTCGTGAGGCGGCGTTGGCAGGTTGCACCGTGTTCTCTTCGTATCACGGGTCGGCCCGGTATTGGCAGGACATGCCGCTCCCGAACTGGTACAAGTTTGATACCGTCAGCGAACTCAACGACAAGATCGTTGAGGTGTTGGGTCGGACGATTCCATCGGCTTCGCAACTTGCGTATCGTAAGTGGGTTGAAGGGAACCGGACGATGTTCGAGCGTGAGGTGGAATCGTTGCTGTCGGTCGTTGAGTAGTATTGACCCGACATGGCCATCACGAACGGGTACGCCACACGCAACGAAGTCAAGGCTGCGCTCCGCATCGGCACCGCCGATACCGCGGATGACACCCTCATTGACAACTGCGTCGGTGCCGCATCACGCCTGATTGACGGTTATTGCAACCGCCAATTCTGGGCCGTCTCCTCGGCCGTGGCCCGAGTGTTCCAAGCCAACACCGAATACGTCTGCGACGTGGACGACTTCTACACCACCACCGGCTTCATCCTCAAGACCTCCACTTTCGCCGACGGGAACTTCGACGTCACTTGGGCATCCACGGACGTACAACTCGAACCATTGAACGGTGTGCTCGACGGACTCACCTGGTCCTACGACAAACTGCGAGCCATCGGTGACTACCTTTTCCCGACCGTCAACGCCAACTACGGTGAACAAGCGTTGGTACAAGTCACCGCCAAATGGGGTTGGGCATCCGTGCCTGAACCAATCACCCAGGCGTGCATCATCCAATCGTCACGCATCTTCAAGCGATACGACTCACCGCTCGGCGTAGCCGGGTTCGGCGATCTCGGCGCAATCCGCGTCTCTCGGTTCCTTGACCCTGACATGGCTCAGTTGGTTGAGCCGTACCGACGGATGCGGATGTTCGCCTAATGCCAGCAACACCATCCCAAGTCAAAGACGGACTCACCGCCGCCCTCCAAACCGTGTCGGGTCTACGCGCCTACGACTACCAGCCGGACCAAGTCAACCCACCGTTCGCCTTCTCCACGCTCGATGAAATCCGATTCCATCAGACCGGCATGGGCAGCGGTGGAGTCGTCATGGACTTCACCATCACCGTCGTCGTCTACCGCCAATCGGAACGAACCGCCCAGGACGAACTCGACAAATACACGGCGTATTCGGGAGCCCAATCCATCCGGGCGGCCATCGAAGCAGACCGCACCCTGGGCGGAGTGTGCGACGACCTGATCGTCAACTCGTCCAGCAACTTCACCAACATTGACGCCAACGACACCCTCTACCTGACGATGGACTTCAAGGTCACGGTGTACGCTTAGAGCATGGCGAAGTATCTTGTTTCTGGACCGTTCCCGGTCACTGGCGTTCAGCCAGGCGGGCATGTGGACGGCGAAGGCATCGACAATGTAGAGTTGTTGATTGCGGCAGGCATCCTCACGCCAGTTGCAGAATCTTCCAAGAAATCCTCAAAGGCCGATAAGGCAGGAGACGAATAACCATGGCAAAGCTAGTCCTCAAAGACGCGAGCATCGTGTTCAACGGCACCGAGATTCAGTCGAACGTCGCCTCGGTGACGCTGTCCACCACGGCCGCTGAAGTTGCGACCACTGCCTTCGGATCAACTGCCCAGACCCGCGTCTCCGGACTCATCGACAACTCGGTGACGTTCAGCATCCACAACGACTACAACGCCATCGACGGACTCTTCTTCGGTCTCGTCGGCTCGACCGCAGTCACCTGCGTCGTCAAGCCCAACGGCACCGGCGCAGTGTCCTCGGCGAACCCGAGCTACACCTTCTCGGTGCTCGTCACCGAATGGACGCCAGTCAACGGCGCGGTCGGCGAACTCGCCACCGCAGACGTGACGTTCCCGATCTCGGGCGCAATCACCAAGGCAACCGCCTAATCTCAACCACTTCACCCTGCGGAGGTAGACAATGAAATTAGGGCTCATCGTTCACGCGAACGACGGCAAGCAACGACTCGCAGTCGTCCAATACGCAGACTTCTGCGCATTCGAGGAAGAGCACAACTGCTCGATGGCCAAGATTGAGGTCGAGATGAAGATTCGTGACCTCGGCTGGTTGGCGTGGCATTGCGAGAAACGAAACAAACTGCACTCACTCTCATTCGTCGACTGGCGCAACGAGGTTGAGAACGTCAGCCTGGGAGATTCGGAGGACAACAAGATCGTCCCTTTGGAGAAGAGTCAGCCCACTGGGTAATCGCCTATCTGGCGTGCGAAACGGGCATCGCCCCGTCGGTGTTGCTGACTGAATCCCCGAGAATGATCTACACGATGTTCGCCTACCTGCGTTGGAAGGCCGTGAAGATGAACCCGAACACGCCGTACAATCGCTGACATGGCATCCAAACCAATCGGTCGCGCCGGGGAAGTCCAGTTCGCAGCCGACGGACTCTTCGAGTTCCTCCGTATGGCAGGGCAAGCCGACCCGGAGTTCAACAAGAAGATGCGTATCGCAGCCGAACAAGTCGCCCAACATGTCGTAGACCGAGCCAAGGTCAACGCAGCCGGACAACCCAAGCACGGACAGAATCGCCCCGGCTCATCCGGCATGTCTCAAGCCCAAGCAGTCGTCAATGGTCTCCGCGCTCGACGCGACCGAATCCCGACAATCAAACTCGATCACAAGCGTGGCTTCGTCTCAGCGTCCCGCCCGAATCGGAAACGCAAGACCAAGGTGACGATGGGTGACGTGTTCTTCGGAGCCGAGTTCGGAGGTCGTCGCCGACCCACGACCCTTCAGTTCTTGCGTCATCGTGGCCGTCAGGGCTACTTCTTCTGGCAGGCAGTCCGGGACAGCAACAGCTACATTGCCAAGGAATACAGCGAAGCCATTGACCGCGTATTGAAAGAGCTTGCCGCAGGCGCAACCTGACGCTACGCTGACCTACAAGGAGCCCGCCATGTTCCCAACATCAAGTCATACGACCGACCCTGTTCGCGCCGTCCGGTTCGACTACGTCAAGTCCATCATCCCCAAACCGTTCGCCGAAGGCTGGCCGCAACTCTGGTCACGGCTCTGCGTCCGCAAGGAAACGAAACGCAAGGATCAGCGTGGCTTGTGGTCTCCAGTCATCTACGCACCTGGTTCAACCCGCAGCAACTACAACGTTGAAGCGGTGACATGTCTGGTCGTGGACATGGACGGCGAATCGTTCGACTACGCCAAGTTGGACGGTCTGGAATGGTTCGCCTACACCACTTGGTCTCATCGTCCCGACGACGAACACTGGCACCTTGTCTTGCCATTGAAGGAGCCGGTACCCGCACATCGTTGGGGTGAGGTGTGGACGAAGTTGCATGAACGAATCAACGTGGTTGGCGACCCGGCGACCAAGGACCCTGCTCGAATCTTCTATCTGCCTCAATACCCGGTCGGCAAGTTCGGGTGGTCCGCTCGTCGCTTCGGTGAGGGTGCTCGGCTTGACGCCGAGTTGGATGAGAAGTTTGTCCCTCAACCTGCGCACATTGCGCGGATGTCACGCACCGTGGAGACACGCAAGCGTGTGAAGCATTACTGGCAGTCGGAGGATTGGTGGAACGAACCTCAGGACTTGACGCGGTTCGCTGGGATGACTAAGCAGCAGATTGCCGTGTCGTTGCGTGCCGAGTTCGCCGAGCTGAGAAAGTCCCTCTCTCTGGACTGAGTAGAATTGCGGCTCATGGCCGTTGAGCGTTCATTCGTTGTCAAGCTTCTTGCTGACCCAAAGGACCTGCTCAAAGCATTCGGTGAGGCAGGCAAGGCCGCCACCGACGCCTTCGGTGAAGCCAACAAGCGGGTCAATGAACTCGTCCCAGGGTTCTCCAAGATTGCCGCAGCATCAGCAGTTGCGTTCGCTGGATTGACGGCGTTCGCCACCGGGGCAGCCAAGGCCGCCATCGAGGATGAGGCCGAGCAGGCCAAGTTGGCAAAGACGTTGCAGAACGTCGTCGGAGCCACGAAGGAAGCGGTTGGTGAGACGGAGGACTTCATCAAGGCTCAATCCCGCTTGACGGGATTCACGGATTCTGAGTTGCGTCCAGCGTTGGAGTCGCTGGTTCGCGCTACTGGTGATCTGAGCGAAGCCCAGCAGCAACTCATCTTGGCACAGAACATTTCGGCTGCGACCGGGGCACCACTGGTCGAGGTGTCGAATGCCTTGGCGCGTGCGAACCTTGACAACTTCAAGTCGTTGGTGGCGTTGGTTCCGGCGTTGAAGGACAACATCAAAGAAGGCCAGTCTCTCGATCAGGTCTTCGGCGAGTTGAGTTCGACGTTCGCTGGTTCAGCTGCGGCTGCGGCGGGTACGACCGCTGGTCAGATCAAGATTCTTCAGAACAGTTTGTCGGAGGCTCGTGAGGCGATTGGTGCCGGGTTGATTCCAGCAATCTCTGCTGCTGTTGGTCCGTTGACGAAGTTGGCTCAACTGATTGAGGACAACGCCACCATCTTCTCGGCGGTCGTGATAACGGTTCTCACTTTCACCGGGACGATGACGGTTCTGGGTCTTGCGATGAAGGGTTATGCGGTGGCGGCTGGTTTGGCTGCGGTCGCAACTCGACTTCTCGGTACAACTATTTCGGCCAGTGGAATCGGCGGATTCGTCCTGGCGATGAGTGCGCTGGTGTCGGTGACGGTGCTGGCAGCCAATGCGTTGTTCAAGGCTGAGAAGGCGACGAAGCAGTTGCAGTCGGCGACGGCTGGTGCAGATGGCATAGTTCGAGCAGCAGGCAACTCCTACGTCTATCTCACCGGCAAGGTACTCCTCCTCAACTCCAGTTTGTCAAGGACAGTCAATGTTCTGGCTACGCAGAGTAATCGTTTGGAGGCGTTGGCTCGTTCCTATGGTGTGACCACGTTCAAGACGGGTCAGTTTGATGAGAAGACTGGTGGTGCTTCCAAGACGGTGATGACGGCTAAGGAGAAGATTGCCGAGTACACGTCGGTGTTGAAGCGTGCGCAGGGTGCGTCGGATGCGTTCGGTGCAGCTCAGAAGCGGGTTGGTAGCGCCCAGTTGTCGGTTGCTGATGCGAACGATGCGTTGAAGCAGGCGCAGGATGCGTTGGCGAAAGCTCAGCAGGGTGGTACTGCTCAGGACATTGCTGCGGCTCAACGTGCGGTGGCTGCTGCTGAGCGGGGTGTTGCCCGGTCGAAGTTCAGTCACGAGGAGGCAATCATTGCGGTGCGTGATGCCGAGCGTCAGTTGGCCGACATCCGCAAAGACCCGGAGGCAACTCCTGATGAGATTCGTAAGGCGGAGATTGCGTTGGCTGAGGCGAAGTTCAATGTGGCTGATTCTGAGGATCGGCAGATTGAGACGGCGAATGGTTTGGCTGAGGCTCGACGGAATCTGCGTATTGCGACCGATGGGTTGCGTGAGGGTGATGAGGAGTTGTTGCCGTTGCAGAAGGCTGTGGAGGCGGCTCAACGTCAGCAGACAATAGCCAACGATGAGTTGACTGCTTCTATCAAGGCTCAGAGTTCGGCGTTAGAGGATTACACCACAGCGTTGGCTGAGTTGGCTGAGGCTGCCAAGAAGTTCCCGAAGATTGCGGCGAATCGTCCGGCTGAGGGTTTGATTCCTGCGGTGCCTGCTGCGGTGACGCCACAGCCGATGGCTGGTGCCGCGGCTGCTGGTGGACCGACGGAAGTGAACATTACGGTCGCTGGTGGTGTCGTGAACTCGGCGTTGGTCGGTCAGGAAATCTACGAGTATCTGCGTGACTATCAGCGCGTCTACGGTGAAATCAAATTAGGTATCGGATCGACGGTGTAGCCGATGGCCAAGACAGCCATTTGGGGTCAGACGTACAAGGTTCTGCTCGATACCGGGCTACCCCAGGACGAGTTCATTCTTGACTCCTCCACGTTGGACGGGGCCGACGTACTCGACGGGAACGTCGACTTCGCTGACGTCACCGAGTTCGTCCTATCCGTCAACATTCGACGCGGACGAGCCAGCCAACTTGACACCATCGGACCGGGTCAAGCCACCATCGTCCTTGACGACAAAGCCTCTGGCAGATCGTTCGACCCAGCCAACACCGCATCCACCTACTTCCAAGGCGGATACGGCATCGCACCACGACGCTTCGTCCAAATCTATGCAGGCACCGCCGGAACCGAACCACTCTTCATCGGCCGAGTCAACGACCTTGACATCGACTACGTCCAACCAAACAACAGCTTCGCCATCGTCACCTCCGTCGACGACCTCTCCACCCTCGCCCGCACCAACCTGCTCCCGTTCAACCCGTCATCCCAACTCACCTCCGCCCGAATCACCACCCTCCTTGACCGACCAGAAGTATCGTTCTCCACCGCAACACGAGACATCGCCACCGGTGTCGCAACACTCGGCACCGTCGCCTACGAAGCCAACGACAACGTCAAAGCAGCCATCGACGCCGTCGTCCTGGCGGAAGACGGCCGCTTCTTCATAGATCGAGGCGGCACCGCAACCTTCCAACCACGCATCGACTTCACCTTCGGAACAGCCATCCTCTCTTTCTCCGACACCGCAGGGACCGCCTACGCCTACCAAGAACTCTCCGTCGGATACGGTGCCGAAACCCTCTACAACCGAGTCCAAGTCGGCGTCCAAGGATTGTCCGTCGCCACCGCAGTCGACACCACCTCCACCACCGAGTTCGGCGTCAACACCCTCAGCCTCTCCGACCTGCCACTCAACGACCTCGCAGCAGGCACCGCACTCGCCCAGAACCTCCTCGACAAATACAAGAACCCGGTGTTCCGATTCAACGAAATCTCCGTCACCCTCAACGGACTCAACGCCGCAGCCGGACAAGCAGTCTCCATCCTCGACATCGGCGACCTTGTCAACATCACCAAGACCTATCCGACCGGATCACCAGGCACCGTCACCAAGACGATGTACGTTGAGAACATCAGCCACGAAATCACACCCGGATTCCACCGCGTCCGACTCGGCCTCGGCCAAGCCCAACTGTTGACGCAGTTCATCTTGAATACTTCTGAACTTGACGACGTTGAGGTTGGGCTAGGATAGGCACGCCATGACGACACCGTTCCCGTTCACATCCGGGCAGACGCTTACCGCTGCACAGATGAACGCAATCACTACCCTGCCCATCAGCGACAAGACGACCTCATACACGCTTGTGGTCGGAGATGTCGGCTATCGAGTCATAATGAACTCGGCCAGCGCAACCACGATCACCGTCCCGAACAACGTGTTCGCTGCCGGTGACACCATCTTCCTTGCGAACAAGGGTGCTGGTACTTGCACAGTGACGGCTGGTGCTGGCACGACAGTGAACGTCAACGGATCTCTAGCATTGACGCAGTACGGAGGCGGCACGCTCGTGGCATTGTCGGCGTCAACCTTCACATTTTTTCCCGGGAGTGTAAAGAACACTCTCAACGTTGACTTCTTCCTTGCGGGCGGAGGCGGCGGCGGCGGAGCAGGCGGCGGCGGCGTCGCGTCGGGAGGCGGAGGTGCAGGCGGATTCATCACAGGTTCCGGCATCATCGGTAAGACGACCTACACCGTCAAGGTCGGCGCAGGAGGTGCAGGTGGCCCAACGTCAACCTCAAGCGGAGGCGACGCAGGTAAGAACGGGTCGGCATCATCTTTCATTGGGTCGGCAAACGGTGGAGGTTTCGGTGCAGGCGCAAGAGTCACGGTCGTATTCGACGGAGGTTCAGGCGGCTCAGGCGGCGGCGGCGGCGCCACCGGAGGCGCAGGTGGACTAGCGATTTCAGGTGAAGGCAACAACGGCGCAACGGCGGCGCAAGGCGGCGGCGGCGGTGGTGCGGGAGCGGCGGCCACGACCGCAACGGGCGGCGCAGGCTCAACCAACAACTACAACGGCTCTACGACTACCTATTGCGCGGGCGGTAATGCCACCGGAGGAACGGCAGGTTCAGCCAACACGGGCAATGGAGGTCAAGGGTCAGGTTCGAGCACAGGAACAACGGGCGGAGCGGGCGGATCGGGTCGAGTTATCATTCGGTATCTGACCGCCGACGCCGCAGGACTCAGCATCTCGACAACGGGAACGGTAAGCACCGGAACGAGCGGCTCCTACACTTACCACGACTACACGGCAACAGGGACATTGGTGATCGCATAATGGCACACTTCGCAAAAGTTGAGAACGGCATCGTCCGAGAAGTCATCGTGATCGGCAACGACGACGCACCGACCGAAACTGCAGGGCAAGCCTTCATCGCATCCATAGGCCTTGCCGGGACATGGATTCAGACCTCATACAACAACAACCCAATCGAAGGCGCGTCACGAGGCAAGTACGCGGGCATCGGCGACACATGGGACGGCACAGTCTTCGCATCTCCAGTAGTTGAGGATGCGCCCGAATAACAGCCTTCGCTGGCTGATCGTCGCACCGGCAATCATCTTCGCCTTCTGGCCGAAGAACGTCCAAGCCGAACCACAACCAGGACTCAACACAGTCGCCTACACATTCCCACCGATAGCGATACCGACTCGAAGCGACGACCTCTATCAGACGTGCGGAAACGAGATTGAGAACAACATCAACCGCAACTTCAACGGTGAACCGTTCCAACAATGCCCAAACGACTTCTTCATGGTTCACTACAGCGGATACATCACCATCCCCGAACACAGCACAATCCGCTTCATGGTTGCAGCGGACGACGGTGGAACCGTCAACATCGCCGGCACGGAGTTCGGGACATGGAACAACAAAGGTTGTTCCTGGTCCCAGCAAGTCAGCCTCAACGTGCAAGCAGGTTCCCAATCTTTGGACGGCTGGTTCTATGAATGGGGCGGCGGAACCTGCTACATGCTCGCGTGGAATGTAGACGAAACAGGCTGGTCCATCGTTCCGGATGAAGCCTTCACTCGAAACGAATTGCCTCCACCAACCACTACCACCGAACAAACCACTACCACCGAACCAGCCACCACCACAACGGAACCTGCGACCACCACGACCGAGGCAGTCACCACCACGACCGAGCCAGCAACTACCACCACTGAGCCAACCACCACAACTACTGAGGCCACCACCACGACGACCTCCACAACCACGACGACAACCACGACGACGACTACGACGGTCTACGTACCGCCATTGACAACCACCTCAACAACTCAACCCGAACCAACCACCACCACAACCACCGAGCCGGAACCCACCACGACGACACTCGAGCCGGAACCAGAAACGACTACGACGACCGAGTTCGTTGATCCAGTTCCCGAGACGACTCTGCCACCCGAACCTGAAACTCCTCAATCAACAACAACCGAACCAGCACCCACAACCACAACACTGCCGGAGCCATCAGAACCAGAACAGCCAGTTGACGAACCATCAACCACCACCGTATCCGTCGAACCTGAAACCGTGGAAGAGCTCCTCGCCGACGTCACCGAACTCGCCCCGGCTGCAATCGTCCAAGCAGTTGAACAAATCTTGACCAGCCAACCGACCGCAGAAGTCGCCACCGAACTCGCCACCAGTCCCGAAGTGTTGGCGGTCGTCACCGAAGAACAAGCGGAAGCAATCTTCGAGACCATCGCCGTTGAGGAACTCACCGTCACTGACGCCGAAGCAATCGTTGACGCAGTCCAAGACGCACCGAAGAAAGTACGCAAAGCATTCGAGTCGGCCATCAACGTATTCGGCGGACTGTTCGACTCCTATGTGATGGTCGGCTCAACCATCCCGGTCGATGAACGAAGGACACTTGTCGCCGTGTCTTCTACACTTGTTGCCGTCGGCACGAGCCTGCGTAGGCGAGATAGGTGATGTTCAAGAAGATCGGCAAAGAGATGCTCGCCCTGGGCTTCACCCTCGGCGCGTCAGCCATCACCATCATGACCCTCTCCGGGCCAGTCCAGAACTGGGCACTCTTATTCACGTTCCTCTCACTCGCACTACACTTGGCAGGAACAGCAACACAGGGAGACGGAGATGACAACTGACGTGCAAATCAAATCAAACCCCACCATGGCCAAGTTCTTCGACCTCGGTCAACGACTCTTCAGCCTCTTCATCTCCACGGCACTCCCAGCCATCACGACGGGTGCGGTGATCGGTGTCAGCGTCGGCAAAGCAGCCATCATGGCTGGTGCCATGGCCGTCATCGCTGTCGTCCAGAAACTCGCAGCAGCGTCCACCGACGGAGAGCTCACCTCCGAGGAGATTGCGGAAGCGTTCGGCAAGCCGAAGCAGAAGTGAATGCCTCGCCCGAATTGGCCCGTCCACGAAATCAAATGGTGCGAACACCTCGCCGGTAAGAAGCCGTCGCAAATCACCAGCGACATGCTGGTCCCGATCACTGGTGGCGGCAAGTTGGAGAAGTGCGCTGCTCGAGCATGGGAGGCGATGGTCAAAGCCGCCGCAGCCGACGGCATCACCTTGAAGCCGACGTCATCGGGTGATGCGTTCCGCAGCATCGAGCAACAGAAGGCTGGGTTCCTCAGTCGCTACAAACTGAAGCCGATACCGGGTGCATCAACCCGAACTTGGGACGGCAAGACCTGGTACCTGAAGAAGGGTATGGCTCCGATGGCTGCACCGATTGACGACATCGCCAACGGCTCAGCGCGCGGATCACGCCACCTCTACGGCATCGCCATCGACGTTGCCAACGCCTCCGGCCCAATTCTTGAATGGCTCTTGAAGAACGAGGAGCAGTTCGGGTTCAGCCATGAGGTGCTCGGCGATTCCAACGGCAAAGGTGCCGAACCCTGGCACCTTCGCCTGACCGACCCATCAAAGGTCCAAGATGCTTGACCAAGGCTGGGCATTGTTACTGGCGGGTATCGTTGCCGCGGTTGCCTCCATCATCGTCGCTGTCATCACCTCGTTCCGTAAGGAGAACCGTCGGGACCACGGGCTGGTGATGGAAGCCTTGGGTCGGGTATCCAACACCATTGACCGAGTCGAGGGTAAGGTGGACTCACATCTGGAGTGGCACATCAAGGAGGCCAACAATGGGAGAGTTGCTAGACGCGCTAAAGCAGGCAGCAGAAAAGCGTCCTAATCCGAGCGTCGTTGAACAACGACTGCGAGATTTCCTCGGTGAAGCCGGATGGAAAGACCTGACGAAAGCGGCAGTTGACAACGAGATCACCACTGCCGTTATCCACAGGGTTATCACCAACAAAGGGTTCAAGATTTCGTATTCGGCGATAACGAGGATTCGTCGGGAGCTCTGCCAAAAATGACCGCCTATGAACACCAATCACAACTCGACGAACTCCAACGCCTCCTCAAGAAAGCCCAAGCGGAAGCAGCCCGAAACAAGCGTCGAACCGACGACATCGTCCAAGCCATCTACCAGGCCGCTTATGAAGCCGCTAAGGGATCTGGGCGAGGACTTGCTGTCAAGCGTCCTGCCCTGGACAAGAGACGCAAGGGTGCCGAAGTTGCCCTCGTGCACGCCACCGACTGGCAATTAGGCAAGAAGACCTCGTCCTACAACATTCAGGTCGCCGACCGGCGCATCGCCGAGTTCACCGACAAAGTCATCAGCCTCACCGAAATCCAACGCAAAGACCACCCGGTCGACGAATGCGTCCTCATGCTCGGCGGAGACATGGTCGAAGGCGGAGGCAACGTGTTCCCCAGCCAAGTCTGGGAAATTGAAGCACACCTCTTCGAGCAACTCTTCGAGACCGCACGCATCATCGAACGCATGATCCGCACCCTCCAAACCAACTTCGCCAAACCGGTGCGCGTCGTCTGCGAATGGGGCAACCACGGTCGTCTCGGCCGCTACGGCGACGGCACCTACGCCGGAGACAACGTCGACCGGATGGCATACAAGATCGCCCAAGACCGCCTCACCGATCTCCCCGTCACCTGGCAACACTCCGACGGCTGGTACCAACGATTCGCCATCGGCAACTACAAGGTCCTCCTCGTCCACGGAGACGAAGTGAAATCCTTCGGCGGGAACGTACCCGCGTTCGGAATCATGCGCAAGGTCAACGCCTGGGCATCAGGAGTCATCGCCGACTTCAACGACTGCTACATGGGCCACTACCACCAGAACATCACCATGACCCTCGCCAACGGTGGTCGAGTGTTCGTCTCCGGCAGCATCGAATCCGACTCCGAATACGCCAAAGAGTTCGTCGCCGCCACCGGGAAACCATCCCAACGACTCCACTTCGTCAACCCTGAAAAAGGTCAAGTCACCGCGGAGTACGTCGTATGGCTCTCCTAAACGAAGCAATCTACGGTGTCGTCACCTGGCACGACGCCCACTCCGAATCCGACTGGCAAGACCTCGCCACCCTCGACCAAGACCCATACGTCGTCAAGACCGCCGGATGGATCATCCCCGACGCCAAACCCCACCATGTCGTCATCGTCCAATCCATCGGTTCCGACGACTCCTGCGACGGAATCATGTGCATCCCCGTCGGAATGGTCGTCTCCACCCAGGTAGTCAGCCGAACAGACCTCAGATAGCGTCAGCCTTAGACATCACAAGGAGGTGTCCACTATGCTGAAGGACGGTCAGTCCTCTGCCTCGGCGGGCGTCAAGAGTCGACGACCCCGCACCAGTTTCCTCCTTGGCTGGTGCGGTACACCCCAGACAGGACACACCCCATGAGAACCCTCACCGCAGCCCTCATCCTCTCCATTGCGGGCCTCCTCGGCCTCGTGCCAGCGATGGCCGCAGAAGCCCCACAGAGCCCTCCAGAGCCTCTCAGACGCCCCGTGGCGTCCAGCACCACCACAACCCCACCAGCCCCGTCCTACGACCTCCTAGAGGTCCCAGACGGCGAATCCTGCCCAGGTTGGATTGAGGTCGCCAGGCGGGTCGGCTGGCCCGAAGAAGAGCTCCCGATGGTTGGGGCCGTCACCTACTTCGAGTCACGCTGCCTCAACTCCGTCCGGGGCGACAAGCAAGCCTCATGGACTGCGTTCCAGATCCACACCAAATCGTGGTGCCGACCGACCAAGTATTACCCGAACGGTTATCTGCAAGCCGTGCAAATAGTCAAGACGTGCGAAGACCTGCTCGACCCGGAGACCGGGGCACGAGCCGCGTTGGCCATCTGGCAGTACGGCGGTTGGAAGCAGTGGACCACCTGGAAACAGGCATCCACCACTCTTGGATAGTAATGCCCTAAGGTGCGATTACCCACAAGGAGGGACAATGAAAATGAAACCAAGAGAGAAACTGCTACTACTCGGAATGTGCACATTCGCATGGGTGGGCTTGTTCATGACTGGACCAGAAAACCCTGACGACAAGTACGGACCGTTCGCAATCGGAATGTTCGCCGCCGGACTCGTCTGGGCATTCGTGTACGCGATCCACTGCTGGTCGCAATACATCCAAGAACGTGACGCCGACAAACTCAAAGAACTGTTGAAGCGTCGTGACAACCGACCCAATCGCTAACTGGTCCAACGAAGACAACGCCTTCATCGGGACATTCCCGAAGTGGTACCAGTACGCAGTCTGCTACGGCAAGTCGGGTGATCTGTTCTTCGAGGAAGGCGTGCGTCGGCTCGTCATCGAAGCCAAGACGTACTGCAACCGTTGCCCGGTGCGCGTCGAATGCCTGGAACACGCAATCAAGAACCAAGAAGTCGGCGTGTGGGGCGGACTCACCACCACCGAGAGGCGGCGAGAGCTGCGTCGTAGGATGAGATTCCGTGGCACATCCCAATAAGCGCAAAGGCAACCGGGCCGAACTGTTGGTTGCGAAATGGTTGCGGACATGCGGATGGTTGCACGCCGAACGGAGCCGTGCCGGATGGACCGATGACCGTGGCGACATCGACGGCCTGCCAGGCGTCTGCATCGAAGTGAAGAACGAGAAGAAGATGGACATCCCCGGCTACATCCGAGAGCTTGAAACCGAGATGGCGAACGCCCGCGCCTGGACCGGAGCCGTCATCGTCAAGCGTCGCGGATCGGAGAACGTGGACGACTGGTATGCCGTCATGCCAGCCAAAGTGTGGGCCGAACTCTTGGCGATGCTTGACCGACCAACACCGAGCCGATAAGGTACACTTCGTAATCCCGATAAGCCCAACTACAAAGGAGCCCGCCAATGCCCGCCACCGACGACTTCACCACGGGTGAAGCACCCAAAGACCGATGGGGTCGATACCTCATCACGACCCGCACCGGGAAACAAACATCATTCCCGCGAGTCACCACCATCGCCAAATGCTTAGACGACGAAGGAGCACTGACCGCATGGAAAGGTCGCATGACCGCAACCGGACTCGTGCAACGCAACGACCTACTCGTCGCCGCATCAGCAGCACTCGACGACCGCAACGCACTCGACCGCATCGTCCAACAAGCCATCGAAGCAGCAGGCGCATCGAGCAAAGCCAACATCGGCACCGCACTCCACTCACTCACACAAGCCCTCGACCTCGGCCAGCAACCAGCAATCCTGCCTGGTCTCCAGGGCGACGTTGACGCCTACCTGAAAGGCATCATCAAACACGGCGTCGTCATCAGCCCCAACCTCGTCGAGGTCCTGCTGGTGAACGAGAAGTTCGAGTATGCGGGCACCGCTGATCGCATCGCACGATTCACCACCCGCAAAAAGAAACAAGTCTTCGACCTGAAGACCGGGTCAATCGACTATGCGATGAACGCCATCGCCGTCCAGATGGCGATGTACGCCAACGCCGAATACATCTACAACTGGCAAACCCAAGAACACATCCCGATGCCAGACATCGACAAGACACGAGGCGTCATCCTGCACCTGCCTGCAGGCAAAGGCGAGTTGTCGTTGTACGAAGTTGATCTCGTTGCCGGATGGGAAGCCGCCCAAATGGCGATGGAAGTGCGCGCTTGGCGGAAGCGCAAAGACCTGCACATCAAAGTGCATGCGATGGAGACGGGCGAAGCAACGGTTCCGCCCACAGCTGGTCCCGTCTCCATTGCACAGGACTTGAACCGGGACGGTGCACTCGAACGCATCCGCAACCTGCCCGCCCAGGCGCAAGAGTTGTTGAAGCGCAACTGGCCAGCACCCGGCGTCAAACTCCCGGACATGACCGAGGACCAACTCGACATCCTGATGATCCGTTTGGATCAGTTGGAGACCGAGTTCTCGGCACCGTTCCTCAACAACAAGGAACCCGACCTCGCACCCATCGCCAAGACCCCAGCCAAGAAGACCCCAGCCAAGAAGAAGGCGGCCAAGAAATGAGCCGCCTCGAAGGACGCCTGGTCGCCGACCGTGACGTCGCCGTGCTCGCCGCACGCTTCAAGCAGATCGACGACTCGTGCCGGACTGCCATCAACGAAATCAGCGAAGAAGCCTTCGGTGCAATCAGCATGACGCCACCAACCGAACGTCGCGTCGGCATCGCCCGCATCCTGCTCGAGATAGCCGAGCAGGACGGATACATTGACAAAGATCTTGTGCGTAGCATCTGCACGCTGCGCACGGGTAAGCAATACACAAGTGCGGGGCTTGCCCTGGCTGACTTGTCGTGGATTGACGCCGAACGAGTTTGGGCGACATTCCAAGACATCTACTCCAACCGGGTCGAGCTTGAATACCTCCCAGTAAGCAACAACTACATCATCAAGGAGAACACTCATGGATGAGTTCATGGAATCAACTTCCGGTGGCCCCAAGCTTCCGGCACTCAAGTTCGCCAAGGTAGGTGACACTCACACGGGTGTCGTCACCGAGGTGACGAAACTGCAAGACAAGGACCCGGCAGGGAACGTCAAGACCTACGACAACGGCGATCCACGCTGGGTGTTCGTGTTCACCCTCGACACCCCAACCGGTGCATCCAACCTTTGGGTGCGAGGCCAGATGGTGAAAGCCATCCGTGAAGCAGCGGAGAAGGCGGGCGTCAAGACGCTCGTCGGAGCAACGCTGTCGGTGCGCTACACGGGCGACGGTGAGAAGAAGTCGGCGGCGTTCAACGCCCCGAAGCTCTACGCCGCCAAAGTGGACGCACCAAAGAATGATGCTTCCGCAGAAATGTGGTGAGCTGAATCCCCGGTGGTCGCGTCAGCCCTGCGTTGGCGCGACCACCACCCGAACACTTAGAAAGAAGCCATGACGAAAAGCGAAATTGAAGACGCCATCCGCTTCCTCCAAAAGGTCTACGTCGGCCAGGGAGAAGTGGATCGGCTCGAGCAAGTAATCCAAGCCCTACAAGCCGAACTACAAAGGAGAAAAAAGAAATGAGTTATGACCTAGACGCCCTACGGCAGATGAACGAGGAAGCCCAGATTCGCATCAGCGAACTCTCCACCGCCCTCGCCACCGTCACCGAACAACGCGACAATCTGGAAGACTCACTCAACGCCGCCATCCACGAACTAGATGCACACAAGGCGCACGTCCACCAGTTGACCGCCACCATCGAACGCCTCCGCCTCCACATCGCCCAAGG
>JAAOEI010000223.1_pt1 | contig 23246 bp, 28 predicted proteins | sample 7059261 | NCBI WGS metagenome assembly JAAOEI01 (sample SAMN14008812, study PRJNA610033) | viral metagenome | isolation source: viral particles filtered from seawater | place: China: Hangzhou Bay, Yangshan Deep Water Harbour | collected 2017-10-31 | reverse complement strand
CGTGGTAAAGGTAACATGCTGATGTGTTCTGCTGACGTTGCGTCTGCATTGCAAATGGCTGGTATCCTTGACTACACGCCTGCTCTGAACAATAACCTGAACGTGGATGACACAACTACGACATTTGCTGGTGTCCTGAATGGTCGCTACAAAGTCTATGTTGACCCGTATGCCGCTAACGTTGCTGCTTCGCAGTATTATGTTGTTGGTTACAAGGGTACGTCCCCGTATGACGCTGGTATGTTCTACTGCCCGTATGTTCCGTTGCAAATGGTTCGTGCGGTTGGTGAAAACACCTTCCAGCCGAAGATCGGGTTCAAGACTCGTTACGGTATGGCTGCTAACCCATTCGCTCAGACTGCTGGTGCAGTTGCTGCGGGTGACACGCAGAACACTGATGCCTCGATTGATGATGGCGTCAATGTTTACTACCGTCGCGTTAAGGTTACAAACCTGATGTAAGACCCTTTCCACGACAGAAAAAGTAAAATAGTCGTGGACCTTCAGGGGGCGCAGTTTGCGCCCCCTTTTTTTGTCTAATATATAATAGAATGAATGGGTGAAATAGATGAAAGATAAAATGATAAAAAGGGTGAAAAAAATGGAACTGAATAATCCAGTGTTTACTGTATTGATTGGTCTGGTTATTTTTTATATTGGTTTGAAAATGTTTAGTGGTGGAATGAAATCAATGGGTAATATGGAACATTTACAGTTTTTTATTGCCAATCCATTGTATATGTTCTTCGGTGGTATTATTATGACTCTTCTATGGCAATCGTCGTCTCTATCAACAACAGCCATTATTGCTCTTGTTGCATCTGGTGCAGTACCACTACCTGCTGCGATTGCTGCGGTGCTTGGTGCCAATATTGGTACAACTGGTACGATATGGATTGCAGGACTTTTGGTATCAGATGGAATGCCTAAAGGTGATACATTGCGAATAGCAATGGCACATACTGGTGCGAATCTGTTTATGGCCATTACACTACTGCCATTTGTCCACCATATTGCAAGATTCTTAGGTAGATTCTAATCGTATAAATACTAGTATGGCAACAAGTTATGCACTATCAAGGCAACCAGATGTGTTGGATTATGCAAGTCCAACACAGTTTAGTTTTGTAATCAATCAACTACCAAAGGTGCAGTTTTTTACTACAGCTTGTAGTTTGCCAGGTATTACTCTGGGAACAACAACTTTTCCTACCAGATTTACACAAGTTCCAATTCAAGGTGATAATGTAACATTTGAAAGTTTCAGTTTATCCTTTATTGTTGATGAACATCTTGAAAACTATCTGTCTCTTCACGATTGGATAACTGGAGCTGGTTTTCCAAAGTCCACGGAGCAGTTTCAAACCTTCAGAGATGAAACTTCTGAAACTTCAGATGTTGGTTATCAAAAAGCAGGAACAAGAACCAGTATGGTTACAAAGTCAGATAGAAATATGACTTCTGACTCAACACTAACAATACTATCTAACAAAAATAATCCCATTGTTGAAGTTAGATTTCGTGATATGTTCCCCACGTCGTTGAGTGCACTCAATTATGACCAGAGTGCAACAGATGTTGATTATATGAAAGCAAATGCAACTTTTGAATATCAGTTATATGAAATTATAAAACTTTAGGATGATACATGGACAAATTGAGTGAGCTCGCAGCAGAGTCTAAGCGGGATTTAGATATTGATGATACCTTTGAAAATTTACACCAAGAATCATATAAGAACCAAAGAATTCGACCCAAATGGAGTGAGTACAAAGCAAAGTACAAACTTCTAATATTCCAACTGAAAGCTGACCATCGCAGACTATACTTAAACAAGTGGGAATATTACGCGGGCAAAGCTGACCCAAAAACTTATTCCGAAAAACCATTTGATATGAAAGTTCTCAAGACAGATCTTGATATGTATATCAATGCAGATGAAGAAATAATTGAAAGTGAAAAGAAGATTGAATATTACAAAACAATACTGGGTCTTATTGAAGATACACTAAAAAGTATAGAACAAAGAGGTTGGGATATTAAGAACGCCCAACAACAGCAGATACATTTGGCCGGAGGTTTTTGATGAATGATGTTGATGTGAAAGTTGATGAGTACAGTTGTTTCCCCACAATGATTTACAAGTTTGAAGCAGACTTGTCTGATTATTATGATGATATGTTAGAATATATTAAGATACAGCCGATGGAATTGGATGGTATGATTCAGACCAAAGATGATTTATTTTCTTTGGAAACATTCGGGCCACTAGTAGAAGTTGTTCGTCATACCACAGGAAACATTCTCAAAAATCTACAATATGATGGTTACAAAGAAATTGAAATTACGAGCATGTGGGGTAACCATATGCAAGAGGGTAGAGCACATCCACCACATACACATTCTAATAATGTTATGTCTGGTGTGTATTACATTGAAAGTTCAAAAGATGCATCTCCCATACAATTCTTTGATCCCAAACCACAGGCAAGTGTGTTGAAACCAAAAGGAGTGGCGACCTGGCAAAATTCTTCTATGTTGCAGTTTAACTCTGATGTTGGAACAGGATTAGTTTTTCCTTCATGGTTACAACATTGGGTTCCTCCTACTTCAGCAGCAAGAACAAGCATCTCTTGGAATTGCATTATTAGAGGTGATTACGGTTCCAGAGAAGAATACCAGTATGCTTATTTCTAAGAAGGATGAAGTACATCTTGTATTATCAGATGTAGAACCATCCATCGCAGCAGAACTAAGCGATTTCTTTACGTTCGAAGTTCCTGGATTCAAATTTATGCCTGCATATCGTAGTCGTATGTGGGATGGTAAAATTCGTTTATTCAACATACATACAGGAGAAATTTACGTTGGACTTTTACCTTACATAGAAGAGTATCTGCAAAACTCAAATGTAAAGTTTGAACTTGAAAAGGGTGTGGTAAGTAAAAGGCCTATCTCAAGAAAAAATGTTGAGGGTTTTGTAGAATCACTAAAACCTACTCTTGGTGGTAAAAGAATCTCACTAAGAGATTATCAAGTTGATGCGGTTGCACATGCGATTGCATCAAACCGAGCTCTTCTCATTTCACCTACTGCATCTGGTAAGTCACTTATCATATATTCTCTTGTTCGTTACTATCACATTAAGAAACTGAAAACACTTATACTGGTTCCTACTACTTCACTAGTAGAACAAATGTACAAAGACTTTGAGGATTATGGTTGGGATGCAGAAACCTATTGTCAAAAAATTTATCAGGGACATGACAGAAACATAACCAAGGATGTAGTTATATCAACATGGCAATCATTACATAGAATGCCACCAAGATACTTCAAACAGTTTGGTTGTGTGATAGGTGATGAAGCTCATTTGTTCAAAGCAAAGTCTCTCACTGGTATCATGACTAAACTAAACAAATGCAAATATAGATTTGGTCTAACAGGAACTCTGGATGATACTCAAACACATCGTCTTGTTCTAGAAGGATTGTTTGGGAGATCTAAATATGTTATAACAACCAAAGACCTTATTGATAATAAGACTTTGGCCAATTTAGAAATTAATTGTATTGTATTAGAACATTCAACTGAAGACAGTCAAACAGTAGTAGATTATGATTATGCACAAGAACTGGAATTTATCGTCACAAAACCTGAAAGGAATGATTTTCTTATTAATCTTATGGGGCATTTTAATGGAAATACACTATGCCTTTTTCTCTTCGTAGAAAAACATGGAAAGGTTTTGTATGATTTATTGTTAGATAAATATAAAGACAGACCAATATTTTTCGTATATGGTGGTGTAAATACAGAAACCAGAGAAGAAATTAGAGAGATAATTGAAAATGAAACAAATGCAATCATTGTTGCGAGTTATGGCACCTTTAGCACTGGTATTAACATTCGTAATATCCACAACATCGTGTTCTCTTCACCGTCCAAGTCTAAAATCAGAGTCTTGCAGTCAATCGGAAGAGGCTTGCGAAAGACTGACACTAAAAGTACCATTCGATTATACGATATTGCCGACAACCTCCAGGGCACTGATAATAAAATCAATTTTTCATTAAGACATTTTTACGAACGCCTTAAGATATACAAGAACCAGCAATTCAACTATAAAGTCAATAAAGTTAAACTATGAAAGAATCAGTTACAATTCTAAAATTGACAAATGGTGAAAATATTATTGGAAAGGTAGTAAAATCTGAAAATACTATAGATATATCTTTGCCATTAAAATTTATGATTATGCCAAAAATGACAGAGACTGGGTTTGCTGAATCTTTAAGCTTATCACCTTGGATTCATCCACTAACGGATGAAGAATATATAACTATAAACTCTAACCATGTTATTATGTCAACACTAGCATCAAGTGCTCTAACAAGTTACTATATTCATTGTGTTGATCAATTCAATATCGCTAAAAAAGACGCATTTCTTTATGAATCAGAATCAGAATTTGAACCAACGAATGAAGAGCTAGAAGAGATTGAAGAAGAGGAACTTGAAGAGTTTATAAGGAATATAGAACCAGATAAAACTATTCATTAACCGCCCCACATAGGCTATTATAGGGATGTAGAAACTGTCTGTCAAGTGTTTTTACAATTTTATTGACATATTTGTATCTTTGTGGTATATTGTATCATCAAAGGAGATTAAAAGTGACTAAGAAAAAAAGTGTTCATTATGTGGACAATAAAAAGTTTCTACAAGCTATGACAGAGTGGAAAGAAAAGTGTGCCATGGCAGAAGAGGCAGATGATCCCAAACCACCTCTAACAAATTATATTGGTGAGTGTTTTCTAAAAATTGCAACCCATTTATCTTATCGACCAAATTTTATTAATTACTCATATCGTGATGAAATGATATCTGATGGTATTCAGAATTGTTTGCAGTACGCACATAATTTTGACCCAGAAAAATCTAAAAACCCATTTGCGTATTTTACACAGATAATCTACTATGCTTTTATCAGGCGTATAGCGGTAGAAAAGAAACAGACGCATGTTAAAAATATGATGATTGAAAAACTAAATTATGAATCTTTCGTAACAATGGAAGGTGATGATACTGTGTATAATATTGATCTTCCATATGATGTTTTATTGAATCAACTGGACCATAATGTGGAAATACGCGAGACTAAGAAACAAGAAACTAAAAAGAAAGGTTTAGAAATCTTTATGGAGAAAGACGTTTGAAAATAGCATTGGTTACCGATACCCACTTCGGCGCAAGAAATGATAGCCTTGCATTCAATGATTATTTCTTTCAGTTCTACGAACAGATCTTCTTTCCATACCTAAAAGAGAATGATATAACCACTGTTGTTCATCTCGGTGATGTGATGGACAGAAGAAAGTTTGTGTCTTACAGAATCGCAAAGGATTTTCGTGAGAGGTTTATAGACCAATTTACGGGTATTGATTTTCATATGATTGTAGGCAATCACGATACTTATTACAAAAACACCAACTCAGTTAATTCTCTGCAAGAACTGGTGGACGGTAAACACAGTAATATCACAGTATACCCAGAAGCCACTGAAGTAGATTTTGACGGATGTAAGGTATTGTTTGTGCCTTGGATTAACAGTGAGAATATGCCTAACACCATGAAGATGTTGAAAACATCCACTGCACAAATCTGTATGGGCCATTTAGAGTTGAATGGTTTTGAAATGCAGAAAGGATTTTTCATGGATCATGGTTGGGACAAAAATGAATTCAACCGTTTTGATATGGTAATGAGTGGTCATTATCATCATAAGTCTGATGATGGTCATGTGTATTATCTTGGCACACCATATGAAATTTATTGGAATGACTGGGGTGACCCAAAAGGATTTCATGTGTTTGACACAGAAACAAGACAACTAGAACGTATCGTAAATCCCTTGACAATATACTCCAAAATATATTATGATGATAGTTTAGAGATGAATCATGACATGACACAATACAAGGACAAGTATGTCAAGTTGATTGTGGTCAACAAGAAAGACCTTTATCAGTTTGATAAGTTTGTTGATAAACTCTTACAGGCTGATTGTCACGAGGTTAAGATTGTAGAAGACTTTTCAGAGTTAGATGCGAACAATGTGTCGGATGATATTGTTGAGAACACTGAGGACACTATGACACTGCTTGAGCGGTATATTGACGAGCTAGATGTAACATTGAGTAAAGATAGGTTGAAGAACACTATGAGAACTCTATACACTGAGGCACAGGATTTAGAGATTTGATAAATTTTGAAAAGGTTCGCTGGAAGAATTTTTTATCAACCGGCAACCAATTTACTGAGATAGAACTAAACAAAGATTCTACCACATTGATTATTGGTGAGAACGGTGCAGGCAAGTCTACTATTCTTGATGCGCTTTGTTTTGGTTTGTTCGGTAAACCATTTCGTGGTATCAATAAGCCACAACTTCTTAACACTGTAAATGCCAGTGCGTGTGTTGTTGAGGTAGAGTTTTCTATCGGACCCAAGAAAATAAAAGTTGTTCGTGGTATTAAACCAGCGGTGTTTGAGATATACATCAATGGTAAGATGTATAACCAAGATGCAAACTCGCGTGACTATCAAAAGTATCTGGAACAACAAATCCTTAAACTGAACTATCGTAGTTTCACTCAGGTTGTTATTCTGGGTAGCTCTACCTTTGTTCCTTTTATGCAGTTGAAAGCTAGGCATCGTCGTGAAGTAGTAGAAGAGATTCTTGATATTCAGATTTTCTCTTTGATGAATATGCTTCTCAAACAGAAACTAAAAACGATAGATGATGATCTAAAAGATGTTGATTATAAGATTGCTCTATCATCTGAAAAAATCGAACTGAAAGAGAAGTATATTGAGAACATAAAAGAGAACAAGAGAAAGTTACTGACAGAGAAAAAATCTTCTATCACCAAGAATGAGAAAGAGATTGGCAAGAAGTCACAGATTATCGATTCTCTAAAAAAGAAAAATGCATTGAGTTCGCTTAGTATATCTGACTCAACTAAAATCAAAGAGAAGTTTGACAAACTGAAAGACATACAATCAACTCTAAGAGAGAAACATAGAGCACATTCTAAGTTGGTTACATTCTTTGAGGACAACACTGATTGTCCTACTTGTCAGCAACATATTGATGAAGAGTTCAAGTCTGACATGCTTGATAAAAAGAGAGCAGATGCAGACAAGGTTAGTTTGGGCTTGAATGCGTTGAAAGAAGAGATAGATTCCACTAAAATCAAGATGGATGAAATCAATGTCGTTCTTGATAATATACAGAAAAATTCTGTTGAGATTGCAAAGGAAAATAGTTCAATCACTCAGTTGGAAAAATTCAATAGCACTTTACAGACAGAGATTGAACATTTAGAAACAGGACATATTGAGAAGGCTGATTATAGAGACTTAGAGAAACTGAAAGAAGAGTTGCAAGTCTTTGCAGATAGAAAATCAAAACTAAGAGAAGACAAAACATACGCAGAGGCATCAAAGAATATGCTGCAAGATACTGGTATCAAGACAAAGATTATCAAGCAGTATCTGCCTATTATGAATCGGTTAATCAATACCTACTTGACATCTATGGAGTTCTATGTTAACTTCACTTTGGATGAAAGTTTTGAGGAAACTATCAAGTCAAGATATAGAGATGACTTTTCTTATTCCTCTTTTAGTGAAGGCGAGAAGATGCGTATTGACCTTGCATTGCTTTTTACTTGGAGAGCCGTTGCAAAGATGAAGAACAGCACAAATACAAATCTGTTGATACTGGATGAGATATTTGATAGTTCTTTGGATAATTCTGGCACAGACGAGTTCCTGAAGATTCTAAATACTTTGGGAGATGAGAATGTGTTTGTGATTAGTCATAAGCAAGATGCACTGGCAGACAAGTTTAGAAACACAATCAAATTTGAGAAAGTGAAAAACTTTAGTCATGTTGCAGCCTAACGAAGATCAATAATGAATATTTTTACAGAACATCCACACCGCAACGGAGAAACTTATTTTCAACATATGAAAAAGGCTCTTAGTTTTGCAGGAACCTTTTTTCTTTTAACCTTGGCGGCAGTAGTTCATGCGTTTCTGCCTTTTTTGTTTATTACTACAGGCAGTGATACGATAAAAAGATTATACATTAATATGAGAGAGAGAACTAGATGATATGTGGATATTGTGACAAAACCATAACCACAACAATAAAATACTACTTTGATGAAAGATTCTTTGTCAAGAACAGTAATAAACAAATACCATTTTGTAATTCTGAGTGCTCTACAAAATGGATGACAAGAGAAAAATATTATGATACTAAAACTTCTAAACCCTAAAAATCCAAAACTTAGAATGCCCTGTGATCCTGTTGGTGATGATGTTGATAGAGTTCTACTAAAAACTAATCTACTTGAAACTATGGACAGTCATAATGGTTTGGGCTTGTCTGCAAATCAATGCGGTATTATGTACCAAGCATTTGCCGCATATATTGATTGGCCAGATAGAGTTAAGACTGTTTGTTTTAATCCAAAGATAGTATGGAGCAGTGAAGAAACCTCTTACCTAGAAGAAGGTTGTTTGACTTATCCAGGCCTCTATTTGAAGATTCGTAGACCAGTGAAGATAAAAGTGACATATGAAAATGTTGATGGTAGTGTCTCAACGCAAGACCTTGAAGATTTGGAGGCTAGAATATTTCAACATGAATACGATCATATGACTGGTAGTGATTTCACACAGAGGGTAAGTCCTCTCGTTCTTCAAAGAGCAAAGAAAAAACTTGTAAATAACATTAAGAAAAACTTGAGAAAATATGGGAACTTGTAATGGTTATACGAATTGAAAATGCAGTACCTCCAATGATTTTGGAGTATATGAAAACTAAAGTACAGAACGAAGAACGATGGAGTTATTCTTATCCAAAGGGTGCAGTCTTTGAAAAGAAGCATCCTAAACTAACCATCTATGATGGTAGTGATATTCCTGACGCTAAACTTCTAGAAGGTATGGCGCACATGGTTCTTCTCATGGTATACAACAAAGCACTCAAAGATGGATTAGATGTGTTTCAACCTACAATGCTCTGGTGTGGTGCGTCAATCAAAGACATGCACAGAAAAGATAATATTCATACGGACCACGAGAATGATGTGCCGAAGGACATGAAGGTTCTAAAAATTCTTGGTCTATTACACGCAGAGTGGCCAGAAAACTTCGGTGGGCATTTTCTACATGATGGAGAATCACACAAAATGGTGCCTGGCACATTTCTAGTTTTTGACCCACTCAAAGAACATGCAGCTACTGATATCTTTACGGAGAAAAAAAGAATTGCTCTTGATTACACAGTTCTTGCAAAAAACTCTTGACAGAATGTAAATTATTGTGATAAGATGTATATATAGTAAGTGATGCCTTCGGGGTCACTCACTAAAACTCGCTTTATAAGGAGAAAGAAAATGGTTACAAGTAAAGCACTAAGTCTATTCGACAATTTCAATCAACTTACACCCTACGCAGTTGGATTTGATCGTGTCTTCGATCAACTATCAAACTATGCTACTAATAATAGAACATCTACGGGGTTCCCGCCATACAACATCCGAAAAGGAGGTGAATATACCTACGTCATTGAAATGGCCTTGGCTGGATTTGGTAAAAAGGATATTGAAGTAGAAGTAACAAATGGTACTCTTACTGTTCGTTCAGTAAAAGAAGATACTTCAGAATCAGACGGCGAAATTTATCGTGGTATTTCCTACCGTAAATTTGATCGTAAATTTACAATTGCTGATGACATTGTTGTTAACAATGCTGAACTTGAGAATGGTATGCTCAAAATTACATTGGAACGTGTGATTCCAGAGCATAAAAAACCTCGTCTTATTGAGGTAATGTAAATCAAAAATGGGGGCGACTATCGCCCCCATTTTTTAGTGAGGACTATAATATGGGTTTAAAATTGCAAGATGGTAACATTGCAAACTTTGGTATTGAGGTTGTGACCGATGATGGTATCAAAGAATTGACTCCGGCCAAAAGTGTATTTACGGTAGACAATTATAATGAGATGTTGGAAAAAGCAGTTATGCCTGGAAATAATTCTAGTGTGAACACTGAAGATTTGAGAGATAATACTATGAGTGAAGAAAAAGATTATGAGATTTTTTATAACGATGAAGGTGTAAAAAAGGTCAGGACAGCTGGTGGTGATACCTATCCAGAAGGTTCTACTGAGTATGCTAGAATCGTTGGTGAAGCAACTTCTGAACAGAATCAAGGTTTAGAGATTGCAATGCGACCTATTTTGAACTTCAATATTCTTAGAGTGGAGTTTCCACAAGAGATTATTGATGAGTTGAATCAACACATTGATGACGTTATTATTCCTAATAACAAAAGTTTTGCTGATGGTTTGGTTGGTCAACTGAAAGAAAATGAGCGTTCTGCTCAATTGGATTTTCCTTTTGATACTGATGTTGGTAAGCAACTTGAGGTTGTATTTAATCAGATTGGCACAACATATCTTAAGAAGGGATATGATCGTGATGCCACAGCTGAAGTAACACAGTGTTGGACTAATCATGCATATGCGGGAGACTACAATCCCTTTCATGATCATGGCGTAAGAACTGTGGCTGGATTGTCTGGTTTTCTATGGTTGAAGGTGCCACAGTGTATTAAAGATACGCCGGATGTTCCTAAGATTAATAATGCTTCTGGTGGTGTTGATGGTTGGACGCATCTATGTTGGGGTACTAACACTATGCGTGATTTGATGCAGTTGCGACCACAAACAGAAGATTATGTGAAACCAATTGAAGGAACCATGTTGATTTTTCCACAGTGGTTGAAACATCAAGTGATGCCTTTCTTTGGTGAAGGTGAAAGACGTTCTATTGCAATGAACTGGAATGTTATTGACAGCGATGAAGAACGCAAAAAATATATGTCTGACCGTGAGGCAGAACTATATGAAGCAAAGAAGGTTTCTGATGGTGAATAATAAAAGATTAACACAAAAATCACCGCCTGTTTACAAATATGATGAAGATCGTTTGCTCTCTGATATCAGAGATTATATCGATGATACTTATGACCAACATTATAGTCATAATAATTTTCAGGCCACAGAGTTCATTATGGACAGTGGACATGGTGAAGGTTTTTGTATCGGAAACATTATGAAGTATGCACAACGATATGGAAAGAAAAATGGTAAAGACAGAAAAGACTTGATGAAGGTCGTTCATTATGGTATTATGGCTTTACACAATCATGATAAAGAACATGAAAATCAAATGACATTAGACCTATTCAATAAAGGTTTATGAATATACAAGTGAGAATATAATATGAAATTAAGTGATGAAACAGTATCTGTGTTGAAGAATTATTCTACTATCAACCAGAATCTGATGATTAAATCTGGTAAGACGTTGAGCACAATGTCTGCAATGAAAAATATTGTGGCCAAGGCAACTGTGGCAGAAAACTTTGAAAGGGATATTGCAATCTATGATATGAATGAATTTCTTTCTGGTATGTCTTTGTTTACTGCACCAGAGATGGATTTTCAGGATGACTTTGTAGTTATGCGTTCTGAGGGTTCAAATAGTAGTTTGAAGTATTGGTATTCTGATCCGTCAGTTGTTACTAGTGTGACAAAAGATATTACGATGCCAGAATGTGAAGTTAAGTTCTCTCTTTCCAGTGATATTCTTTCTAATGTTCAGAAAGCTGCAGCAGTTATTGGTGCACCTGATATGGTGTTGGAAAGTGGTAGTTTGCGTGTCACTGATAAAAAGAATGACACTGCTAATGCTTATTCAACTGAGGTAGTGAATGGAACTGATGACATGGACTACAAGTTTTGGTTCAAGGTTGAAAATCTAAAACTTTTGCCTGGAACTTATGATGTAAGTGTATCTTCAAAACGGATTAGTCACTTCAAAAATACAAATGTAGATATTGAATATTTTATAGCTCTTGAACCAGAATCATATTTTAAATCTGATTCCTAGTAGGAGTTTTTGTTATGAATGAATTTCTATGGGTCGAGAAATATCGACCACAGAATCTTGACGCATGTGTATTACCGACTAACCTGAAAAATACTTTGAGAGAGTTTGTGGCAGATGGTAATGTTCCTAATGTCACATTTGCTGGTGGTCCTGGCATTGGAAAAACCACAGCAGCAAAGGCTATTCTTAATGAACTAGGTCTAACTTATATGATGATCAATGGTTCAGAAGAATCTGGTATTGATGTTCTGAGAAGCAAAGTCAAAAACTTTGCTTCTACTGTATCTCTTCATGGTGGTCGTAAGTATCTCATTCTTGATGAGGCAGACTATCTAAATCCACAATCCACGCAACCAGCATTGCGTGGATTTATTGAAGAGTTCAGTGCCAATTGTGGGTTTATTCTAACCTGTAATTATGTCAATCGTATCATACCGGCATTGATTTCAAGATGTCCAACGTATGATTTTTCCATTCCTAAAAAAGATAAACAACGACTTGCTCATGATTTTTATCAGAGTGCGATAAATATTTTAGAGACAGAAGGTGTTAAGTTTGAACCTAAGGCTGTTGCTGGAATTATTGGAAGACATTTCCCTGATTGGCGTAGGGTTCTAAATGAACTTCAGAGATATTCTGTCTCTGGGAAAATTGATGCTGGCATTCTTGTTGATATGAAGAGTGACAACATTAAAGAACTCATAAATCATATGAAACAAAAGGAGTTTACAAATGTTCGTAAATGGGTTGTTAACAATCTGGACAATGATTCAACTCGCTTGTTCAGGAATATTTATGATAGTCTTTATGATTACGTGGATAGTTCTAGTATCCCTCATGTTGTTGTTATATTGGGTGAGTACCAATATAAAGCAGCTTTTGTTGCCGACCAAGAGATTAACACTCTAGCGTGTCTTACTGAGATTATGGCAAGGACAAAGTTCAAATGATTATTATAGATGGGTTAGTGGAGCAGCATTATGCCGAATTGATTCATATGCAAATGAGAGGAGTTTCTTGGGAATATAATTATTCTTCTGTTGTTGGAAAACCAAATAAACATTGGCACAGATTTTGTGGCCATGATGTAGATGAAGTTATTGATAATGGTTTTGAATGGTTATCACCGATTTGGAATAATGCCAAACGTAAACTTAAATTAGAAGACACGTATAATGTGCATGACTTTGACCGCGTATATATGAACGCACATACTTTTGGTATCGAACCACATTTACATCATGACGATGGTGATTATACCATGATATACTATCCTCATATGGGATGGAAAAGGGAGTGGTCTGGTGGTACAATGATTATGGGTGAGATGTGTGACTACGTTGGTAATAGATTGGTTATGTTTCCAGCATCAGACCCACACCAAGCCATGCCAGTAAGTCGTGATTGTTACGAGTTGCGTTCAGTTATTGTGTTTAAGACAAGCGTTAAATCATGGGATGCAGAACATTACCATATGGATTATGATAGTGGGAGATGTTGATGTATGAATTGAAAGACTATCTCAACGCTATCAATCATACAAAAGAGCCTCTCATGGATGGAGAGGATGAAACATGGGAAAAGAAGTATCCACCATTCGTTATAAATAAATGTCTTCATGCTTTTCAGGATACAATTTTATTTGTCAATGAGATTAACCAACTACCTAATCTAGATAATAAACTTCAGTTTGACTTTTTTCTAAATACTTTGAGAGCAAGGAAACGTTATACTCCTTGGTTGAAGGCGAAGAAATTAGAAAATCTAGATTGCATTAAAGAGTATTATGGTTATAACAATGAGAAGGCCAAGACCGCTCTTGATATACTAGATGATGAACAGATTTCTGCCATAAAACAAAAATTATATAAAGGTGGAAGAGATGGAAGAAATTAGTTGGTCACAAGAAGATATGTTTGAGGTTACTTTAAGAGAACCAGATGATTTTCTTAAAGTTAGAGAAACACTTTCTAGAATTGGTGTAGCATCTAGAAAAGAGAAGAAGCTATATCAATCTTGTCATATTTTACATAAGCAAGGAAAATATTACATAGTTCATTTCAAAGAGTTGTTTGCTTTAGATGGTAAAAAAACAAACTTATCTGAAAACGACATTGCTCGTAGAAACACTGTTGTTAATCTTCTCAATGATTGGGGTTTGGTTCATGTTGAAAATGCAGCAGAACCATCTGCGCCCCTTAGTCAAATCAAAGTAATATCTTTTCGTGAGAAAAATGATTGGATGTTAGAAGCAAAATACAATATTGGTAAAAAACGGGACTAATATCTTGGAAAACTTCAAGTCTTTCATCACTGAAGCAAAAGAAGATAAGTATCGTATTCTCGTAATCTCTTCTGAAACAGCGCCGGGAAAGAAACCCCTTCATCGTACTGCGAGACGCTTTGTTGACGAAGCAAAGAGAGCTGGACACGATATTTACATTGTCCAAGTTGAAGGTGCTATTATTACTTATGATAATGGTTACAAAATTTTCAACGCCGATGATGAAGTTGGATTTGCAATTGACAATGACACCGTAGCGATTGTGCGCGGTTCTGTTCGATTAAAAAAGAGTTATCTAGACCTACTTAGTCAATTAGAAAAGATTGGTGTTTGCATGGTGAACAGTCGAGAGACAGTTGAAATATCAGCAGACAAATATAGAACATATCTTAAATTACAAGATTATGGATTGACACAACCTAAAACAGTTCTCATTCCGAATGCTGATACATTGCAACAATCGTTAGAATCATTAGATAGTAAATTTCCCATCATCATGAAAACTTTAGAGGGTTCTAAAGGGGTTGGTGTTTTATTTATTGAGTCAGAACGACAAATTGAATCTTTGGTGCAATTACTGTACAATCAAAATGAAGACGTAGATTTACTAATTCAAGAATACATTAAAACTGATGGAGATATACGAGTTATCGTTTTGGGTGGTAAAGTTATCGCCTCTATGAAACGAGATGTAGTCGAGGGAGACTTCAGATCGAATGTTTCTCAAGGTGCAAAGGTCAAAGAGTATGAGTTGACAGATTTAGAGTTAGAACAATGTCTATTGGCAGCAAAAGCAATTGATGGTTCTTGGGTTGCTGTGGATTTTATTCCATCAAAGAATCCTAAAACAGAGCCACCATATATCTTAGAGGTAAATCACTCGCCAGGCACAGAAGGTATTGAAAAAGCAACTGGTGATAATATTGTTAAAAAGGTTGTTGATTTTTACTCTAACCCGAAAAACAGATACGCAGTTCCCTCTCAATGCGGTTGGGAAGAAATAGTAACAGTGAAACCTTTTGGAGATTTGGTTGCAAAGTTTGACACAGGAAATGCTTTGTATCCTGTCCTTCATGCTGAGGATATAGAAGTAAAGGGTAATAAAATTACGTTCACTAATGGTGAAAAAACCATAACCACTAAATTAGTTGGAGACTATGTTTCTATGACTGGTGGTGGTGAGGATGAAAGATATTTGATAGAATTAGAATTTGAATTTGCTGGTTCCTCTTATGGAAAAATTACTTTTGGTTTAGACAATAGAGATGCCTTCAATACTGATGTTTTGCTCAATAGAAAAACCATGCGAATGTTGAATGTCATGGTGAATCCACGAAGAAAATATATCGTTACCACTAAGTTTACCCTTGACAAATAATCACAAAGGTGTTATAGTTCTATAATGGACTTTTATACTAATGTTATCCAATGGGGCAACAGCCTACTTGTTCGAGCAGTCGAGAATAATCAACGCATCAGAAAGAGGGTTCGTTATGAACCAACGTTGTTTGACCTTGTAAATGAACCTACAGGGTATAAAACCCTAGATGGTAGGCATGTTCGCCCCAACAAGTTTGATTGTATTCGTGATGCCAAAGAATGGTATAACGACAGAAAAGATCAAGATATCGTATTTGGCAACAATCAATACAGCTATTGTTATATCTCTGACCAACATCCAAATGATGTTCAGTGGGATATCGATAAACTACTAATTGTAACAATTGATATTGAGGTTGAATGTGACAATGGTTTTCCAGATCCTAAAGATGCATCTGAACCATTGCTCTCAATCACAATAAAAAATCATCAAGACAAAGCAATCAAAGTCTGGGGCCTGCATCCTTATAACAATTATCGTGATGATGTAACTTATGTTCAGTGTCGAGATGAACGTGATTTGTTTGATCGTTTTCTTTTTGATTGGGAATGTATGTGTCCAGATGTTATCACTGGCTGGAATACAGAGTTCTTTGATATTCCCTATCTCTGTAATCGCATCAAGAATATCTTTGGTGAAGAATCAGTAAAACGTCTATCACCTTGGAAACAAGTTCATGAACGTGAAGTCTATCAGATGGGTCGTAAGCATCAGGTGTATAACATCTATGGTGTTGCTGCTCTTGATTACTTTGACCTGTATCGTAAGTTTACATACACAAATCAAGAGAGATACACTCTTGACCATATTGCCTTTGTTGAACTAGGCGAACGTAAAGATGGTAATCCTTTTGATACTTTCAGAGAATGGTATACAAAGGACTGGCAGTCATTCATTGATTATAACATCACTGACGTGGAGTTGGTTGATAAGTTAGAAGACAAGATGCGACTGATTGAGTTGTGTCTTACCATGGCCTATGATGGCAAGGTAAACTATATCGATGTTCTTGGAACAGTTCGATACTGGGACAATGTAATCTATAATCATTTACGAGAAAAGAATATTGTTATTCCTAGAAAACAGGAATCAGAAAAAAGTGAAAAGTTTGAAGGTGCCTATGTAAAAGATCCACAAGTTGGTATGCACAAATGGATTATGTCTTTTGACTTGAACTCTTTGTATCCTCACCTTATTATGCAATACAATATCTCTCCAGAGACTTTGGTAAACAGTGGGGATGGTATTGTTGAGGGTATGGTTGATAAGATTCTAGAAGGTAAAACTCAGAACAAAACCAAACATTGTATGACTCCAAATGGCGCTTTTTTTCGTAAGGACATAAAAGGATTTTTGCCTCAACTGATGGAAAATATGTACAATGATAGAGTCAAGTATAAAAAACTTACACTCGAAGCTAGACAAAAGTTTGAAGACACTGGAGACAAAAATCTTCTCAAAGTTATATCCCGTTACAACAATATCCAAATGGCAAAAAAGATATCACTTAATTCTGCTTACGGTGCAATTGGTAATAATTGGTTTCGGTATTATGATCTTATGGTTGCTACAGCAATCACAACTTCTGGTCAGTTATCTATTCGATGGATTGAAAAGAGTATCAACATTTATCTTAACAAAATTCTTAAGACAAAAGGAATTGATTATATTGTGGCATCTGATACAGATTCGGTATACATCACTTTTGACAAACTTGTTGACCAGTTGTTTGACGAGGGAACAGAGACTAGTAAAGTTATCGCCTTCTTGGATAGACTTGCAAAAGAGAAGTTGGAACCATTTATTGATAACTCTTATAAGGCTCTTGCTCAAACCATGAACGCATATGCCCAGAAAATGGAAATGGGCAGAGAGGCAATCGCAGACAAAGGTATATGGACTGCAAAGAAAAGATACATTCTAAATGTGCATGACATGGAAGGTGTTCGATACAAAGAACCTCAACTTAAGATTATGGGTATCGAGGCAGTCAAGTCATCAACACCGGCTCCATGTCGTGATAAAATTAAGTCGGCACTCAAGATTATTATGAGTGGTGATGAGAAAATGTTAAATACTTTTATACAGGATTTTCGTGAGGAATTCATGAATCTTGATCCGAAAGATATTGCATATCCAAGAAGTTGTAATGGTGTAAGAAAGTTTAGAGGTGAATCTTCGTTGTTTGGTAGAGGTGCTCCTATTCATGTGAAAGGTGCCATATTGTATAATCATCTGGTGCAAAGACAAAAACTACAGAGCAAGTATCCTCTCATACAGGAAGGTGACAAGATTCGTTTTCTTCATATGAAACAACCAAACATCTATCAGTCATCAGCCTTTTCTTTTATGACAGATATTCCAAAAGAACTTGACATCGTTGGCAAAATAGACTATGATTTACAGTTCGAGAAAAGTTTTATTGAACCGTTGAAGTTCATCACAGAAAAGATACTCTGGCATATTGATGATAGTTATGGTTCACAAGGTTCATTAGAGGATTTTTTTGGATGAAAAAGAAAAAACCAACATTAACAACACCAATTCGTTATCCCGGCGGTAAATCTAAAGCGGTGAAAAAGTTATATCCAATGTTGCCCACTATTGGAAAATATGAAGAATGGCGTGAGCCATTTCTTGGTGGTGGTTCTATGTCTATAGAGATTACAAAACGATTTCCAGACATAAAAATTTGGGTCAATGACCTTTATCCAGCTCTATATACTTTTTGGACAAGTGTTCAAAGTGATGGTGAAGAAATGTCTGAAAAATTATTGAAGATGAAAAGTGAATGTTATACGTCAGAAAAGGCAAAATCAATGTTGGGTGAACAGAAAGAAATCATCAACGATAAAACTAGTAGTAAATTTGACAAGGCTGTTGCTTGGTATTTTGCAAATAGAAATAGTTTCAGCGGTCTTACAGAAACAGGAACATATTCTGATCAAGCAAATAAGATATCATTCACAATTAGTATAATTAGTAAGTTACCGCACTATCAAAAGTTAATCCGTAATTGGAAGTTCACAAATGGTTCGTATGATGCATTATTGAAAGACAACAATCCTAAAGCGTTTGTTTATCTTGATCCGCCATATGAATTAAAAGACTCAACTTTATATGGTAAGAAAGGTAATATGCATCTAACATTTGATCATGATGAATTTGCAAAGAATTGCAACGAATGTAATATGGATATGATGATATCATATAATGCAGATCAATCTATCAAGGATAGATTTCAAGGTTGGAACGAGTTAGAGTTTGATCACACTTACTCCATGAGGTCAGTGGGAAACTATATGAAAAACCAAAAAGATCGAAAAGAACTTGTTCTAACAAATTATAGTTTAGAAGAGGGTAGTCTAGAGGTGTTTATGTAAAAATTATTCAAAATAGTATTGACAATAACCTTTGTATTTAGTATACTATATAATAATGTAACGATAATTAATTCGTTGCGTTCCGAGATGCCGTATCAGGCAAGGAGAAAAAAATGTTATTAAGAAATGATGCTGTGTGCTACACAGATTTAGTAAACAACTTCGAACAATTCCACATACAATACAAAGAATCAGACTTACTTGATTTTCAAGGCAAGTGGGGAGATGATTCTGATTATAGTCATGTTCAGACTATCGAAGACCTTTTGGAAAACTTAACTCCAAAAGACTTGGAGAAAAGTCACATCGTGTCTGTGGATATTCGTGATATCTTCAGTAGCGAAGAATCTCTTGGTGGATGTGATCGTCCACTATGGTCAATTCAACAAAATACGGCTCAAAAACAGCAGTTCAAGAGTTTAAATCGTCACATGAAATATCGACAAGATGCCGCACAGGTTTTGTCTGGTATGATGCGCCCTCATCCAGACGGCGGTTGGATACTCGTAAAATACATTGGTAACAACCGTGTTTTAATGAAGTTGCTTGCAAATGCCGGTGTGTCTACGAGAGTTCTGATGAGTATTAGATTTCATGAACCATCAGGTTCCCAGAGTGAGTACATTGCTATTGAATCAGAACTACATGCGACTGATGCTGGAGACAAAAGTGGACAGAATGAAGCGCAGAAGTTTACCTCTGGATATCGTGCCAACAGAGAGAATGAAGTGTATTGTTTTAATTTCTTGAAGAACAATCAGTTTAATTATCGCACAATTATGACACAGGAGAATGTTGAAGGTTGTGAAGATTGGCTTACACTCAAGTCTTTGCAGGGTATCAAAGATGGTAGGGGCAATGGTCACTTCAAAAAGTATGGAGAAAATAACATAATTCATGCATTGAATACAATCAAAGAACTTGCTAAGATTACTGGAGAAAAGGTAATTGGTGCAACCCCTGTAGAAGTGATTGCACTTATGTACAGTATCTATACTGTATATGGTAAAAAGGAAGCAGAAAATCCAACACCCATGTTTACTCCCAAACAGTTACATGATTATTTTGTAAAACTTTGGGAGATTAAACAGATACAGTCGTTTGGTCAAAAAAGTGAATTAAAGATCAATAGCCTATCTTGGTCTGGTGGTGTGAAGGATAACGCATATATCTGTGCTAGAGAGTTCTGGCCTACTATAGTAGAATATTGGATGGATATCAATAGCGCTAAAATAGGATGGAGTATTGAATGTCATGCCAACACCATTCTGGTTTCTAAGTGCATGGACAAACATTTGGCGAGAGAAGTAAGGGCGGCCATTGCATAACGAACCCATATAGAAAGGGGAGCTTCGGCTCCCCTACTTTTAAGGAACAAATATGACAAATAATTTTTTGAAGGACATTACAAAATTAAATGAGTATGCTAGTGTTGTTGCAGACGGCACTGACTTTGATACTGATATTTTTATTGATACAGGGAGTTATATTCTAAACGCACTTATGAGTGGTTCTATTCACGGTGGACTTCCATCAAATAAAATCACTGCACTGGCTGGTGAGTCTGCCACAGGTAAGACTTTTTTCCTGATGGGAATCGTCAAGAGTTTTCTTGATAAGAATCCGAATGCTGGTGTTATCTATTTTGAATCAGAAAGTGCAATCACAAAACAGATGGTGATTGACAGAGGCATTGATCCAGAAAGAATGGTTCTAATGCCTGTCACCACAGTTCAAGAGTTTCGTACACAGGCTATCAACATTCTTGATGGTTATCTTTCACAACACGAGTCAGAACGCCAACCTCTGTTTATGTGTCTTGATTCACTCGGTATGTTGTCTACTACCAAAGAAATAGAAGATACTGCTGACGGCAAAGAAACTCGTGATATGACTCGTGCACAAGTTCTAAAGGCTGCCTTTCGTGTTCTAACTCTTAAACTTGGTCGTGCTGGTGTTCCTCTTGTTGTGACGAATCATACATATGAAACTATGGGACTGTTCAGTTCAAAAGAAATGGGCGGTGGTTCTGGTCTGAAGTATGCTGCATCATCTATCGTCTATTTGTCCAAGAAGAAAGACAAAGATGGTAGTGAAGTTGTTGGTAACATTATTCATTGCAAGAACCACAAGTCTCGTTTGACTGTAGAGAACAAGATGGTTGATGTGAGACTATCATATAGCAAAGGTCTTGATCGTTATTATGGTTTGCTTGACCTTGCATTGAAGTATGATATATTCAAATCTATGAGCACTCGTATTGAACTACCAGATGGAACAAAGACATTTGGTAAGACAATCAACGAAAATCCAGAGAAGTTTTTTACTGATGATATTATGTCTCAACTTGATGAGGCTGCTGGAAAAGAATTTAAGTATGGATAATTACATCAGAGTTTATGAAAATGTTTTAAACAAGAATATCTGTGATTCTGTCATGGAGAAGTTTGAGAAGAACAAGGACCAACAAGAAGTAGTGAAAGACGAGGGAATGTCTTTCACTCAGATTGATTTTGGTAAACATGATGGTTGGGGTTTTGAAAACAAGATAATTTTCAATACACTAATGCAGTGTGTTGGTCAATATGCTAATGATTGTAAGATAAAACAAGTTTGGCCAAAGAAACATGGATATGAATCTGTAAGAATCAAACGATATCTTCCTGATGGAAAAGATGAGTTTAGTGAGCACGTTGACGTTATGGATTATGCAACTGCAAAAAGATTTTTGGTTATCTTTCTTTATTTAAATGATAATGATGAAGGACAAACTGTATTTCCAGGACAAGACTTTACTTCTCAATGCAAACAAGGTAATGTTCTGATATTCCCACCACTATGGCCCTGGCAACATGCCGGTAGAAAACCCATAGAAACTCCAAAGTATATTGTAGGTAGTTATTTGCATTACACTTGACATTAGGTAGAGATTTGTTATAGTATAAATACTTAAAACTTTTATACCAAATGGAGCCTTTGATGTTAAGAGCAGTAGATGCCGCAAGAAAACTTCGCCGTCCTGTTAGAGAGGATTATATTCCTCCTGTAGAAAAAGTTCAGAATTATTTAACAGAGGGTTTAAAAGCAGAAGATTATGAAGCAGCCATTGTTATTGGATGGCATAAAATTCATAATATGGAGTTGAGTTCTTCTTCTGGTATATCTCCCAAAACTATGAAAGTGTTGGAGAAAGAACCTCTAGCACTTGAAGCGGGAGAACGTATAGCACAACAAGTCGCAAAACATTTTGGTAATGCTGGTGATAAGGCAGAACAATTTGGACGTGCTAAAGCAAAATTAAGTTCATTTTGGAAATCGCACGGTGCCAGTGATATTACTCCCAAAACAGATATTCTTATAGGCAATAAACGTTTGTCCTTGAAAATAGGTGTAGCACAATTAATGTCCGGTGGTAAGGCTGAATCATTAGCAACATTTTATGCCGCATTAAAATCAACACCTGAATTAGTAGAAGATAAACAATTTAAAAAAGTAAATGAAGTGTTTGATGGATTTGTCAAAAATACACTTGCACCAACAAAATTAAGACCGATTATTAAGTCTGGTGAAAATCCTGTTGTAAATTCTGCTGAAATTGCTCATAAAGATTGTATGAGAGAATTGGGATTGTTGTTTCAACAAAGTAGAGAGTTTAAGATTGCCTTCGCAAGAGAGGCCATGTCTGGTTTTGAAAAATTTGGTAAAGACAGTGATGCTGCAGCAGAGTTTATGTTAGTTGCTTCTCATGACGTCACTAATGTATCAATTCATAGTATCTATGATGATGCATATTGTGAAAAAATTGCAGATTCTATGAAACTTCAGGCAAGATTTAAAACTTCTTCTAGAAAATTGAAAGGTGTTAAAACAGGTGAATATAATTTTTGGTCTGTTGTATCTTTGATTGTTGATGCGATGGGATCAGAACCTATTACAGAAGGTTTGTTTGATATAGTAAAAGGAAAGTTGAAAAGGATTGGGTTAAAAATACTTCGCAGTGTAAAATCTTTTTTGTCAAGAAGTGTTTCTAATGCAATGAAATTTTTAGGTGCAAAACCAGAAATAAAAGTTAATACTAAGATTAAATTTTAAATGAAAACTTTCAAAGAGATATACGAAGCACGAGTAGTTGATGTTTCTCAAAGAAAGAAGGCTGC
>JAAOEI010000222.1_pt1 | contig 23400 bp, 29 predicted proteins | sample 7059261 | NCBI WGS metagenome assembly JAAOEI01 (sample SAMN14008812, study PRJNA610033) | viral metagenome | isolation source: viral particles filtered from seawater | place: China: Hangzhou Bay, Yangshan Deep Water Harbour | collected 2017-10-31 | reverse complement strand
ATACCCATGGCCCCGCGCTAAAATTTCCCGCGTACAAGGAGAAACATCATGGCAGGCAAGGCGTTACGCAAGCGCATATTGACGGAGGTCGCCTCCAACGGCGGCGCAGATTGGCTCTTCGACCAGATCGCGTCCGGCGTCACCGTCGCCGAGTTGGCGCGCCAATACGGCTGCACGCGCAGCTATGTTAGCAGGAGCCTGAACAGCGTGCCTGAGTATGCCGCCGCGCTGAGCAAGGCTCGCGGCGAGGCGGCGGATGCGCTGGTGGAGCAGGGCTTGGAGATGGTTGACGGGTTGAGCGGTGCCAGCAGCCCGACGGAGATCGCCGCCACGCGCGAGAAGGTGCAGTGGCGCAAGTTCATGGCTGGCTCGATGAATCAGGATCGCTACGGCACGCGCCCGCAGAGCAATGTCACGCTTTCCATTGGCGATCTGCACTTGGACGCGCTGCGCAAGTTTAGCTCCGACATGAAGCGCGTGAACAGCGACGCCGAAGCCGCCACGATTGACGCGGAATATGTGGAGGTGTCGGATGAGTGAAGCCAACCCGTTTGACGACTTCGTTGTCGAGTATTACGACGACCCCGTGCGCTTTGTGCGCGAGGTGCTTGGCGCCGACCCGCTGCCATATCAGGCCGAGTTTCTGGCTGCCATTGCGTCCGGCGAGCGCAAGATCAGCGTGCGCTCTGGGCACGGCACCGGCAAGTCGACGTCTGCCTCTTGGGCGATGCTGTGGTTCCTGTTTCTGCGCTTCCCGAATAAAGTTGTCGTCACCGCGCCGACATCTGGCCAGCTCTTTGACGCGCTCTTCGCGGAGATGAAGCGGTGGATCAACGAGCTGCCGCAAAATCTGAAGGACATGGTTACGGTGAAGTCAGACCGCGTTGAGCTGACGGCGGCAGCCAGCGAAGCGTTCATCTCGGCCCGCACCAGCCGCGCCGAAACGCCGGAGGCGCTGGCCGGAGTGCATAGCGAGCATGTTCTGCTGGTCATCGACGAGGCGTCGGGTGTGCCGGAGAAGGTGTTTGAGGCTGCTGCGGGCAGCATGTCAGGCCACAGCGCCACCACAGTGCTGCTGAGCAACCCCACGCGATCGAGCGGCACGTTTTACGAGAGCCAGACGCGCATGGCGAATAGCTGGTGGACGCGCCGCTGGTCATGCGTTGACAGCCCGCTTGTCAGCGACGAGTTCGTTGACGAGATGCGCATGCGCTACGGGGAGGAGAGCAACGCGTTCCGCATCCGCGTGCTTGGCGAGTTTCCGCTGGCAGATGATGACACGATCGTGCCGTACCACTTGGCCGAGGCCGCGATGAAGCGCGACATCGAGGTTGCGCCGAATACGCGCGCCGTGTGGGCGATTGACCCTGCGCGCTTTGGCACCGACCGCACCGCGTTCTGCAAGCGCGAGGGCAACGTGATCACGGAGATCAAGTCGTGGCGCGGCCTCGATCTGATGCAGACCGTTGGCCGCGTGATGGCTGAGTATGATGCGCTGCCCCCGTCGCAGCAGCCCAGCGAGATCCTTGTGGACAGCATTGGCATAGGGTCGGGCGTCGTGGATCGGATGCACGAGCTTGGCGCCCCCGTGCGCGGCGTGAACGTCGCCGAGGCTCCCGCGATGAAGGAGACGTATAACAACTTGCGCACGGAGCTGTGGTTCAAGTGCAAGGCGTGGCTGGAGGATCGCTCCTGCAAGCTGCCCAACGACGACGAGCTGCTGGCTGACCTGACCGGCATCCGCTACGCGTTCACGTCCTCTGGGAAGATGGCTGCCGAGAGCAAGGACGCCATGCGCAAGCGCGGCCTGCGCTCGCCTGACCTTGCTGACGCCGTGTGCCTGACGATGGCGTCAGACGCGGCAACGGCCCTGAGCGGGCCGATGTCACGTTGGCGTGGTGCGCTCAAGCGCAATTTGCAGGGGATTGCTTAAGGCATTGGCAGTTTAACTTTGTGCGGTGCGTAATGTCCTTCGGTGCCGCGTACATCATTGAAGCACTTGATGCGTTTGGCGGTGAAGCCTAATACTTTGCCAGTCACCCACATTTCATCATCAGCGAAGCTAGACATATTGATCCAAACTACTTGGCCAATTTTTAAGTTTTTTGCTGTGTCTGTCATATCTTCCTCCATTGCTTATACCTTAAGTTAACACAATGTTAACATAGGTACAACCCCCTAAATGCAGCTATTTGCATTTTTCTGAAAAAAGTTTACCCTACCCCCACATGGACAAGCGCTCCTGCTCGCGCTATCTATGCTTCATTGCGAGTTTCCTCCCTGTCTCGCGCAACTTGGCCCCGCCGCGTTCCTCCCATTGCGCGCGCGGGGTTTCTTTTTGGCGTTTTAATGTTATTATGCTGGAAGATATAACGGAGGTTACGATGCCCAAAGTTGGATCGAAGCACTACGCGTACACGCCCAAAGGCATGGCGAAAGCCAAGGCCGCCGCCAAGAAGTCTGGCAAGAAGGTGTCATACGCGAAGAAGAAGAAATAATGTGGACGGCGCTGCTTTTGCTTTGCAGCGCTGAGGGTAACTGCTTTTCGTTTGGCAGCCCCGTGATGCAGAGCGAAAGCCAGTGCATACAGTCCATACCGAGCGGGCTGGAATACGCGCGGCAAGTGTTTCCCACATACCGCGCAACCGATTACAAATGCGTCCAGTGGGGCGAAGGAGCTTAGATGGCAAAGGGTTTATACGCCAACATCCACGCGAAGCGTAAGCGCATCGCTGCTGGGTCTGGCGAGAAGATGCGCAAGGTAGGCAGCAAGGGCGCGCCTACCGCGAAGGCGTTTAAGAAGGCCGCGAAGACCGCGAAGAAGAAGTAGCATGGCGCGCACGAAGGCAGAGAAGATCGCAGCAGCGAAGAAGCGCCACGGGTTTACGGCGGTGAATAAGCCGCGACGCGGCGGGCCGAAGAAGTTTGAGGTGCTGGCGGTTGAGGGCGACACGGTGAAGAAGGTTAACTTTGGCGACCCCGCCATGTCCATCAAGAAGGATCAGCCGAAACGCAAGGCGTCTTACTGCGCACGCTCCGGCGGCATCAAGGGCAAGTCGAGCAAACTAAGCGCCAACTACTGGTCGCGCCGCGCGTGGGATTGTTGATATGGATACGCTGGATCTGAGGGCGCAATACGCTGAGTTGACGGGCGACGTGAAGAATGCCTACGCCATGCGCGAAGACGGGCCGGAAGGCTTCTTGTATTCCGACAACACGATACGGCGCGCCCTTGAGCAGCATGGCAGCTTGTATGACGACCCATACACCGCATCGCGCAATCAGCAAGCCGCCAACCGTTTTTTTGCCGAGCAAGGCCCACGAGCCGGTGTTTTATCATCTATGGCGCAGTCTCGCCTGCCAAACCCAACTGCGTCCAAGATGCGCGTTGAGGGGCTTCTTGGCGACGCCCGCGAGCTGTATGGGGTTGGAGATTACGGTCAGGCTGTGCGGTCTGGCGTGCGCGCCCTGAGCGAGCTTGCTAGAGGCGACCGCCGCAGTAAGGCGGGCGCTGCTATGGGCATATTTGATTTTCTGAGGAATATGTGATGGCCACCGCTGAAGAATTAAGACGCCTACGCGAAGAGCAGAGCATTTTTTCTGCGCTGTACGACATGGCACGCCAGCAGCGCAGCGAGCTGGCTGCGGAAGGCCGCCGCCCCGTGCTTGGCGGGCTGCTATCGAAGGAGCCAGTGTACGGCACCGACACGCTGCGGTATGAAGGCATTGGCGACATGCTTGCGGGGCTACTTACGCCCGTTGCTAAAGCCGTTGACGCGCCTATCTCCGCAATGCGCGGCACGATCCCGCAGGAAGACATGATAAGCGAAGCGCTTGGCACGGCGGGGTTGGTTAGCGCGGGATCTCTTGCGGCGACTGCTCCAGCGGATGCTTTGCGAAGTGGTGTGTCTAGAATAAAAAAAGAAGAGCTTGATCCGCTTGGCTATCAGAAGCCAAAAATGCGCGGCTATCTTTCGGACACTGACGTGCAGATGTCGGACACTGGCGAAAACTTGCCGCGCCAGCCAATGTCATGGGAAGACATGGAGGGCAAAGTTGTTTTACCGTTTTATGGTGATCGCACAGCACGCGGCTTGTTAGTTGAAGGCGTAAACGATTTAAAATTTGACGAGCCGGTATATACAGAAGGCGGCGTTGATTTCATGCGCGGCCCAGCGGCCCAGCAAGACCGCGCTATTTGGGCGTCAAACCAAAACATTATCAAGCGCATTGAAAGTGAAGCGGAAAAAGCGTCACGCGACTTTGAAGGCGCAGATATATTTGGCCTTACTGGCAGCATGTCTCCAGACGCTAATGACTTTGCCACATTTACTGGCGCTGCAATGGCCGAGCTTGTGAAAGGCGCAAAGATAACCAAGAAGTCAGCTAAAGAGTTTGACAAGGTTATGCGCGCAATAGATCCCGACTTTGTTGGCGTTCTTTCGCCAAAGCTGCGCGAATGGGTTACGTCAACATCGTCGCCAAAGCGTAAATCATTTATACGACTTATGGAAAGCGCGCCCATGCAGGAGCAAGGTTTCCCAAGCCCAGCGGAGGCGCGTTACAGCGTAACCGACCCAACGCAAAGAGATATGCCCGCTGGCATGTTTGGCCTTGGAGCCGCAAAGATAGATACGTCTGCGCCGCTTATGTACAACGAGCCGAAGGGCAACTTGCCACGCGCTAACGTTCCGCACTCAACATATAACACACAGATCGCCGGTGATTATGTTGGCTCTCTTCCACCTGTTCCGCAGGGTTTATTGTTCCGAAACGTGTATGACGCGATGGAAGGCAAAACAACCAAAAGCGGTCAGGCGTTAAATGAAGCGCACAAAACGCATGCAATTAAAACCATTATGCCAGCGCAGCAAATAACGCCGGAAGTGCTTAAGGGTATATTAGATTACTTGTCTAGGATGGAAAGATGAGCGGGTCTGCGGCTTCAATACCTAAAAGCTCGCACACCAGTTCGTCCATCTGGTCAAGTTTTTCGTCTTCCAAACCAAGGTCTTTCGCTTTTAAAACGATCAGCTCTCTAGCTAAATCTACGTCAATCATGCTATCCTCCCATGTAGGGGTGAATGTTAACACAGTGATAAAGGCAACGCAATGCCCATAACAACATACGCAGAGCTGCAATCCAGCATCGCAGACTTCCTTGACCGCGATGACCTGACGAGCGTCATCCCGACGTTTATTTCGCTGGCTGAGGCAGACATGAACCGCCAGATACGCCACTGGCGTCAGGAGAAGCGCGCCACGGCGAACATCGACACGCAGTACAGCTCCGTGCCTGCAGACTTCTACGAGGTCATACGGATGTATATTACGTCGGGCAACACGCAGCCGCTTGAGCTGCTGAGCCAGTTTCAGCTGCTGGAGCGCAAGCGCCGCACGGCCAACGCCACATACGAGCCGCGCTACTACGCGATCACGGCTGGCGAGATCGAGGTGTTTCCCGTTCCCGATGGCACATATGCGACGGAGCTGTATTACTACGCCAAGATCGACGCGCTGTCTGATAGCAACACGTCCAACTGGCTGCTGGAATACTTTCCCGACGCATATTTATATGGCGCTCTATCGCATTCTGCGCCGTATCTGAAAGACGATGCGCGTTTGCAGGTGTGGTCATCTTTGTATGGCAACGCGATTGGTGGTATAACCGCAGACAATGATAAAGCGAAATTCGGCGGGTCTGGTCGCCGCATGAAGATAAAGGCGTATTGAGATGAGCTTCACCAACACCTTCGAGACAACCGTCCTGACATGGGCGTTCACCACCAACAGCGCGACACGCCCGACAGCGTGGTACACCGCGCTTTACACCGTTGCGCCTGACGATACTGGCGGCGGCACAGAGGTATCCGGCGGGGGCTACGCGCGTCAGGCCACGGCGTTCACCGTGTCAGGAAACACGGCCACAAACAGCGCCGCCGAGGAGTGGCCCGTCGCCACGGCGGGATATGGCACCGTTGTTGCCGTCGGAATCTTTGACGCGTCATCTGGCGGCAATCTGCTGGCCTACGCCAACTTGACTGCCAGCAAGACGATTGACACCGGCGACGTGTTCCGCATTCCTGCGGGCGATCTCGACATCACGCTAGACTAATGACGTATCGCAGCGGCTACGGGCGAAGCACCTACGGCAGCTACAACTACGGCTTGGACGGCGCTATCATTGGCGCCGCCTCCATTATTGCCGTCACGTCTGCCACCGCCGCCGCGTCTGTGCGTGTTCGCGGCGCGGCTTCGATCATCGAGACGGTTACGACCACCGCGTCTGCTGCTGATCGCGTTCGAGAGGGCAGCGCCACCATTGCCGTCGCCGCATCCGTTGCCGCGACTGCCACGCGCGTCAGGGAGGCGTCTGCCACGATTGCGGCGTCTGCCAGCGTTACGGCTGCCGCTGAGCGCATACACCTTGGCTCCGCTTCCATATCCGCTGCGGCTTCTGTTGCTGCGTCTGGTCTGAGGGTTCGTGATGGCGCTGCCGCGATTGCTGTGCAGGCGTCCACAACGGCAAGCGCCGTTGCGATATTCGAGGACAGCGCCACCGTCGCCTGCGTAGCAACTACGACGGCCACATGCAACCGCGTGCAGAGCGACAGCGCAACCATCGTCTGCGCGGCATCTGTGGTTGCAAATGGACGCAAAAAGTGGGAGCCTGAGCCTGACACGCCTGAGACGTGGACGCCTGTTGCGGAAAACAGCAAAACGTGGCAAGATGCGGGCAGCACGCCAGAAAGCTGGGCGGCTGTATCCCCCACATCGACGGATTGGACACCGGCATCAGCTTCAAGCGAAACTTGGGCCGATGCGGCATAGGAGAATGACATGGCAGATACGACAACAACGGCATATGGCTTAACGAAGCCAGAGGTAGGCGCGTCAGAGGATACGTGGGGAACGAAGCTAAACACAGATCTGGATAGCCTCGACACGATCATCAACGCGATCGGCGGTAAGACCGCTGCCGGAACATTGTCGTATGCAGATAGCGCGAAGCTGGTGACGAGCGCGACAGGCGTAAACATCACGGGTACTTTGACCAGCGATGGGCTGACTGTGGACACCGACACGCTGTACGTCGATAGCACGAATAACCGTGTTGGGATTGGGGCGATTTCGCCTTATGCTGACCTGCATGTTACAGGTACAATCAAAGTTGCTACGGGTAATGCACAGGGTATTCTTGGATTAGGTGAAGGTAACGGTTCAAGTGTAAATGTTGGTGTGTGGCGTGGTGCTGCAAATGCCCCAACAACTGATGGCAACTACCTCAACCTTGGTGGTTATGATGGAATGGTGTTTGCAACAGGTGCTGCGGCTATTGGTTCTCAAACAGAACGTATGCGCATCACATCGTCAGGATCGGTCGGGATTGGGACGAGTTCGCCAGCAAGAACGCTTGAAGTGTATTCAAGTCAACCTGCAATTAAACTTAATAATGGAACAAACGCATTCACCATTGGTACAGGTGCATTTGTCGATGGCTCCAACAGCTTAATCTTTTTTGATGAAGGCGTTGGTGAGCGTATGCGCATCGACAGCAGCGGTAACGTAGGGATTGGCACGAGTTCGCCAGCAACTACATTTGATGTACGAGGTGTTGCGAGTACCTATGGCTTGAATGTCGTTGGCGGTGGAGCGGCTACTGGCTATATAGGGGAAATCACGAACGATAGTGGAGCTGCTGGAAGTCGTGATGGACTTAAAGTCGAAACAATATTATCCAATAGCACCACTAAAATCCTTACAGCAGCATCTAATAGTATAGATAGGTTTGTGGTTACAGGCGATGGTAATGTTGGGATTGGTGGGAATCCTACTAATGCTTCTGACCATAAAAGTTTAGCTCTATTTGGTGCTGCTAATACTGGAGCAGGTTTTATAGAATTTAATGATACTTCTGGAAATGCAGATGGTGCTATATTTGCAGATAATGGTAACCTTTTTATAAATGCAGATTATGATAATGCTACAGCATCTAGCACTATTCGTTTTAGAGTAGATGGCTCAAGTGAAAAAATGCGCATCGACAGCAGCGGTAACTTGCTGGTGGGTAAGACAAGTGCGGATAATGGGGCTACTGTTGGTGTGGAACTGCGTGGTGACATTTCTAAGTTATACGTCACTGATAGTGCTTCTTCCCCGTTAATAGCAAACAGGTTAGCTAGTGACGGCAACATTGCTGTATTTCAAAAAGACGGCACCACGGTGGGGAGTATTGGGAGTAGCGCAGGGAACTCAATTTATGTGGGATCGGGTGATGTTGGTGTTCGTTTCTCCGATGTAAACGACGCTATTTATCCGATGACAACTGCCGGAGTAAACAGAGACAACGCTATTGATTTGGGTATTTCTTCTGTACGCTTCGACGACATCTACGCCACCAACGGCACCATCCAAACATCTGACCAAAACGAAAAGCAAGACATTGCAGAGCTATCTGACGCAGAGCAACGTGTAGCTGTAGCAGCTAAAGGCTTACTGCGTAAGTTCCGTTGGCGTGACAGTGTAGAAGCTAAGGGTGATGAAGCCAGAACACACTTTGGTATTATTGCACAAGACCTACAAGCAGCATTTGCAGCAGAAGGATTAGACGCTGGTGATTATGCCATGTTTATCTCAAGCACATGGACTGACGAAGAAACTGGCGAAGAAAGAACTAGAATGGGCGTAAGATACAGTGAACTTCTCGCCTTTATTGTTGCAGCTATATAGGAGTTTATCATGGCTATAACTTACACTTGGACTATTCCAACCCTTGAGCGTCACACATCAGATGGTGGCGTTTACATTGCACATTGGCGCTGCACAGGCGTTGATGAAGATGGCAACACAGCAAGCTCATATGGCACTTGTGGTTTAACCTACGATGCCTCTGCGCCTGACTTTACACCGTATGCAGATATTACTGAGGCTCAAGCTCAAGGCTGGGTCTGGGGTCATGTATCACAAGCTGATACTGAAGCTGCTATTGCTTCTAAGATTGATGCGATAGCTAATCCAACTACTGCTGATGGGGTTCCGTGGGCAGCATAACCTAGAAAGGAGATCAACGTGACTGAAGACAAAAAGGTCATTACGATTGACGATGTGGAATACACTGAAGACCAGCTGAGCGACACTGCAAAGATGTGCATAAATCACATCAATTCGCTAGACCAGAAGATCGGCTCTGCGCAGTTCAACTTGGTGCAGCTTCAGATGGGCAGGCAGGGCTTCATGGCCGAGCTGAAAGCCGCCCTTGAGCCTGACGCGGAATAGCCGCGCAGCACAGCGAAAACGCGAGGGGCAGCAAAACGCTGCCCTTTTGCGCATCAAATGGTCATGTGCTACACTGCGGCAAGCGCGCAACACCAACGAGGCAACGATGGCCCTGATTAGATTAGACGTACCCGCTGGGGTTTACCGCAACGGCACCGACTTGCAGAGCATGGGCCGCTGGCGCGATGCCAGCCTGATCCGTTGGATCGACGGCACGATGCAGCCAGTCAAGGGTTGGCGCACAAGATCCAACACCGCCACGAATGCCACGTCGCGCGGCATGCTAACTTGGTCAGACAATACCAACGCCAGATGGATTGCCACCGGCACATATAACAAGCTCTACGCCTACAACAGCTCCGGCGTGCAATACGACATCACGCCGGTCGGCCTGACCGCTGGCCGCGAAGACGCCATAGCGTTTACCGGCTTCGGCGGCGGCTTGTTTGGCAGCTACGCATACGGCGTTGCGCGGCCAGACACTGTACGCATCCAGCCAGCCACCGCGTGGAACTTGCAGGCGTGGGGGCAGTATCTACTGGCCAATAACGAAGACGACGGCAAGGTTTACGAGTGGCAGCTAAACACTGGCGCAGTAGCCGCGCAAGTCGCCAACGCGCCTGTCGATAATAAGAGCATCGTCGTCACGGCTGAGCGCTTCCTGTTCTGCCTTGGCGCTGGCGGTAATCCGCGCCTTGTCCAGTGGTCTGACCGCGAAGACAACACGACGTGGACGCCCGCCGCGACAAACGAGGCTGGCGATCTTGAGCTGCAAACCGAGGGCGAGATCATGGCGGGCGTTTCTGTGCGCGGCCAGACGCTTATCCTGACGACGCGTGACGCGCATGTCGCCAACTATATTGGCCCCCCATACGTCTACGGCATTGAGCGCGTCGGGTCTTCCTGCGGGCTGGCAGCAAAACTTGCATACGCCAACGTGGATGTCGGCTGCTTCTGGATGGGCGTGCATGCGTTTTACGCCTACACAGGCGGCGGCGTGCAGGAAATCCAGAGCGACGTGTCTGACTACGTTTTCAACGACATCAACCGCGCGCAGATCAGCAAGGCGTTTGCTATGTCAAACGGCCAGTATGGCGAGGTGTGGTGGTTCTATCCGTCCAGCGCGTCTACTGAAAACGACCGCTACGTGGCATATAATTATGTCGAGAATACGTGGTCAATCGGTACGCTATCGCGTACGGCGGGAACAGACGCAGGCACATTCCGTCAGCCGATGATGGCCGACCCGTCTGACAATAAGATATACGAGCATGAAATCGGGTTCGAGTATGGCGGCCTGACGCCGTTTGCGGAAACCGGCCCCATCATGCTTGGCTCCGGCGATAACGTTGTGAGCATAACGGAGATGATCCCCGACGAGAAGACGCAGGGCGATGTCAGCGCCACGTTTAAAACGCGTTTCTATCCCAACGGCACAGAGAGATCATACGGGCCGTTTAGCATGTCCAACCCCACCAGCATGCGCTTCACTGGCCGTCAGGTGCGGATGCGCGTTGACGGCGCGCGGCTTGCCGACTGGCGCGTTGGCATAAACCGGCTAGACGCCATTGCGGGTGGACGTAGATGACGCAGCAGTACCGCGCACCAGAGCCGCAGGGCGATGACTGGAAGTCATGGGCGCGGCGCATGATGCTGTATCTCGGACAGACGCGTTCGCCTCTGGTGCAGCAGACGGGAGACGAGAGCGCGGCAGAAGACGGCGTGCTGATGTGGGATCGTACAAACGAATACCCCGTTGTCAGCAAGAACGGCGAGTGGCGGCAGATTGTGCTGGAAGACGGCCACGCTGACTTCATTCTGACGTCTGACGTTGTGCCTGTTGCCGCCAACACGGCGTACAAGCTGACATATGACGCGCTTGCTGGCAATGACGGCATCACACAAGGAACGCCAGCGTCGCGCATTGTGTTTGAGGAGGCTGGGCAATACGTCATATCGTTTTCTGCGCAAATATCATCAACGTCAGCCAGCACGGTTCACTTCTACTTCTGGCCCAGCGTCAACGGCACCAACGTGGCAGACAGCGCGATGACGACGGCGCTCCACCAGAACAACGCCACGCTGGTCACGTCACGCACGCAGATATTTACGTTTGCGGCGAATGACTACTTTGAAGTGAATTACATGATTGACAGCACTCAAGGCTTCTTGAATTACACCGCAGCGTCTTCGCCGGTGCCAGCAATACCCGCGTCAACTTTAGCAATTACGAGGCTTCATGGATAAAGAGCTTGAGAGATGCCGCGAATGGATTGAGGCTGCTTTGGAGTATTCCGGCGGCACGCATGACTTCATCGACGTGGCCGAGGGTATATACAAGGGAACGATGCAGCTCTGGCCTACGCCGAGGGGGTGCATAGTCACCGAAATAGTGGTATATCCGAGAAAGAAAGTTTTAAACGTGTTTCTTGGCGGCGGCGAGTTGGATCAGATTTTAGAAATGCATGAAGATGTGATAGCATGGGCAAAAGCGCAAGGATGCTCTGCGTTGACCATGACGGGCCGCTTTGGCTGGAAGAAACCACTGAAGGCGCATGGCTGGACGCCACTGCACGCCTCATATGTGAAGGAGTTTGAATAATGTCAGGCGGCAAGGGCGGGTCAACAACGTCATCAGTTACGATCCCAGAATACATTGAAGAGGCTGCGCGCCGTAACTTAGCAAAAGCCGAAGGCATTAGCCAGATTGGCTACGTGCCATATTACGGGCCAGATGTTGCCGCGTTTACGCCGTTCCAGCAGGCGGGGTTCCAGCAGACCGCTGACGTTGCATCCGCGTTTGGCTTAGCGTCTCCGACAGCCCAAGCAGACGTCATGGGCGGCATGGCCCCGCCAACGCAATATGCAGGCGGCGTGATGGGTTACAGCGCAGCGCCAATGTACGAGCAATCTGTTGCCGAGCTTGCGGCGAGACGACCAGCGCAGAAAGAGTTTATCGACAGCTTCTTCATTGACCCCGTGACCGGCCAAGTCGGATCACGCGTCCAGCAGCCCGTTGACTATGGCCAATATATGACAGGTGCGCAGGAGCGTGAGCGTCAGCGCCAAAACGAGCTGGCGATTGCGCAGGCAGAAACTGGCGAATATTCCGGCCCGATGACGATGTCGCCAAACGCGTCGCCGTCTGAGTTGGACAACGCCATGCAGTTTCACGCGACCCGCATGGGCCGTGGATCTGACAACTGGCAGACCGCTGACGAAATTATGTTCCAGCAGGGCAAGATTAACGCGGCTGGCTTCCCGATTGACGCGCAGGGCAATGTCATAGTCGGCACCCCCGAAAGCGTTGCGGGGAATATAGGAAACTTCCTGACGGGCGGCGGCTTTATCGGCGCCGCTGGCGAGGCGCTTGGCATTTTGCCGTCAACAGGTGATAAGATCATGGCTGCGGCTGGCATGTCTCCCGTAAGCATAAACGATCCGATGTTTGCGAAGACCCCCACCCAAGACCCATTAGCTGGGTTTAACGATCCAGACGGCCCAAGCGCCGCGCAAATAGAGGCCGAGGCAAACATGGGTCTTGACCCATTTGGCGGCGCTGGGAGGCCGATTGCCATCAGCGCCCCCGCTCCTGCCCCACCGCCGCCGATTTCGGTTGCCCCAAGCCCAGCGCAAATAGAAGCCGAGGCAAACATGGGTCTTGATCCGTTTGGTGGCGCTGGAAGGCCGATTGTTGGCGTTGACACTGCCCCCATCGTTGGCAAAGACCCCGCCACCGGCTCAAACATATACGCTCTGACGCCATCAGGCGATGGCTCATACACATTTAAGGGCGGCAAGGATGTGGAGGGCGGCTCGGCAGGCGGCGGCGGTGTGGAGAAGATCCTGTGCTGCGCATATTACAATCTTGGCTACTTGCCGCGTGAAATCTGGCGCTTGGATCAGCGTTACGGCGTGTGGCTGCACCGCAATGATCCTGAGCTTATGGAAGGATACCACGTGTGGGCTGCTCCGTTGGCCGAGTATATACAGAAGGATACACGCGGGGCCAAAGTCGCTCGCGCAGTTATGTGGCCCATTGTTAAGGCGTGGGCGGCAGAGATGGCGCACAAGCAGCGCCCAGAGAAGCACAAGCCGAATGTGGTCGGCAAGATGATTATGGCGATTGGCGAGCCGTTTAGCCGCGTGTGCGGCATGCTCAAGCCCCGCGCAATACGAGGAGAAGCATAATGGCTGGACAAGGTGCAAAGGGCGGCGGTCAGGTCGCAATGCCAGCAGCGCAGGCGATGGGCGGCTATCGCGGGCCGACGCAGATGGGGCCACAGGCGGCGCTCGGCGGGCCAAGCATTGTAATGCCAAACGGCATGTCGTCCGGCGATGTAAACATGGGGGGCAATGTTAGCGTCGCCACCGGCCCGATTGACACGGGGCTTGGCACTCTTGGCCCGCAGCAACCGGCCCCATCATATAACTTCACCTACGATCAGGCGGTTGGCCGCCAGCAGCAGCGCGACGTAAAATCACCCGCAGAGCAGGCCGCGATCAACGCGGCGATTGCAGCGGGGCCAAGCGCCGGATCGCAAGTAGGGCCGCAGCAGCCTATGATGCTGCCGTCAAGCGGCCCGACCATGCGGCCAAACCCAAACTTGCCAAACCAAGGCTTGCCAATGCCATCTGGCGGCCTCAAGGGCGGCATATTCGGCCAGCAGCCACGCCCCATGCCGCAGCCAAGCCAAGCGCAATACGCGCCGCTCGCTCCGCAAGGTCAATTTAACGTAAATCAGGCAGCGGCTGGCGCATTGCAGCAGGCAATGGGCGCGACGCAGCAGGGTCTGGGCTTCACGCCGATGGGCATACGCCCGACCGCCTACCGGCCATCGCAGATCGCAGGCACAAGCCTCGCGCCATACACCAACCCATATGAGAGCCAAGTCGTGCAGCAGACGCTGCGTGACATTGGCACCGCGCAGGAGCAGGCGCTAAACCTGCAGGGCGCGCAGGCGCAGCGTGCAGGCGCGTTCGGCGGCTCACGCCAAGGCATTGCCGAGGCAGAGACGCGGCTTGGTTACGGGCAGCAGGCGCTAGACGCCGCGTCAAGGCTGCGCCAGCAAGGCTACCAGACTGCACTTGGCCTCGCCGGTCAGGATGTCGGCGCTCAGACGGCGGCGGCGCAATTTGCGGCGCAGCAGCGTGCATCCGCTCAAGCGCAAAACTTGGCGGCGCAGCAGGCCGCGATGGGTACGCGTCTTGGAGCAGCTCAGCAGCTCGCGGGGCTTGGCCAGCAGGCATTCGGCACAGGGCAGGCGATCCAGCAGCAGCAGATGCAGCAGGGGCTATTGCAGCAGATGTTGCAGCAGTCACTCATCGACGCGGCCAAGGCGCAATATGCTGGCTACACCGGCGCGCCTTCGGCGGCGCTCGCAGCGCCATTGGCGGCGCTTGGGGCTACGCCAAGCCAGTCAACGACAACGCAGTCAATGCAGCCGGGATTGTTCAACTATCTGCAGCTTGGCGCAAGCATGTTTCCGAGGTAGCAGATGGACTATCGCCAAGCAGCCAGAGACGCGGCACGCAAATACGGGATAGACCCCGACATGTTCCTGCGCCTCATACAGCAGGAGAGCAGCTTTAGGCCGGACGTCGTAAGCCCGAAGGGCGCGATCGGCCTCGGCCAGCTCATGCCTGCCACGGCGCAGGAGCTTGGCGTAGACCCGACAGACCCGATGCAAAACTTGGAAGGCGCTGCAAAGTATCTGAGCCAGCAGCTTAAACGCTTTGGCAGCCCAGAGCTTGCATTGGCTGCGTATAACGCTGGGCCAACGCGTGTGGCCAGACTTGGCAGGGTGCCAAATATTGCGGAAACGCAAAACTATGTGAAGACGATTTTAGGAGAAGGGCAAACCACGATGGCAACTCCATTCGATAGGGCGCGCGAAGAAGAGCTGCGCCAGCAGATGCTGGCCACCGGCATGGCACCACGAACAGCGCCACGCGCGCCACTGTCAGCGCTTCAGCAGGATCGCCCGCAGGCAGCGGCAGCGCCGCAGCAGCGCAGAAGCGGCTTCGGCGGCATTATGGATTACCTCGGAACGCCAAGCCCGACAACTGGCCTGAGCAGAGCGGAGCAGTTTGCTGCGGCGCTCGATCCGCTCATCCTGCCGGAGCTGCGTGCTGGCGAGGCAATCAGGGCGCGCGGAGCGCAGCGGCAGGCAGAGGCGCGCAAGAATAGAACGATGGAATACTTGGCTACGCAGGCCGCGACCGATCCTCTGGCTGCTCAGATGCTGGAGATGGCGCGCGCTACGGGCGACGTTGGCGGCGCTGTGTCAGCGTTAATGCAGCAGCGTCTAAAGGGGCCAAAGGATACATTTAAGGACGTGCAGGCTTTGCGGAAAGAGTTTACGAGCCTGTCGCGTATTAAAAACTTTTCTGACATCACAGAGGCGTACACGCGCATCATTAAATCGGCCAAAGATCCCAGCGCCGCTGGCGACTTGGCGTTGATCTTTAACTACATGAAGGTGCTAGACCCAGCTTCAGTTGTTCGTGAGAGCGAATTTGCGGCTGCCGCAAAAGCTGGTGGCCTTGGCCCAAGAATACAAGCTGCTGTCGAGCAGATCGAGAGAGGCACAAGACTTGCGCCAGAGCAGCGCGCAGACTTTGTTAACCGCGCCACGCAAATTTATCAAGGCACAGAGGAGCAGGCGCGGCCAATCTATCAGACATACGAAGAGATCGCCATTGCGCGTGGCTTTGACCCCAAGAAGGCGCTTCCTGAGTTTGGCTACAAAGGTGAGCTATATCAGTCGCCGCCTGAGTTTATTCCAGCTCCTGCGCCTCCCGTACCGGCGGGCGCAACTGCAAACGGCCAGCCATTAACGCAGACGCAGTGGGAGGCAATCTGGCGCAGTAAGACTGAGGAAGAGCGCAAGAAGTGGCAAGAGACGGGGAGCTTTAACTGATGGCTGATTTTACGGCAGACCTTGCAGCGGCAGGCCCAGAAACACCGACGCAGCGCACCAGAGCATTTGCGCAGGGCGTTACGTTTGGCTTTGCGGATGAAATCGAAGCGGCAATCAGGTCAACGCTTTCGCCGCGTGAATATGATGATCTGGTTGCTGAAACCAGAACGGCGCTGGCCGAATACCAGCAGGCCAGACCCGCAGAGGCTTTTGCCGCTGAGCTTTCCGGCGCAGCGCTTCCCGCTATTATTGGGTCGCTGTTTACGGCTGGAGCTGCTGGCGCTGGAACGCTTGCCAGTTTAGCGTCTAAGTTTCCGACGATGGCCAAGGTTATCGGGATTGCGGCTCCCAAGTCTCTGGTCGGCGCTGCAACCGTTGCAGGCGCTCAAGGCGCGCTGACGGGTATCGGAAAAGGGGAAGACGTTAGCGAGCGCCTTACGGGCGGCGTGATTGGCGCAGGCATAGGCGCAGCAGGCGGCGCAGGCATGTATGCTGCGGCAGAGCCAGCAAAGCGTGCGCTTGTTGGCGTTGTAGACTTTGCGCGTAGAAAGCTTGGCGGTCGAGGCGCTAAAGTTGTAGAGACAGAGCTTCAGCGTCTGGCCGCAGAAAGCGGCATGAGCGTTGACGAGATTGTGGAGGGCGTTGCGTCTGGCCGCATTATGGCCGAGAACAAAACGCTTTTAGATGCCGTGCGTGGCTATCGTGCAACAGGTGGCAGAGCTGCTGGCGAATTGCGCCAAGCGCTAGAGCCGAGGCCGGAGCAAGGCCGCCAGCAGGCTATGGCAGAAATGCAAAGATACCTGTCAAGCGTGGATGACCCAAACATTCTGCGCGGGATGAAGGCGACAGATGAAGAGGCGAAAATAGCCGAAGCTGCGGCGTATGCGCCGTTTAAGACGCAGCCAGCGCCGGAGAATGTGACATCAGAATTGGCTGAAGCATTGCGCAGGGTGCCGTCAGCGGCCAAAGAAGTTGAAGAGGCGTTGCTGGCGTCTACTGGCCAAAAGCCGTTTTTCTCTGTGTCAAAGGATAACGAGGTTTCCTTTGCGCGCCAGCCTTCATTATCTGAGGCAGAATCTGTGCGTCGCGCTTTATCTAACACTGCCGCCGCACGCTATGAGGCGCGGCAGGGCGTTGCTGGCGAAGCTATATCTGGCGTTGAAGCAGGGTTGCGCGGCGCGCTTGACGTTTCAGCCCCAGAGCTTGCTGCGACGCGCGCTCAGGCGTCGATAGTCAAAAGCGCACGCGACGCATTCAGGGATGGCCAGAAGGCGTTGGCTAAGTCGCCTGACGCAGTTGCCGTTGAGTTTGCTGAAATGATGGCGAAGGGTGACGCTGTCATGAAGGCGTACCGCTCTGGAGTGATGCAGGCTATACGAAATCGTATGTCTGGGGGTTCTCGCAAGAGCATGATGGGCGCTTTAGCTGATCCACAGCGCAAAGAAAGCCAGATCCTGTCAATCGTGATGCCGGAAGACGCGTTGCCTGACATCATGGCTAGAATAGAGCGCGCTGCGGGGTCGCAAACTGCGGCGACAAAGATCCTTGAACAGTCTCCGTCTGCTATCACGACAGAGCAAGTGGCACGTCAGGGAAGAGACATTGGGGCTGGTGAAGTGGTTGAGGCGCTTACCTCTCCCAACGTTATGAATTTAATGCGCCTTGGCGGGAAACTTGTCCAGAGAGCCGCACCACAGCTCACCGACGCCCAGCGCCAACAAGTTGTGCGCGTCTTAGTGTCTGAAAGCCCCGACGTTGTGCGCAATGCGTTGCAGGATGAAGGCAAAATGATGGCGTTCCAGAGGAAATTGGATCTTATTCTTGGCGCAGCGCAAGCCGGAGCGCAGCGCGCGGCTCCTGTGATGGCCCCGCAACTGATTGAGCAAATGACGCAAACGCGGTAAGATGCACGAAACGAATAGGACATAAAAATGCAACCACAGCCAAAAGATCGCCGTGAAATCGAAAGCATCGTGCAGAACGCGATCAGCGATGCCGTTGACTTCGTTGAAAGCGAGATCAGCGAAGACCGCATCAAGTCGCAGCGCTACTACGACGGCGAGGTTGATATTGGCCACGAAGACGGGCGCAGCAAGGTTGTGTCAACAAAGGTACGGGATACCGTGCGCTCTGTGAAGCCAAGCCTGATGCGCATCTTCATGTCCACCGCGAGGCCGGTAGAGTTTATCCCGAAGGGGCCAGAAGACGTTGCGCTGGCCGAGCAGGCCACCAGCTACATACAGCACGAGTTTACGCGCTTAAACGGATACCGCGTGCTGAACGACGCCTTCCAAGACGCCATGGTCAAGAAGCAGGGCATCGTGAAGGCGTATTGGCACGACTACCCCGTGGCCGAGATCTACACCTACACCGACCTATCTGATGATGAATACACGTTCCTGATCCAAGAGGATAACGTTGACGTGATCGAGCATACGATGGAAATGTCTATCGAGATCGACGAGATGGGCATGGACATCGAGCTTCCTGTCCATTCGGTCAAGATTAGCCGCACTGAGATGAAGGGCGAGCTGCGTATTGAAAGCATCCCGCCAGAAGAGTTCTTCGTAAACCGCGACTGCCGGTCATTTGATGACGCATATGTCGTGGCGCACCGCACAGACATGCGCGTTGGCGATCTGGTCGAGATGGGCTTCGACTTCGAAGTCATATCCAACCTGACGCCATTTGACGGCACAAACGACATGTCTGGCGCAGAGGTTCTTGAGCGCCAAGGCTACGAGGAAGACTTGTCAGACGAAGACGAGCTAGACCCAGCCATGAAGCTGGTGGGCATCACAGAAGCCTACATGCGTATGGATGTTGACGGAACCGGCGTGCCGGTGCTGTACAAGTTTCTCTGCGGCGGCACATCATACGAGCTGCTAGACTTCATGCCGTGCGACGAGATCCCGTTTGCCAAGTTTGAGATCGACCCAGAGCCACATAGCTGGTACGGACACAGCTTGGCTGAGCTGGTGGAAAACGATCAGGACGCCGCGACGTCTATTCTGCGTGGCATCTTGGACAACGTTGCGATGACCAACAATCCGCGCATTGGGATTGTAGACGGCGCAGTGAATATTGACGATGTGCTGAACAACGAGATTGGCTCACTTGTCAGAATGCGCCAAGCCGGATCTGTGCAGGATCTCAGCGTGCCATTTGTTGCCGGTCAGACGCTATCTGCGCTGGCATATATGGATCAGCTTACCGAGCAGAAGACGGGCGTCACAAGCGCCTCTGTGGGGCTTAATCCTGACGCACTGCAGTCTACCACCAAGGCAGCCGTTCAAGCGTCTGTGCAGGCCGCTGCGGGCCAGACAGAGGTGATGGTGCGCAACTTGGCCGACGGCCTGCGTGACTTGTTCGGCATCATGCTGCGCCTGATGAATAAGAATATGGACGAGGAGAAGATGATGCGGATGAACGGGCAGTTTGTGCCAGTTGATCCGCGTATCTGGGATACGTCGATGGATATTAGCATCAACGTCGGGCTTGGCACTGGCCGCGAAGAAGAGAAGCAGATGGCGTTGCAGCAGGCGTTGCAGATGCAGCAGATGGTTTACCAGCAATATGGCCCGATGAACGGCTTGGTGTCGCTGACCAACATCCGCAACACATTGGCCGACAGTTTGGCGCTGTCAGGCGTGCGCAATGCCGACCGCTACTTCGCGCCAATTACGCCGGAGATCGAGATGCAAATGCTACAGATGCAGCAACAACAGCAGGCGCTGATGGCGCAGCAGGGGCAGGCGCAAGATCCAAACGCCGCATTCCTGCAAGCCGAGCAGATCAAGGCGCAGGGCAAGATGCAGTCTGACATGATGAAGCTGCAACTTGAGGCGCAAAAAGCAGCCGCAGATGACGATCTGAAGCGCGATCAGATGGCGCAGGATCTCATGGTTGACGCTGCCAAGATATATGGCCAATACGGCACCGCCGTAGACGTGGCGCGCGTAAAAGCGGAGCAAGATAAAATGCGTATGATTGGCGGCATGGCGCAGGGTACGCCTCAATGAGCGCCGACATCCGCATACAAGCCGACGACGCAAAGCGGCTAAAGAATGACACGGCGTTTCAAACGTTCGTGGACGATGTTCGTGAAGAGCAAATACGCATCTTCGCCAACAGCGCAGCCTCCGATATAGAGATGCGCGAGGAGGCGCACGCGATACTGCGTGCGTTAAACAAGATCGGTGACGCACTCGACGCTGCGATTGCAGCAGAGGTCATTTTAGATCGCAAACAGAGGAACTAGCACCGTGGAAGCGACTAGCCTAGATAATGCCGTAGAGGCAATGTTGGCCCCAGCGCCAAGTGAAGAAAATCAAAGCGAAGCAGTGGAAGCAGCTGAAGCGCCAACTCAAGACGTTGAGAGCGAAGCAGTTGAAGATATTGCCGAGAGCAATGATGACGTCGAGGCATCCGGCGATGACATAGAAGACGCAGAATATGTCGAAGATGACCAAATTGATGACGACGACCTAGTAGAGGCGGCTGAAGACACCAATCTCATCCCCGTTAAAATTAACGGCAAAGAAGAGCATTGGACACTGGATCAGTTAAAGCAATCTGCGGCGGGTCAGGGTTACATCAATCAAAAGATGCAGGAAAATGCTGCCTTGGAAAAGCAATACAGGCAGCAGGCTCAAGCATTGGCCCAACAGCAGCAACAAGTCTTGGCTTTATATCAACAAGCCCAGCAAGGTGGTCTGCAAGCCCCAACCCCACCGTCTAAAGAGCTTTTCGACCAAGATCCGATTGGATACATGGAAGCGAAGCTGCAATATGACGAGGCAAAGGCCGCGCACGACCAGCAAATAATGCAGTTGCAGGGAATGCAGCAGCAGCAAGCGCAGCAAAATCAAGCGGCTAGACAAGCCTACCTTGCCGAGCAAGCGGAGGTGCTGAAACAGTATATCCCTGAGATCGCAGATCCCGAAAAAGGCGAAAAGCTGAAGGCGGGTATCATGGAGGCAGGCATCCACTACGGCTTCACGCCGGAGGAGATGGCTGGCGTATCCGATGCGAGATATGTGCGGGCGTTGAACGACGCGCGCAAGTATCGTCAACTGGTTGCCAATAGGAAGAAGTCACAGTCAAAAGCTGATGGCGCTCGACCCGTTGTCAAAGCTGGTGCAAAGAAACGCCCAGACGGACAGGCTGCTACCCGTAAAAAAGCGCAACAGCGCTTGCAGAAGACAGGCTCAATCGAAGACGCATTGAGCTTGATGTTAAAAAGCTAACTCCTTGAAAGGAAACGACAATGGCTCAGCCAGCGAATACATTCGATACCTACGATTCTGTGGGCATAAAAGAGGATTTGTCAGATGTGATTTACAATGTAGATCCATTTGACACCCCGTTCTACTCTAAGTCGAGCAAAACAAAAGCACGCAACACTTTGGTTGAGTGGCAAACACAAGCGTTGCGCGCATCAGCCGTAAACGCTCACATCGAAGGCGACGCAACAGCTGCCGATGCCGTCACTCCAACTGTACGCCTTGGCGCACGCACACAGATCTTTAAGAATGCTGTGGTTATTTCTGACACGGACGAAGCGGTGGACAATGCCGGTCGTGCGAAGGAAATGGCGTATCAAACATTGCTTATCGCTAAAGAGCAGAAGCTCGACATCGAAAAGGCGTTGTTTGCCAACCAAGGCAACGTTGCAGGCTCTTCAACTGCTGCACGTAAAACTGGTGGTGTACCATCATGGTTGATTACAAACGTAAACTTCCAGTCTGGTAACTCTGGTGCAAACCCAACCGGCGACGGCACAGACGCGCGTACAGACGACGGCACTCCAACTGCATTCTCGCAGGCCAAGTTTGACGACGTTATGCAGTCAATCTGGGAAGAGGGCGGTAAGCCAGATACCGTGTATCTGTCAGCCTTCCAGATGAACGTTGCTCTGGGCTTCACTGGTAACAACAACCAGCGCTCAGCAGTGCAAGCCGGTGACGAGACTGTGGTCAAGTCGCTTGCAGTTTACGTGACACCGTGGGGAACCGTGCAGTTTATGCCTTCACGCGAAAACCGCAGCCGTGACGTGTTCATTTTGCAAGACAACATGTGGGAATGCGCAGTATTGCGCCCAACCAAAAACGTTGCCTTGGCCAAAAATGGCGACAACACCACACGTCAGGTGACAACAGAGCTGGCGCTTTGCTCGAAAAACGAGAAAGCCAACGGCGCAATTTACGACAACACCACATCGTAATATACTACAAGAGGGGGCGGCTTCACGCCCCCTCTGCTTAACGAGGGATCGACATGAAAAAAGTTACAGTTGTAGGCCACAAGGTACACACGTCAATCGGCAAACTGGTAAAAGGCGACAACGCCGAGCTGCCAAACGCAGAGGTTGAAACGCTGATGCGCGTTCGCCCAGACGCACTGAAAGTGACTGGCGACGTTGAGCCAGCGCCTGCACCCGCACCAACGAAACGCGCCAAGAAGAAATAAGACATGGCGAAGATTTCGGAAAAGATCGACTTTGAGCATGACCACATGGTCATCAAGCAGCGTCACGACGTCAGCCAGTCTCTGAGAGACGCGCAGGCGGCCAGAGATGCTGGCATAGGCATGTCAGGCGAAAACCGGCTTGTGGGCTTCTTAGACGGCGCTGTGCTTACCGCATGGCTCAAAGAGGCCGGTGTGGCGTGGTCTGATACGGAGGCGGCCAAGGAGGTCGTCAAGCGCAAGATGATGTCAGGCGAGTTCGCTAAGATGCGCGTCTGGGAGGGATCTTACTGATGGACGCTGACTTGCTTTGGACAACGGCACTTACTGCCGGAATGGGCCTGATCGGCTGGGTGTTGAAAAGCGCTGTGGACGAGATGCAGCGCCTCAATATTCTGCTGAACAAGACCCGCGAAGAAATGGCAAAGGATTACGTCACCAAGGCTGACAGCACGACCGTCATGGCGCAGATCGTGGCGCGCTTCGATCGCATCGAGGAAAAACTTGACCGCCTGATGGAGCGATGAGCCATGATAGACCCCGCCACGGCAATCATGGCAGCGTCCACCGCGTTCAACGCAATACGCAAGGGCTGCCAGATCGGGCGGGATCTGGAGGGCATGGCAGGCGATCTGGGGCGCTGGTCTAAGGCGATCAGCGACTTCGACTTTGCAGCGAAGCGCGTAGAAAACCCAAAATGGTATCAGAGCTTCGGCAGCGTCGAGCAGCAGGC
>JAAOEI010000221.1_pt1 | contig 23447 bp, 34 predicted proteins | sample 7059261 | NCBI WGS metagenome assembly JAAOEI01 (sample SAMN14008812, study PRJNA610033) | viral metagenome | isolation source: viral particles filtered from seawater | place: China: Hangzhou Bay, Yangshan Deep Water Harbour | collected 2017-10-31 | reverse complement strand
CTTCCACCGGCGCAACCAATCCCTGGCTTCGCATTCCCGCCGCCAGGCTTCCGACCAGGTGGGTTTCTCGCCATCCAGCAAGGTCGCCTGTTGCGATAAGGGCTGCTGTGATTTGTTCGTATTCAAATGTTTGGCCCTCCCTAATTTGGTTCAGCAAAGCGTGGCCTTCATTGCGTGTCATTCATCACCTCACGCGCCGCACTCATGCCGCTTAAAAAAATTGCCGCCAGGGCTTGTTGAAAAGTGCAGCCGCCATTCGTCATTGTTGTAAAAATGTCGATTGCCTCGGCTTCAATAAATTCACGCTGCTGTTTTGAACCCACTCGCATCATGTTCATGCCACGCGGGTTTTGTTTTGAAAGTGTTGGTCTGATGCTGCTCATTTGGGCATCCTCATTTGCTGGGTCAGTTCGCGCAACTTCGCCCTGGCTTCCTGTTTGGCTTTTTCGGTTGCGATTTTTTCGTGGATGGTCGGCTGGCGCGTAATGACCGAATGCGGCTTGTCAGGAATGCGCGGGGCATCGTTCAACAGCTTTTTGAATGCCAGGGCTGATGGTGGCCTGTCAGGGTTCATGTGCTGCAAGGCGTAGTCCAGTTTCGGTTTGTAGGTCAGCATGCGCCCGCATTCTTCGGCCCACACCTGGCGCACCAGCTGGTGGTCAACGCCTTCCCAATGACGAACAAACACCGCGCCGTAAATCGCGCCCATCCTGGCAAATATGTAATCCAGCCCTTGGTCGATTTCGCAAAAATCCTGTTCGCGGTAATCACTTGAGTAGTTCGACATTTTTGCCCCCTCCAATCAATCCGCGGGTTAACCCTTGCATGGTGTCGCGGTTTCGCTCCCCAACGTTTTTTTGCTGTTTTTCAGCAACCCATTCAGCCTTAAATCCCCGCCAACCGCGGGCGGCACATTCGGCCAAGGCGTTTTCCAGCGTCCAACCCGCTTTTTGGGCTTCCTGGGCGATTTTTTTGACCACGGTGGGGGTTACCACAGCCCTAGATGCTTTTCGCTGCTGCAAGAACGAATCCCAAACTTCTTGAGAAACGCCGTCAGGCGCCGCGGTGACAACCGCTTTTGTCTTATTGGGTTTTGTGTCTTGTGTTATGGGTCTTGTGTCTTGGGTAGCATTGCGTTCGCTATGCGTTCGCATTGCGTTCGCATCATCGCCCGAACCGTTGATTTTGCTAGGCTTTTCGGCCCATCGCGCCTTTGCGCTGGCGCTTGCCTTGATGGATTTGTCGTTCACCTTGGCAATTTCGTCCATCACGCGAACCGACACCCAGCCGCCTTCGATGCGCTGGAAAAATTCGCGCAATACGACCGCAATGCAATCGGAATGCGAACGCATGCGAATCAACCTGGCAATTTCGTCCAGGTCACCTGGTAGCGGCTTTTCGTGCAGATAGCACCAATCAAGCAAACGCCGATAGGTCAAATCTTCCATTTCGGAAAGATGGCCGGTGTGACTTTGATAGTCACCGATGTTGAACTGGTAATAAAACATTCACCCCACGCCTTTCACCCACCCAAAAAAGGAAACAGCGGAAGGCGGGGTGGGTACGCTTTTCGGTTGGCTCATGACTTCCAACCTATCCGTGTTTCGCAACACTATTTCCTGAACCAGCTGGGCCGCAAGGCCCGCAATTGCCAAACCCTGGCCTGTGGCACACGGTCGCCCCATTGGCTCACCGCCGCACGGGTGATGCCCAAAAGTTCGGCCAGCGCCTTCGCTGACCCGGCTTTTTGTATTGCATACGCTTTGTCCATCCTTCAATGTTAAGCCAACTTGCCCAAACTGTCAACGCCTCCAATTCCCGACCAAGTTAAGGGGGCTTTACAAATACCTGTTGCGCGTTCTGTTTAGTTGGCTTAACATGCAGTCATGCCGTAGCGAATTGCAAGCGGTCTTTTGAAAGGAAATTGAAATGATTAAGCAAACCGCCCGTTACGTTCCCACTGGCTTCCAACTGCTGCGCGAAGTGCCCGAGTTGGGCATCCAGGTGTACGGACAAATTGAACCCCGCGTGTCGGCCATCTTCTACGGCGGCAAGCGTTCTAAGGCTGATTGGTTTTATTCGTTCCGCAGCGTTGATGCCATGAACGCCCGCATTGATGACACAATTCAAGGCATTCAGCAATCCAAGGCCCGCGTTGCTCAATACCGCGCACAACGTTCAGCGCCCACCGATGTCGCTGTTGGTGATGTGTTCCGTTGTTCGTGGGGCTACGATCAAACCAACATTGACTATTTCCAGGTCATTGAAGTTTGCGGCGCTTACGCAATGGTTCAAGAAATTGGCCAAATGTCGGAAGAAACCGGCTTCATGTCCGGTAATTGTGTACCGGCTGTTGGCCAGTTCCGCGGCGAACCAATGCGGAAAAAAATTCAAAACAACGGCGGCGAACCTTACTTCAAGGTCTATTCGTTTGCCAACGCATACCGCATGAAACCGGTTGCCAAAGTTGCCAATGTTCCGGTTTTTGCCGCCAGTTACTGGTCTGCATACGCATAAGGGGAAAGCTATGAACCGCGAACCCACTGATTTCGAAATCTTCCTGATGGCGCTGGTGGCAGCGCCCGTCCTGTACGTTTTACTGTGGCTTGCAATGGCCTTGTTTTAAGGGGAATCACATGGAAACCAAAATCACCAAAGTGCATCGAGCTGGCGTGACCTACTACGCCACCACGATCAGCGGGGTCTACATCGAACGCCGCACCCTGGAAGAACTGCGAACCGCAATCGCCATTCGTAGCAACCTGGGAAAAATTTTTGCGAAATGTGTTGACACCGAAAGTTAAGCCCGCTTATAATTCACTCATGCCCTCACGGGTCTATCAAGAAAGGAAATTGAAATGAATGCAAACCAAATCGACCGCAACAGCCAAATGTACGGCTGCAACTTCCAGCAATTCCTGGAAGGCGTCACCAACTCCATCACCTACAAATTCAGCGGCGCCAACATGATCGTGGCGGGCCTGATGTCTGACGCCCAGGAACAAATGGCGTTTGGCGATACCGAAGGCGCCCGCCAAACTCTGAACCGCGCCAAGGGCGTTTTGTTCGCGGTCATGGAAGGCCAACTGAACGCCAGCGGGGTGGCGGCATGAACGCCGTCACCATCACCAACCCCAACCAAATCGCAACGTTCATCAATGCTGACCTGGGCATTGCGGCCCTGGTCACCAAAGTCACCAAAGGCTTTGCAGTGACGTTGTGGGACACCGATGCCCAGCTGCCCGTTGGCGGCGCCCGCATCTACGGCAGCGCAATGCTGGTTCCCGCCATCAACTACGCCAAAGAATTGGCAAATGTTTAACTGGCCCTTCCCCCCGCCTGGGGGGCCAATCCCCTGGACGCCCGCTGAAGAACGCGAATATCAACGCCAACAGCGCGACAAACTTCCACCAGCCCCGTTTTGAAAGGAACGCACCATGAAAAAACTGCCCTATGGCATCGAAGGCCCGTACAGCCACAACAGGCTGACCACCTTCCAAAAAATATGGATAACGCTTGTCGTTGTCGTATTCGCCGCCATCGGATTGATGGCAATTTTTAACTGACTAGGAAACACAAATGGAAACCATGACTTTCAGCAAAATTGCTTCGGCGCTGGTTAAAGCGCAAAAAGCATTTGGCCCAGCACTTAAAACATCCAGCAACCCGCATTTCCGCTCACGTTACGCTGACCTGTCGGCATGCGTCGAAGCGGTGATCGACGCTCTCAACAACAACGGCATCGCCATGATGCAGCGCGTGACGCCATCGGACACCGGCGTCATCGTGGAAACCATGCTAATTCACGAATCCGGCGAAACCATTAGCAACGGTCAGCTGCACGTTCCGGCCAGCAAGCACGATGCCCAGGGTTACGGCTCGGCGCTGACGTATGCCCGCCGTTACAGCCTTATGGCCGCTTGCGGCATTGCGCCCGAAGATGACGACGGTAACGCCGCCAGCAAGCGACCCGCGACGCCAGCTGTGCCCACGCCTGACATTACCGATTTCCTGTCGGCCATCGAAGCCAGCGCAAACAGCGACGAATTGGCCCAGGTTTACAAGGAAGCATTTGCCGCATGTCAGGGCAATCAAACGCTGCAAGCCAAAGTGATGGCAGCGAAAAAGGCCCGTGTTGAACGCGCTAAGAAAGAAAAAGCAAATGGGCAATAAACAAGACATTGATCTTCTTTTTCGCGTCAACAGCGCAGATATTGAGGCGTTAACTGATGCTCAATTCACGCTTGAAGCAATCAAAAACGCCGACCCCGGCACACATGACGAAATCATTGAGCAATCTTTGCGTTTGATTAGTCAGGCTTTGAGCATTTGTTGTTCAGATGCCATTGACCGAATTGCAAAACAACTAGGAGTAGAAGCATGAAATCTTCACGGCTGCGGGCAAAAGTAACCACCGATCATCCAATGCACAAACTTTGGGAAGCGGCATCGGATATTCACGCCAGAACCATCCAGGCTTACAACAATGCCAAAGTGCAAGTGCCGCACGAAATTGCAATCCCTGTATGGGTTGACGGTGACCCGGTGATGCGAATCACCATTGAAGTTGGAGCAAAAACCACGGCTGAATACGCCATTTTCAAAGCAAAAAAAGAAGGAAACAAAAATGTCTGAAGAAATCGAACAACGCACCGACGAATGGTTTGCGGCCCGCCTGGGCAAAGTCACCGCGTCCAAAGTGTCCGATGTAATGGCCCGCACCAAGACGGGTTACAGCGCCAGCCGCGAAAACTACATGGCCCAGCTGGTGGTCGAACAAATCACCGGCACACGCCAGGAATCGTTTACAAACAGCGCCATGCAATGGGGTACTGACCAGGAACCCTTTGCCCGCGGCGCATACGAAGCTGCCACCGGCAACATGGTGGAAGAAACCGGCTTTGTGAATCACCCGACCATTGCAATGGCTGGCGCATCGCCTGACGGCTTGATTGGTGACGATGGTTGCGTGGAAATCAAATGCCCCAACACAGCCACCATGATTGAAACGCTGCTGACCGGCGCCATCCCGCAAAAGTATTTCGCGCAAATGCAGTTCCAAATGGCCTGTGCTGGCCGCGCCTGGTGCGACTACGTGGTGTTTGACCCGCGCATGCCAGCCAAGGCCCAGCTGTTCATCAAACGTGTTCCGCGTGACGATGTTTTCATTGCTGAAATGGAAGCGGAAATTAAAAAGTTCCTGGCCGAAACCGCGGTCAAAGTCGATCAACTGAAAAAAATCATTGGGGAATAAATCATGGCAAAACTTATCAACGAAATCACCGTCATCACCGGCACTTACACCAACTCCCAGGGCCAGCAAAAAAACCGTTACCAGCGCATCGGCTCAATCATTGAAACGAAAAACGGCCCTATGCTGAAAATTGACGTTATCCCATTGAAGGAAGGCGGCTGGGACGGCTGGGCATACATCAACGAACCACGCGAACGCGAAGACCAGCCCCAGCGCCAGCAATCCCGCCAGGCGCCGCAAGGCAGCGGGTTTGATGACATGAATTACGATTTGCCAAACTTTTAAGGGGACATCATGGGTCACATCATTGGCTGGCTTTGCTTTTTCGCCTGGTTGACCCATATCTTCACTTGCTTTGCAAATGGGATGTGGGGATTTTTGGTGGCTGGCGCGATCTTTTTTCCAATAGGAATCCTTCATGGGTTCTACATTTGGTTCAGTTAAGGGGACGCCATGCAACTGGATTTTTTTGGTGACGAAGGCAGATACCTTGACCAGCTGAAAAAGAACTGGCGCGACACCATCGAAAACGATGGCGGGCATTGCCCGTGCTGCGGCAAGTGGGGGAAAATTTCCCCATTCCCCATGACCGAAATCATGGCCTTGGGGCTGCTGTGGCTGTCCAGGGCGGCGGCTGATGCCGATGGATGGGTGGATGTGCCCAACACGGCCCCGCGTTGGATGCTGCGCGGCAAAACCTACACCACCATGCACCGCTGGGGGCTGATTGAAAAGGCCGACCGGCACGAAGACCAAACCAAAAAGTCGGACGGGCTTTGGCGGGTAACGGCCAAAGGGCTGCACTTCCTATGCGGCACGGCCAGCATTCCCAAAAAGGTTTTTATCTACAACAACACCATCGAAGGCTGGTCGGACGAAACCGTGTATTTCCGCGATTGTTTCGGAAAGCATTTTGACTATGAAGCGGTCATGGCTGAAAATTTCAACATCAACGCAATCAGGATTGGCACATGAAAACACCCGAAGACGAAGCATTCGAAGACATCGAACGCGCCGCGGCCAGGCAGCACCAGGACGATTGGGTGTGCCCGTTTTGCTATGCGTCCAAATGCCCCACGCCTGGGCCGTGCAAAGAACTGGCAATCCGCAATCAAGTGCTGGATGAAGTCGCTGCCAGGTTTGATGGCATGCGTTCCCTGGGGGATACCGCGGCCAGTTTTGCCGCGTATGTCAGGGGAATGAAAAGGTGATGCTGGTGATTGATGTGGGCCAGCTACTGATGTGCATTGGTGCGGTCATCTTTGTGCTGGCCCTGGTCGGGCTGCTGTTTGTCGATTAAACGTTGCGCTCGAAATGCGGGCAATCAACCAGGCTTTTGAAATTGCCGCCCCATCGGTTTTTGGGATGTAGGCTTTCCCAATACGCACCCAGGGGCGCCAGGATAGCTTTGTCCCAAATGATGGCGCCATCCTTAAAAATGTTCAGGTCAATCGCGCACCGCTTCAGGTGAATGCTGTTCATGGTCTTTGAGCGGCCCGCCTTGAAATGGATGGCTTGCTGTTCAGGGGTGCGGGCCAGTTCGCCGCCCGTGACCATAAAGCCCTGTTCGGTGGCGTATTGAATCAGCTTGCACACATCCAACAGAAACGCGGCTTGTTCTTGTGACAGGCTCATTTGTCTTTCCCCTTGTTCCGCATTTCCATGACCTTTTCAACGGTGCGCCCGCCAAAATATGCGGTCATCACCAGCATGCCCCACTGGCCCAACAGGGTCACGTAGGCTTCAGCAATCTTGTACCCGCCGCCATCCAACAACGCAAACAACGTGTAAGCCCCCAGCAAGTAAATCAGCGTCATGGGACGAATGTTTTTTGATAGCACCGAATCGGAAGACATGTCGGCCTTCCAGCGGTCGCTGATGTTGTTTTCCTGGTTGGCTTGCGCGGCCAAAAGCGCGGTCAGTTCGGCTTGTTCCAGTTTGGCTTTTTCAATGCCCAATTCAATCAGGCGTTCTTCATGCTCAAACTGAAGGCGGCGCAATGTCACCACTTCTTCAGGGCTGGGGTTGTCAGAAATCTTGACGCCCAACTTTTCCTCAACAACTTGTTTGCCTTTGGCCTGAATGGCACTTGCCAGCAAGCCCAAACCGTTTTCAGCAAGTGTGCCCAGCAACGCGCCCACGATTGGAATCATTTTTTTGCCATCCTTTCACGTTCTTCAAGCAACCTGACTTTGACTTGCAATTCATTGATGTGCGCCATCAACTGTTCTTTTTGGATAGCTCTGCGTTCTGCGGAAATCGGGCTGTCGGTTGGGACGCCTTCTTTTGTAATCAACGCTGGCATTGCACCTTCAATCTTTGTCAGGCGCGTTGAAAAATCTGCCACTTGACCAAGCAACCAGGCCAACGATGCAACAATCACAGGAATTACTGCTTTAAGTACGTCAGACCAGTTCATGTTATTTCACTTGTGAAAATAGCTTGAAAAAAAACCAATGGCCGATGAAATAGCCGACACCATTGCCATGCCCGCCCAAAACCCGCCGCGGCCCTGGTTGGCAAGCGCCACCAGGTTTTCAATGTTGGATTCCATTTTGTCCATCTTGGCTTCCATTTGGTCGAACCGCCTTTCGTAGTCCTGAACCTTTTGCCATAGAACGCCATATTTAACTGGGTCGATTTCAGTCATTCCACATCACGCTTTCATGATGTACGCCAAAGCGTAGTAAGGCGGCAAATTAGCGTTTGTGCCGGATGTGCCAGCTGATGCAAGTGTGGTGGCAACCGTGATGCCGGTGGTGTTGCTGTTGGTTTGGTTAACCAGCTGCGCGTCAGCCCTGGTCATATCACCCGAAGTGGATGCGCCACCATCTTTGATTGCGCCTGTAATTGTGTGAATATGGCCTGGGTCGGTGACAACCGATGTCGCCGTGTGCGTATGTGACACCACAATTGCATCAGTCGAACCGCCAGTTTGCGACACAGAATAAGTGGAACCGGCGCCAACGACAAAACGGTTCCGCAAATCAGGCGTTCCGTTTGTGCCGTCACACAAATACCATCCAGCTGGAACGCTGCCAATCGACCCATACCACAATGAAATCACACCGGTGGGAATGGTTGTGCCAACCGCGGTTTGAACGCCAACAATGCCGTAAATGTTGTCGTAGGTTCCAATGGTCACGCCGCTGGAATCCTTCAGAACAAATTTATAGAAATAACCGTAGGTCAGCCAAATTTCAGTTGCGCTGCGCCCGCTGGAATCCAAAACAATTGGATTTGAATTTGCAACTGTGCCGTTAATGTCGGTGTAGGTGGCAAGCGCGGTGCTGGAACCAGCCTGGTAGGCATACAACAAACCACCGTTCAGCGGAACGCCGTTGTTGTCAAAAAACTGTTGGCCGTTGCCAATCGGTGAAAGGTTGACGCTCATTTGGATTTCCTCATTTCAATTTATGGTTGGCCTTTTTTGCTGATTTCTTCCAAGGTAGAACCAGCACCAGGCTGCAATGCTTTTTTAACTTCAGCGCGTTCACGGGCGCCTTGAATAACGCGCCGCCCTTCGCTGCCTAGCGGATAACCAATCGTCTTCAGCCCAATGACGTTTCCGGCTGTTTCCAGCCCGCCAGCCGCTTTGTTTGCTAGATACCCCACCAGAGTATTGCTGTTATTGACAAACGCGCCACGGGGCTGGAATTGCGTGTAATTTGCCACATTGCCCAGCGTCTTCAGCTGCAAGCCGGTTTCGGGGTCGAAAATGGCTCCGAAATTGTTGACATCATCCAGGCGCTTCAGGGCTTTGTTGTAATTGGCCTGGCTAAAATTGCCCTTGCCATCCACGATTCCAGCGCGGTCGGAAAGCCAATTGATGGTTCCGGCTTTGATGTGTTGATGCGCGGGGCTGTCGCGGCCCAGCGTGTCGATCATGGTGTTGACGTTTTTGTTGTGACCGCCAATCACATATTTGTCGAAAAACTTATCAGCGGGCACAGCGTCATCAACCGCTGCGCGATAGGCTGGGTCTTTTTTCAGCGCATCAAACCGCTGTTTTGCAAGCGCCCTGGCTTGGTCAGCAAGCGGTTTTAACGACGCGGCTTGACCTTGAATTGGCAACTTCTCCATCGCATCGCGCACAATGCTGGCGGCTTGCGCTGCGTTGCCATCGCCGCTGCGTTCCGCCTTGCGGATTTCTGCCGCCAGGTTGGTTCGCAAGGCTTCAAACTGCTCAAACGTCATTTGCTCACCGGCTTTGAATCGCTCCAATTGCGACCTGATGCTAGGCGACAAAAATTCGGTTTTCAGCTTTTTGCCCAACATGGCATCAGCGTTTCTAGCGATTGCCGCGCCATCAACAGGGAATGTCCCGCCGTTGGCGTCTTCCAGCGCCTTGTAAGCTGCGCTGATGGTTCCGCTGCGCTCGTTGTCCAGGGCTTTGTAGGCGTCAATGATGGCCTGGCTGGAATCAATCGTTTTGGGCGCGTAAACGTCAGGCGCGGCACGTTCTCGAATAGCGGGCACGTTGTCCACCAGCGCCTGGTTTTGCTCTTGGAATCGGTAGGCAAATTCGGTGTTTTTTCCGCGCAAGTTTTGTTCACGCGAAATCTTTACCAGGTCACCAGTAGCCTGGCCTTCGGTCAGGCGAACAGGGACGGGCAGCGAATCACCTTCAAGGTGACGCAAAACAACAGGCGTGTTCACCTTATCCAGCGGCATGCTGGAATACAGCTGCTGAAATTCAGGCGTAGCTGTGGTCAATGCTTGTTGAATGATCGTGGCATCAGGTGTGGCGGCTGCGCCAACGCTGGCACGCCGCGCTGGCGCGACAGGCGGCACTTGCCCTGGCGCTGGCGCTGGCGCTGCGGCTGGCGGCTGGGCATACGGCGCCAGCTGTTGCTGCGGCTGACCAAGGGTTTTGACGGGCGTTTTGCCTGGCATGTTGGTTGTGCCAGGCGCCACGGCTTCGACCACATTTCCAACCACGCGCTGCACGGGGGCTGGCGTGACCTTTTGGGCGCCTTGTTTTAGCGCCTGGCCCGCCAGGCTCACTTCCTCGCCAACAGCCCTGGTGACGGCTTTCACAGGTTTGGTTTTTGCCAAACCAGGCGCGGCCACCGTGCCCAACCCCATGTAATATTCCACATCAGCTTTGGGCATGCCAGTTTGGCGCGAAATCCAATCCGCGCCTTTGCTCATGTTTTCACTGATGAATTCAGTGATTTGTTGGCTGGCCTCGCCTTTGTATGCTGGCGTTTCGGTCACGCCAAAAGTTTTTCCAAATGGTCGATCAAGGGCGCCAGTCACCTTTTGCTGTGTTTTGGCGGCTTCTTCAGGTGATTGAACAGTTCTTGCGCCAGCATAAGTCACCATGCCAGCAAGCGCCGGAATGGGGCTGTAAAGTGTGTCAGCAAGCGCCGCGGTGCTGGCCCCAAAATCTGACAAAAACTTTCCGCTTTTGCCTTTTACTTTGGTCGGAACCGTCGTCACCGCATCTTTCACCGCGGCATCAATGTTTTCGGGCTTCAGTAAATTTTCATCCATGCCCATCATGCCGCTGGGCTGGCTTTGCGCTTGCGTCTGCTGTTGTTGTGCTGGCATCAATACCGCATGCACAGGGTCTTTTGCGCCAAGCGGGCGGTGAATGCCAAACTTGTTCAAAAAGTCTTCCGGCACACTGGTGCTTATGTCCACCGCGTCAGTATGGAATGTTTCGCGCCCAGGATGGTCAGCCGGATTGATGGGCATGAACACGCCAGGCTTGCCTTGCCTTGCTTGGTCAAACAATTTTTGCTGCTCTGCCCGTGTGCGAACGCCGCTTGTGATGGGCAAATCTTTGCCATATAGGCGTTTGTATTCAGCGCGGGCTTCTTCCAAACGCTGCGCTAGGCCGGAATCCAACCCCGACAAATTTGGGCCAGCTGTTTGTGATTTGGCCTGTGGTTTAGCCGCGGGCTTGACGCCCAGGGCGCTGCCCACCATGTCATCAATTTTTGTTGGGTCTAGTAATTCGGTCATTATTGCCCCTTAATCAACGCATTCATTTGACCGATTTTGTTGAGCAGCGTTTTGTAACCCGCGGAATTTTGCCCGCCAACTTGGCGCACAACTTCGGCAATAGCTTCTTTGTCGTTGTTCTTCAGGGCATCATACAAACGAATGGCGTTGATGTCAGTCGTTGCAGACCACTTGTTTTGAAACTCGCGGGCAGAAAACGGGTTGCCGTTGCTGCGCTTAAATGCGTTTTCAATGCCCATGTTAAACAGTTCCGTGCCGGTAGAAAGCGCACGGTTGACCCGCGCCGTTTGCTTAATGGCTGGCGCTGTCCATTCGGTGGTTCCACTCATTTCACCAGCCAGGCGGTTGGCAGCGTCAGTGCCACTCAAACCCGAAGTTTTTGCCAGGGACGCGGTTTGCAGCGCCATGTAATGGCCCAGCTGGTTCAGGTTGGTAGCCTGGTCGGAAGTCCAAGGAAGGGCGGCATAACCACCTGTCAACGAAGTCAAAAGGCCAACGCCTTTACCCGTAATCACATCATCGGCCAGTTTGATGATTTGATTGCTGTTGAATTGTTGCAACGGCACTTCCGCGGCGCCGTTGTTGGCGGTGATGCGGATTTGCTGGGCTGCTTTCAATGTGTCAGCGGTTTCCCCAGGGGGCATGCGAACCGGCGCATTTGCGGGCGCGGCCACTACGGGAACATTCGATGTGCGGCCAACCACGGGCGGCGGGTTTGCCTGACTTGGCGCGGGGGCTTGTGCTGGTTGACCGCCGCCACCTGGCAACCAGGATTGCGGAACGCCAGCGGGAACCACAACCGTTCCAATGACCTGACCGTTGACATCCTTGACCTGATAAATCGGGTCGTTGTTCATGTCCTTTTCGCCGGTGGCTTCCATGCGTTGGCCTGGGCCAACTTGCACCTGGGCCAACGGCGTGTTCCCAACCGTAATGGTTGGCTTGGAACCAGCAATTGACGGCTGGCTTACGGTCGGCAAAATAACCGCGCCGGTACTCAATGTTCCGGCTTGCGGCGTAAATGCTTCGCGCTGCTGTGTCGGGGCCAACAGGGATTCGCTGGCGCGGATTGCGCCTTGGGCCACATGTTCACCAGGCGGCAATTGGCTAATGATTTCACGCTGCGCTTTAATCAAACGCAACATGTTAGGGTTGCCTTCGTGCTGCTTGGCAAGGAAATCCAACTCGCTCAAATACACTTTGGGGTCGCCCACGCCCGAACGGCCAAGAACGCCCAATGGGCCAGCAATCACCGATTTGTCGCCTTGCGACAGCTTGGTGCTGGATTCCATCAATTCGTTTTGCGCTCGACCAAGCCCTGTAAATTTAGTGATGTATTGTTCGCCGGTGTACGGCGCCAGCTTTGGAATTACGGCATTCAGTTTGGCGGGGTCAAACATGCCGTTGGTCATAAGGGCGCCTGGATTTGTTTCCATCAGGTTTTGAATACGCAAACGCTCGGTGTCGGCTTGTTTCAATTGGCCCAACGTAATGCCGCCGCGTTCGACTTCTTGTTTGCCTTGCTGGACAATGTTTTGTTGCTGCTCTAGCAACATTGGGTTCATTTGTTCAGACTGACGAAACGCCTGGGCGCCGCGGGCAAGGTTTACCATGTCAGCCAACGAAGTGACCTGGGGCGGTTTTATTTGACTTGCAACAGGGGTAACGCTTAAATCTGCCATGTTTCCACCTTAACCAATGTTTGCATTCCAAGGCACTTCTTGTCTTGGGTAATTGTTTACTGGAACAACCGGCATTTGTGAAGGCTGCGTTTGCGGCTTCAACATTTGCGACAGCATGTAAGTGTTGCCAACCCCTTGCAGTGCCCCACCCAAGGCATTGGCGGCGCCAACAGTTCCAGCGGCTTGCGCTGTTCCGCTGCCGATCAATGCCTGGCCGATGTTGCCAGCTGCGGCGGTTCCAGCCTGGGTGGTTTGGCCTAGGGATGTTTGGCCCAAACCAGCAATGGATGCCAGGGTGTTGTAAATGTTGCCGCGCTGGGTTTGATAGCGGTTAAATACGTTTCCGTATTCGGTGCTGGCAAGCCCCTGGGTGTAGTCTTGCATGCCTTGCAAGGCATTCCCGCCCACCAGGCCACCGGCGCGGTTTGCGGCGGCGTCTGTTGCCATTTGGCCTTGCTTTAATCGGAACGCATAGCTGGGGTCAAGACCCGCGGCAAAGTCTTCCGGCCCAAATTGCTTGGTGAAGTAATCTTTGTTTCCCGCAATGTCTTTCAATGCCGAATAACCAGCTTCCCGATACGGGGCTTGCTGTTCATTTTGCTTGTTGAAAATGTCCCATTGCACTTGGGCGGCGCGGTCGGCGGCAGCTGCTTGCTGTGACGCTGCATCTTTTGCCGCGTTTGCCCCCATGTAGCCCGAAACAAGTGTTGCGCCCGCAACCGCGGCCATTCCCCAGGTCATAGCGTTTCCCCTTTATTTTCCAGCTTCATCAGTTCATCAACCGATGAAATAAAGCCCATTTCCTCGTAAGTCGGCGCGATGACTTCCTGTTCAATCTTGTCCAGGTTTTCTTCGCCAACGTGCGCGGTCAAATGAACCGTTGTCCAAATTGTGTCTTCCTCGGCATACACAGCGCGTTTCAACCCAACTTCAGAAACAAACGTGCATGGCGCTTCAAAATACTTTTTTCCAAATTCGGTCGCCACCGAAACTTTGCCCTTCATGATGAAGTTCAAATGCTGATGACGGTGAATTTTCCCAATGATGACAGTGCCCTTGGGGATAAACATTTGTCGGGCATACGTGCCACAACCATATTTTTCATCCACTGGCGCAAAAAAATGCGTTAATGTGCAGTCTTCCAGCGTTGATTGCAGTTCGCCGTCAGCAATTTTTTGCTGCATACCTTGCTGCAAAGTCAAAACTTTTTGCCGGAATTCCACCTTTTCCAAAGAATTTTGTTCTTTGGAAATGGTCATCAACTCTTGTGCAATGCTCATTGGTTGTAATAGGGCACTTTGTAGGCAACCCCATTCACTGTGACATTGATGAACCCAACAGGGTTGGCTGGCAGCGTGGCCGAACCCGCGGTGGCAGTGCTGGCGCTGGTAAAGTTCAACAGGTTAATAAAAAACTGTTGCCACGCCCTGGTTGGCCTTTTGGTCGCCGCATCCAAAAATTCCGATTGGGGATAGGGCTGCGTTTGTGGATTTGGTAGCATCAATTTTCCCCCGCGGTTGCTTTAAGGTTGGCCGACACAATTACGGCTTTCACAGGGTCGGAAATTGTCACCTCATAAACCCTATCACGCGCCCATCCAAGGCGCCGCCAAATTGCACGATTTGCATATTTTCCCATAAGGCCAATTGAAGTCCAATATTCATTTGACCAGGTTGAACCGCCATTGTCTGACCAACGCAGCATGGCCTGGGGGTTTTCCCCTTCGCCGGTTGCCAAGCCCACACCAGGCTGGAACTGGATTTGCAGTTCGTCAAAATACTGGCGCTGGAAATCAGTGACCAGGTGCGGCGCACGGCGCAAACGGCGAACGTGCTGGCCATCATCGGTGTAATTGTTTTTATCCAGTTTGTAAACTTTGCCATTGGCGTAATCGCCGACCATGACCTGGCCCTGGAAAACGGCGCAGCAATTGCCGCGGGCGCGTTCGTATTGGCCCTGGTTGTTGGTGTAAAGCCATTTGTGCCACATGCCGCTGGCAGCGTCATAACACCAAGTCAGGTTCAGCGTAGGGAACGAAATGACATAGACCTCATGGCCTTCCAGCTGATATGTCCAAGCGATTGCGTCATCAACATTTTGGTTGACCAAAGTGTTTTCCACCGCATGCGTTGAAATGCGTTGTGGCACATAGCCATTCATTTGCACCACTTGCGCTTGGCCGCGATTGTTGCGCGACAGGTACGCAAACGAATTCCCAAAACGGGCCACGCTAAATGGCGCCGCAATGCCGTGTTGGGTTGATGTGCCAGGAATGCGGGTAAACGGGAACGGGATTGTCCCCTGGTCAACCCACACCTCGCTGGATGATTCGCCCAGCAAATAAATTTCTCGGTGGTCAACAATCAGCGTCACCAAATCATCGGGGGCGCCGTCTTTGCTGGCAAAACTTAACGCTGGCGAAATTGGTGACAGCACACTTGATGCGCCAAATTGCTGGGTATCAGGCCGGTTGTAGACAAAATAATTGTCCACAATGTCCACGTTTGTGCCGCCTGAAAATGCGCCATCAGTCGTGGGCAAAACCGACCAGTTTAGGCCATAAAGGGTGGTTGAACTGACCGTTTGAGAATAATTGACGGTGTATGTTCCAGCGCCACCTGTGCCCGTTCCCAAAGCGGTAATAATGGTTTGAACCGTAACGCCCGAACCCTGGATGGTTTGTCCAACATACAGCGTTCCGCTGGTGACCGCCGAAACGGTCAAAGTCGTGCCGGAAATTGAACCCGTCACAATTGCGCCAACCGTTGCGCTGTTCATTTGTTCGCTGGAAACGGTTTGCGAAAGGTTGATGGTGTATGTGCCGACACCGCCTGTTCCAGTACCCAACGCCGTGATAACAGTTTCTTGCGTCACTCCAACACCAAATAGCGCCTGGTTGGCGGTAATTGTGCCGTTGGTGATTGCAGTCACGGTCAACGTTGTGCCGCTGATTGAACCAGTAAACACCGCTGCCGATGGCGAAGAAATGCGCCAGGTGTAACGGTTCACGCCATCAACAATGTAAACGTTAATGCCATTGTCGGTGATACCAACGCGGCCCGTTGAAGTGTTTAGCTGGCCGACCATTGTGGTGTTGTAGTCGGATGTGATTGCGTAAACGTAAGGCCCGCAAACAACAACCATGATGTCGCCGCCCGACAGCGTGACCATGCCGCGGATTTCGTCCTGGTTTTGGAAAAGCAAAAGTGCAGTCAGCCCAGGCGTGGGATACAGCGCGGCCACGCCGCGTTCGCCAGGCTGCTTCAGGGGGTCAAGTTCAGGATAGAAATTGATGCACTCCTGGGCATCCTGGTAAATGCTGGGCGCCTCATACGAAGGCCCGACAAAACCAAAATCAGCCATTATCGGAATCCCCCATCCATAATAAAGCCAGCGTCTTTGGCTTTGCCAATCATCAACGAATCAGGGTAACGCGCAATCTGTGGCGGCTTCATGTTTGTGCGTTTCACCGTGGCTTTGGCCTGGGCTGCAAACGCGTTAATCATGGTGATTTGCGTGGTGCTGGCTTTGCCGTACATTGGCATCAGGCGTTCAGCCAAACACCAGCGAAGGGCGTTGTTGTAGCCCTGTGGCAGCTGAATGGTGTCATACAGCGTGGAAAATTCCCTGAAAATGGTCGATGCAAACAAGTGCATTTCGCCCTGGGCTGGATTGGGCCAAACGTAAATCGTGCCCAGCAATTCGCTTGGCTGGTAATAAACGCCTTTGGGCCAAGGGCCATTCAATGATTTCAGGCCGATGGATTCGTATTCTTCCAGGCTGAACACCGACACGGGGTAATCCAACCCGCCACCATAAATTGGCACACCGTTGCTGGTGGTGGTCACGCGAACAAACGCGGATTCAATCGCCAACGGGCGTTCGTAGTAGCCCGTGATCGTGGTGCTGGCAACAGTTTGTGACTTGCTGACAGTGTATGTGCCGCCTTCATTGACGTTGCCGCCAGCGCCGGTCAGGAATCCAACAATCGTGGTTCCCGCGGTAATACCTGTGCCGCTGATGGTTTGGCCGATGGTAATGGCGCCCTGGGTCACGGCGTTGGCCGGAACCGTCAAGGTCGTGCCGGAAATTGAACCAGTGAAAGTCGAACCGACCTGACCGCCAGGGCCAATCGTGTATTGAATTTGGTTTTGAACGCACGGGAAAATGATTTCGGTTTTGTAAAAAACCATCATGTTTTCGTTCGACCATTGGGCGCACATGTCGTTCAACATGTCGAATGCGTCCTGTGCGTCATCAGCTGTTGGGGATTCGCCAGCGGCCAACGCGCCAATGTCTTTTAGCGATCTTGTGATGATGTCGTATGGTGTTGTCATGGCATCCCTTAAATTTGAACGCTAAAAATTTGGCTTTTCCAGGGAACGTCATTGCTTACTGGATTTTTCAAATAATCCAGCTGTTCTTGCAATCGCTTCTTCAGCGACCCTTCCTGGTCGTGGATATACATTTTTTCCAGGCATGCAACAATTGTCGATTCGCGGATTTCCTCATAAGGAACATCCAGCTTGCCGGTCATGTCCGCATGGCCTTGGCTTTGCACCTGGTTGATTTCGTCTTTTGCGGTGACCAGGTAATTGACGCTGACCAGCTGGTCGCCGATGGATGACGTTTGCAAAATTTTCCATTCAAATTGCGTCATTCGTTGCCCCCAAAAATTACCTCAACCCAAGATAAAACGGTTTCGTCCCAGGTGTAAATTTTCCCATCATTAGGGCACTGAACAGGCGCCGTCCATTGGCATGATTCTTCCAACAAAGACCAGCTGGGAAAAGGCTGCGGCGCAATAAATGCGTCCCGTTGTGCGTCATAGGTGTAACCAACGCCAGCGTAATTTTTGCGAAATGGTTGATTGTTTGGGTGTTGATTCCCGTGGGTGTTGTACGAAGTGCGCTTGCACACCTGTCCGCGAAATGCGCCGTAATGCGCTTCCCAATCAATCCCGTCTTCACCCTCGTCTTTTCCCACAATCACTTCGGTGACAATGTTGTTTTCGTCTAAGAATGCGTAATGGGCCACAATTAACTCCAAGAAACGTTGCCGGTTCCGGCTGTAATTGTTGTCACCTTAAATCCACCACTTGGCGCCGCCGTGGACAAGGTTAAACCGCCACCAGGATTGGAAATTGTTTTTGAATCAGGGTATTTAAGAATTACTATTCCTGAACCGCCGTTTCCACCAGGCGTTGTAGTCGATGCGTCACCAGCACCACCGCCGCCGCCTCCAGTATTTGTTGATCCTGGCGATCCGGCATTTGGATTAACTCCACCATTGCCGCCGCCGCCAGTTCCACCAGTTCCGGCGCTTCCTGACGGATAACGGCCACCACCGCCACCACCAGCACGGGTAACGGATGAACCAGTAATGCTTGATGCCAAACCATTGCCGCCGTTACCGCCTGAACCGCCGCCAGTTCCACCCACTGCGCCAGCACCGCCGCCGCCGCCGCCCGAATCAGAACCGCCGCCTGGGCCACCGTTATTACCTTGTCCTGATGTTCCGTTTCCTGGGCTACCAGCTGCATACGGCCCACCACCACCTGAACCACCATTTTTGCCGCTATAAAACGAGCCTGTATAGCCGCCGCCACCACCACCGCCGGTTGATGTAACTGAACCAAATACCGAATTTGAGCCGTTAGAGGATTGCCCACCAGAACCGCCACCACCGCCGCCGCCAACTGTGACGGTGTAATTTGTTGATGGGCTAATTGAAACTGATGATGTTCTATATCCCCCAGCACCACCGCCGCCGGAACCAGTATATTGACCGCCACCACCACCGCCAGCAATTACCAAATATTCAACGCTAAATGTATTTGCTTTGCCATAAAAATCGGTGGGCATGACGATTGCGCCACTTGCAACGCCAGCAAGGGTTCTAACCGCGGTGTCATTCAATGAAATCTGCGCGGTCGCGCTCAATCCAAGTTCTAAGGCAATAGATTGACCAGCTGTTGCACCAGCCAGGCTGATCGGCCCTGAACTATTAAGCGGCATTATTTGGCCTCCAATTGCTCGACTTTGGTTTTCAGTTCAACGATTGCGGCAAAAGCCAGCGCGACCAGTTTGGAATAGTCCACGGCCAGGCTTCCATCTTCCCTGGCTCTTACAGCCTTGGGGAAAACGGCCTGAACATCCTGTGCGATAACGCCAAAATCTTGTTTTTGCACAAAATATCCGTCTTCGCCGCCTTTTTCGGCAATGTAAGCATCAGTCCAATCGAATTCTTTGCCGCCAATTGACCACACTCTATCCAGCGCATTTTCAATGTCGCGGATGTTTTCTTTGAACTTTTTGTCCGAAGAATAGTAAGCGGTGACGTTGTTAGTGGCGCGAATTTCGCCCGCGGTTCCTGAACCAGCTGTGCCAACGCCCAGGCTGTTCATTTGGAAATTATTGGCCGTGTTGGTTGCGTTTGCGGTGGTCGCGGTGGTTGCAGTGCCGCCAATAGACAAACTGGACGCGGTTCCCGTCAGACCCGTGCCAGCGCCGCTGAAACTGGTTGCAGTCAACGCGCCCGTGCTGGGGTTGAACTGCAACTTAGTCGAAGCAACGTTTTCGGTCGTAATGCTGCCGGTGGTTGCGCTTGTGAAAGTCAGGTAGCGGGTGGCGTTTGTGGTGGTGTCATCAACAATCGCCATGCCGTTCGCATTTGCTTGCCAGGTTGGCGCCGATGCGCCGTTTGACGTCAACACATAACCAGCGGTTCCTGTTGAACCAGCCAATGACAACGTTCCATTTATCCGCAAATCGGTAAAGGTTCCGGCCAAAGGCGTTGTGCCGCCAATAGCCACGTTGTTCATGGTTGAAGCCGTGGCGGGGTTGATGGTGACCGTGCCAGTGCCTGTCGGGCTAATTGCCACCGCGGCATTGGCGGGATTGATGTTTGTGGCGACATCAAAAGAAACGTTGTTGCCACCACCCGCACCCCATTGCAATTGGGATGTTCCGCTTGCATTACGCAAAGCGCCGCCCGCGCTGGTGGCCGCGTCAAAATAAGGCCCAACAAACTTGGTTGTTGCCGTAATGGTTGTGCCGGAAATTGTGTTCGGCGCAGTTCCACCAATTGCTGGCGGGCTGGACAAATCCAAAGCGCCACCCAGGGTCAAACTTCCCGTGCTGGTGACAGTGCCGCTTAACGAAATGCCCGAAACCGTGCCCGTGCCGCTGACCGATGTGACCGTGCCGGTTGTAGGCGTTGCCCATGACGGGATGCCCGCCGCCAAGGTCAAAACCTGGCCGTTTGAACCGGCAGCAAGCATGGCCGTGGTGGCTGTTGCGCTTTGATAAGGAATTGAACCAGCTGCGCCGCCAGCCAAGTTTGTGGCCGTGGTGGCGCTGGTTGCACTGGTGGCGCTGGTGGCGGTGGCAGCATTACCGCCAATTGATAGGGCACTTGCCGTGCCTGTCAGGCCAGTGCCAGGGCCACTGAAATACGTGTTTGCCGTGACAATCGTGCCAGTGACAGCCGCTGCGGTCGTGCCGCCAATTGCCGTTCCATCAATAGCGCCACCCGTAATTGCAACAGAACCGGCGTTTTGCGTGGACATTGTGCCCAGGCCCGACACTTGGGTGTTGGAAATTGCAATTGCGGTGTTGGTGACGCTGGTGACCTGGCCCTGGGCGTTGGTCACAAATACTGGAACCTGGGATGCGGAACCATAGGTTCCCGCTGTTCCCACGTTGGTGATGCTGAACTGCGTTCCAATAAGGGACAACCCTGTGCCCGCGGTGTAAATGGCAGAAACGGTAAAGTTTTCCCAATCTATGGCGGTGACACCCAAAGTGCCGCCAGGCTGCGCGGTGCAATACCAGGCCGAACCGCCTTGCGTACCTTCAACCACAAACGTGATTGCGCCAATAAATTCGTCCCATACGTCAGCGCCAATTGAACGCGTCCAGGCGCCCGCTGAAACAACATAAATTCCGTTGTCGGCAGCTGTTGATTGGTTTTTGACCAAAACGGTTTCACCAGCCGCCAAGGAAACCCCATCAATCGTTTGCAAGCCGGAAAGGCTGGCAATGTTTGTCAGGGATGCCGCGGTAACCGGCGCCTTCCAGCTTAGACCGGCGGCAAAATAATCAACATATTGTTTGTTTACAAGGTCGGTTGCCCCTGTGGGTGCAGCTGCGACCGTTCCCGAAGTAAACGCCGCTGTGGATGGTGTCGTTGCGCCAATCGTGGTGCTGTCAATCGTGCTGTTTGTGATGTGCAAACCCGATTGATTTGGATTGATTTGGGCGTAAAAAGGCGTCCCAGCTGGCCCAATCAGCGTAATTAGGTCAAACGTTGGGGCTGGCTCAAAAATGCCCTGAACAGGGACAATGTTTGTCGTTGACGTAACGGCGGCTTGATTGGACATCCCAACCCCCCTTAATCAGCTTGAACAGCGGTAATGTATAGCGTGTTTGTGCCGCTGCTAATTCCCTTGATGTAAAACGGCGCCTTTGGCGCTGCAATTACAAGCGGGTAAGTCATTGCTGCCGGTAAAACAAACGAACCGGCATTGCCAGTGCTGGCAATTACTGGTGTTGCAACCGTGCTGGCCGCATTACCCATTTCAATCGCCGCGACACCGCTGCCGGTATTCAACAGGGAAACGTAATTGGTTTGGTCGTTGGTGGTTGCTTCAATCAACAACGCGGAACTGGCACTGGTTGTCAAATTTAACGCATACGTGCGTCCGCTTGGACGCATTGCCGAAGTATTGACCATTTTTGCCCCTTTCGTGATTATGCAAAATTTTACACTTCAAATAGAAAAAAGCCACCCTTTTGGGGGGCGGCTTTTCTCATGCTTCATTCCGAATTAAGGAAGGAAAGTCAGGTCGTAACCGTAAACGAAAACGTCCATCGTTGCGGCGGCGCCTTGTGCAGTGCCCACGTTCAGGTAAAGGTTGCCGCCAGTTTGCGCGGCAGTCGATGCCACGGTGCGCTGGGAAACAACGCTTGCCGAAGTAAGACCCGACAAAGCGGCGTCAGCAACGATTGCCGTGCCGCCAGCACTTGGGGCGGTGAAAACGCCCGCGGTCGCGGTGGTCAGGCTGGTGCTGGCGTTCGTGAAAACCACGTTGGACACCGAAAAGCGGCCAGTGTTTTGCACAGGCAGCACGGTGTCGCCCGTGGCGTTTACATTGACGCTTTGATACGAAGCCAAAAGGCGAATTGCCTGGTTCGTTGCAAGGCCGGAAGGGTGGTTGGTTTGGGTGGATGCTGGCCCAGGATTGCTCATGTGAATTCTCCAAAAATGTTTGTTGGTGAAGGGGGGATTTCTCCCCCCGTTTCCCTTTTAGGATGCCACGCGGCAAGCCAGTTCGGGGTACAGCGGCGCCCAACCATACAGGACGTCAAGACGGGTCGGGATACTGTCGTTGTTGATGGTGTATTGACGCACCACACGAATCGACAGGCCCAGGTCTTTGTCGCTTGCGCGGCCAGCAAAATGAACGCCATCAGGCAGTTCCAGGTCGGCGGTTGCCAACGTGAAAGCATTGCGGTGCATGATGATGTTTTGCGGCGAAACCGTGCCAGTATTGTTGAACGGAGTGACAGCTGCGGTGGACGAAGTGGACGACACAACCACGTTTTGGAACTGACCACCAGTGATGATGGCGGGGCTGACGGTCACGGCAGTGCCGCCAGTGCCAACCGCGGTGGTTGCAGTCACAACGAAATTGCGAAGTTTGTTCGAACCGTAAGCCTGGCGGTTCTGCGGGTTGACCGCATAAACGCCAGCAATTTGAATCACATCGCCTTGGTTAACAGTCAGCGCCGCGGAAGCGGTCAGGGTAATGGTCGAAGACGAAGCCCAGCCGGTAGACAGCGAACCAGTAAAGGTCGCGGTGTTGGTGGTCAGGGTTTTGCCGCTGTACGAACCAAAGGTTTGGGGCACAACGTTCTGATCCATTTTCCAGTTCATGCCAGCGGAATCGCGGCCCATCAAGCCTTTGCTGTACTGCTTACCGATGGTGTCGGAAGGCACAAAAAGACCTTTCAGGCTGTCCACGATGGTGGCGCTGGTGAACGGTTCGATGATGCAAGAACGGCGACCGTCACGGGGCGCGCCTTCGCTGTCCAGGTACGCGCCAGCGGTCAGATAAGTAATCAGGCCAGTGGGCGGGGTTCCGGCAGTGCCAACAATGTTGGCGGTGTTGTTTTTTGCCATCGTCAGGCCGTCATAGTCAATTTTGTTGGCAATGGCGGCAATCGCGGGCTTCAGAACGCGGTCGCTGAACATGTCCAGGGACAGGGCCAGGTCTTGCGTGGTGAATTGGGTGTCAACGTGGAATTGGGTTGACAGCGTGACAGGCACACTGGTTTCGTTGAAATCTTCAACGTTCAGTGCGGGGCCGGTCGTGCCGATAAAACGGCCAGGACGACGAACGTTCAGGGTGTTACCGATTTTGGCGCCCACTACGGCGAACTGGTCATCGTAATTGCGGTCAACTTCAGAAGTGAACGTAAGTTCGTTTTCCAAGACCATCAACGCTTCGTTGGTGATCTTGCTAATGGTAAGCA
>JAAOEI010000220.1_pt1 | contig 23535 bp, 26 predicted proteins | sample 7059261 | NCBI WGS metagenome assembly JAAOEI01 (sample SAMN14008812, study PRJNA610033) | viral metagenome | isolation source: viral particles filtered from seawater | place: China: Hangzhou Bay, Yangshan Deep Water Harbour | collected 2017-10-31 | reverse complement strand
TTCAAGGAACCGTCGTTCCCGCCAATGTCCATTATCCCTGGGAGGCGCGGGCAACCAAGCGGCGTTAACATCCAGGATTTTATCAAGTGGTGGTCCAATCGGGCGGTGGAAGCCGCTTTGCGGGAGCATGGCGTGGAGGGCGGATCGTCTCTTGATTCCGCAAAACTTCGTCTGGAAAAAGCGCGGGCGGATAAAATCGAAATGGAAAACAAGATCACTGAAAAAGAGTATGTCAGGATAGGCGCGGTGATGGATGTATTCAACGCGGCGGCGGTCACCTTGGCGGCGGCCCTGGACGCATTACCCGGAAGGATGTCTTATGAACTTGCAGGAACCGAAAACCCAGCGGAAGTCCGCGCCCTCTTGTTCGACGAGTGCAGACGAATCCGTCAAACCTTTGCGGCGGATCTTGAAAGAGAATCCGTCGTTAAGCGCAGTGGTGCGGACCTTCGCAAAAATAATTGACGCGCCGTTACCACGAACCCCAGATCAATGGGCTGATCAAAACCGGATACTCCCAAAAGGATCGGCGGAACCCGGACCGTTTCGTTCGTCCCGGACTCCATACACAATAGATATTGTCCGCGCCATTCACTCCCCAAACTATAGCCAGGTGGTGGCGGCCATGGCGTCACAAATGGGGAAAACAGATTCAATCCTTAATGTCATTGGTCACCGTCTTGATGATGATCCCGCACCTATCAATTATATTGGTCCCACAAAGAGCAACGTTGAGCGAGTGATTTCCAAGAAACTGGATCGTTTGATCAACAATGTGCCTTCCCTAAAATTACTGCAGTCTTCCGCCTATCGGCAATCGATGACTTTTAAGGAAATCGCGGGGATCCCGCTTAGGTTAGCCTGGGCGGGGTCCGCGTCGGAAATGTCGTCCGACTCGGCGGCCCTTGTTTTTCTGGACGAAGTGGACCGGATGGGGGAAAGCGTGGGTGGCGAAGGGGATCCGTTTGAACTGGGGGAGGCCCGAACGGGCACTTATCCGGACGGAACCACGGTCGGAACATCAACGCCAACGATTGGGAACGTAGAAACGTATGTTCACCCACAAACGAACATGGAGCATTGGGCGGTGTCGGATTCGGTAGGGTCGGCAATCTGGCGGCGGTGGCAGGAAGGAACGCGTCACGAGTGGGCGTGGCCATGCCCGGACTGTGAAGAGTATTTCATCCCGCGATTAAAAAATATGAGCTGGCCCGAAGGGGCGACTGCATCGGCGGCAGAACAAAAGGCGGTGTTGGTGTGCCCGAATTGTGGAAGCTGTATTCGGGACAACAAAAAATCCTGGATGAACTCCAGGGGCAGGTATGTAACCCCCGGTCAATCCGTGGACAAGCACGGAAACGTTGTGGGGGTGTCGGAAACCGCCGGCAATCGTACCGCGTCGTTTTGGGTGTCGGGTATTTGTTCATTTTCTGCTAAAAAATCGTTTGGTTATCTGGCGAAAAAGTTTGTTTCCGCCGCTCATAGTCACGAACAGGAGCGAGTCCAGGCAGTAATAAACATCCAATTTGGTGAATTGTTCCGGGTTCAGGGGGAGGCCCCCGAGTGGGAATCCGTGTTGAACCGGCGGAAACCATATGCTTCCGGGGACCCGCAGATAAAAAACGGCTTCATTACTTGCGGCGTGGACGTGCAAAAGGACCGTTTAGTGTATGTGGTTCGGCAATGGGGGGAGGCTTTCGAGTCCTACGCCCTGGAAATAGGGGAATTGTGGGGGGAAACGGACAAACCGCCCGTTTGGGCGCAACTTTCCGCTCTGCTCACTAAACCCTATTCCAACAATTATATTAGGACCATGGTTGTGGATTCTGGATACAGGACAAACGAAGTTTACACTTTTTGCATCAACCACGAGGGGGTGGCGTTTCCCGCAAAAGGACATGAAACGCTTGACATGCCCATAAAGGCGAATACAATAGAAGTCAACATGTCCGGCAAGCGGGCAAAGACCGGATTGAAACTTTGGCACTATGACTCAGATATTTGTAAATCGTTTGTACATGCAAGAATCAATTGGGACCTGGACAAGCCGGGCGGGTGGTGGTTGCCGTCGGATGCGTCGGAGGATTATTGTAAACAGATTGTCGCGGAACAGCGTGTCATCAAACCCAGTGGGGCGGTGAAGTGGGTATTGGTCAAGAAAAATAACCATTACCTTGATTGTGAGGCGTTGAATTATGTTGGGATTAGAATTTGGACCGGGGGACAGGAAAACAGATTATCAACCGTGATACCGAATGAGCATGGAACCTATACCGCGGTAAGAGTACAACGAAGGCGCGGGATGATTTCCAAGGGGATTAGATAATGGCGGGAATAACTTTATCGCAGGCCGAAACTAAACTATCCAATGCAATGACCGCATTGGACAAGGCGATGGAACTGCAATCATACAGCGTTGGGGGTCGATCGGCATCGAGGCCCGGCATAGAGGCTTTAAAAGAGCAGGTGGAATACTGGGATCGCATGGTTAAACGTTTGTCCAGGTCCGGTGGCGGGATTCAAATACGCGGAGCGACTCCTCTATGAAAATTACAGTGAAAGAAAATGTAATAGATAAGGCCCTGCGTTACATTTCGCCCGAGCGGGCGATGCGTCGAATGCGGGCGCGGGCATCTATGGCCATGGCGGACGCATGGCACGGTGGATCAAAATCAAGGCGGTCGGTTAAAGAGTGGTCGTTTTTAAAAGGTGACCCAGATTCTGTTCATTCAAACGAGTTGCCAGTTTTGCGGGAAAGGTCAGTTGATCTTTTTCGCAATGCTAACCTGGCAACCGGGGCATTGCGGACTAATCGAACTGCGGTCATTGGTGCCGGGCTAATTTTACAATCCAGGATAGACAGAAAATTTTTAGGAATGAGCAACGAGGCGGCGGACGAATGGGAGGCCAACACGGAGCGGGAATTCAGGCTCCATTTTGATTCGCAGGAATGCGACATCGAGCGCAACCGTGATTTTGGCGAACTCCAACGCCAAGCATTGATGGCAATGTTTCTGAAAGGGGATGTGTTTGTCAATTTGCCCATGTTGTCGCGGCCCGGATCTCCGTATAAATTGAAAGTGCAGTTGATCGATGGGGAACGGGTAACGAACAAAACCGCCATGGGCAACACCCCAACCCTGGTTGAAGGTGTGGAGAAAGACGGATTCGGGGCACCGGTGGCATATTGGGTGGCGAATCATTATCCGTTTGAAACGACAATAAAAAAGGAAAAGACCTGGACCAGGTTAAAAGCGTTTGGGGCAAAGACCGGCAGACGCAATGTTCTTCATATTTGCGAGAACGAACAACTGGACCAGACGCGGGGAATACCGTACTTGGCCCCGGTCATAGAATCGTTGCGTGGCCTGGGGCAATATACGGAAAGTGAAATTCAAGCGGCGGTCATCAGTTCCTATTTTACAGTTTTTATAAAAAGCGAAACCGGGGAATTTATGAACCCCATGGAACCGACGTCGGAAACCGGAGCGACCACGACAGACGATGAACTTAAACTTGGGTCGGGTGCGGTTGCGGCGTTGGCGCCAGGGGAAGACATAGAAATTGCAAATCCCAACAGACCGAATACGGCGTTCGATGATTTTATTAAAGCGGGAGCGCGGCAAATAGGCGCGGCCCTGGAGTTGCCGTTCGAGTTTGTCATCAAACATTTTACGGCGTCCTATTCCGCGTCGAGGGCCTCTATCCTGGAGGCGTGGCGGGTGTTTCGGGCGCGTCGAACGTGGTTCACCAACAAGTTTTGTAAACCGATTTATGAGGCGTGGATGGAAGAAGCAGTGGCTTCGGGCAGGATCAAGGCACCTGGATTTTTCAGGGATCCGTTGATCCGTCAAGCTTATTTGCGGTCGGAGTGGATCGGCCCGTCGAGGGGACAGATTGATGAATCCAAGGAAATGCAAGCAGTGGAGAAACAGATACAACTGGGAGTGACCACTCATGCCAAAGCAACTGCGGAAATCAATGGGTCGGATTGGGATACCAATATGGAACGATTGAAATTGGAGCGGCAAATTAAATCAGAATCCGGGGGACTACCGGAAGAACAACCGGAACCAGGGGAAACCGAAGAACCTATGAACCCGGATGAACTTGATTTGGAGGAAGAACAGGATGAAATTAATTGATGTAATCAACTCCCCGTGGGCGATACTCCCGGAAAAATTGCAAGAAATTAGCGAGATTTATTGCACTCATTTGCGGGGGGATAAAATAGATATAAAAGGAATTGAAGCCCGTTTGGGCGAACCGTTGAATAACCAGACCCCAGAAGTTGAAATTGACAACGGGGTGGCCATTGTGCCGATCAACGGTGTGCTGGGGAAACGAATGAACATGGTTAAACGCATTTCCGGCGGCACTTCTATGCAGATTATTGAAAACCAACTCAAAGCGGTAATGGAAAACCAGGAAGTGGAATCTATTGTACTGGACATCGACAGCCCCGGTGGAACCGTTGATGGGACGTTTGAACTGGCGTCATTTATTCACGGCTTGCGCGGGGAAAAACCTATTGTGGCGTTGGCCAACGGGATGATGGGAAGCGCGGCTTACTGGATAGGGTCGGCGGCGGACAAAATATATATTACCGGGGAAACTACGCATGTTGGGTCTATAGGGGTCATTGCAACTCATATTGATATTTCTAAATCCAACGAAAAACAGGGAATGGTGGTTACAGAAATAACTAGTGGCAGTGCAAAGGCTTTTGGATCGGAAAATAAACCCTTATCTGAAGAGGGGCGATTGACCATGCAGGCCCACGTTGATCTCCTGGCGGGGATATTTGTAGATAGCGTGGCTAAATTTCGGGGATTATCCAAGGAACATGTTTTGGGTGTTGCCGGGGATGGAAAGGTTTTTATCGGCCACCAGGCCATTGAGGCCGGACTTGTGGACGGTGTTTCCACATTGGACGGGTTAATTAATACAATGTCTCCCGAGGTCGAAGGGGAGTCGAAATTATTTTTAAGGAGCCAAAACGATATGAGCAAAGAAACTTTGCCTGTTTTGACGGCGGAAGCGATTAGGTCGGATTATCCGGACGTGTATAAATCGCTTCATGAAGCCAGTTTCCAGGCGGGCCTGGAAGCCGGGAAAAAACAGGAAATGGAACGGATCAAGGCGGTTGAGGAACAACTAATTCCCGGCCATGAAGCTTTGATTGACGGTATGAAATTCGATGGAAAAACAACCGGACCGGAAGCGGCCGCGGCCGTTGTTCGGGCTGAAAAGAACCTGTTATCTTCTAAGGCCAAGGAACTGGAAGAAGACGCGGAAGCTCCGGTCGAAGTTTCCGGCGAACAGGGAAAAACCAAAAAAGAGTTTACGAAACCCAGTTGTGAGGAAGACATTCGCGATCAGTGTAAGGTGAAATGGGAAGATAATTTCGAAGGTGTTCGAAACGAACATATGTCCCTGGAATCTTTCACGGCGTTTGAGGTTAACAACTGGAAAGGTCGCGTAAAAATTAAATAAGGAGTTAAACAATTATGGCTACACTTGCGGCAAATTCTCCGAGGGACTATGAAACCGGGTTGATGAACCATATCCCGGTCATTGCTTCGGATATTATTTATGAGGGCGCGGCGGTCGGTATTGTTACCGGGACCGGACACGCCCAACCTTTGGCCGCCGGAAACAAATTCGGCGGGTTTGCAGTTTCCAAGGCGGACAACTCGTCAGGTTCGGCGGCTGATATCAATGTACAGGTTAGTCGGCGCGGGTCGATCAGTTTATCGGTATCCGGAGCGGTCATCACCGACGTGGGTCAACCTGTTTATGCGACGGATGACAATACGTTTGTGTTTTTGCCAACTGGCGCGGTGTTCATCGGGTTTGTAAAACGCTTTGTTTCCGCCGGGGTCGTGATCGTTGATTACGACGCGGACGTTTACAAGGATCCGTATCTGGCCTATGGATCGGCAGAGGAGTATACAACGGTAAGTGCAAATCTTACCTTGGATGTTCAGGACAACGGAAAAGTTTTTTTCGTTGATACGGACGCAAAAACGATCACATTACCGGCGGTGGCAACCGGTCTTTTTTGTACCATTGTTAATATCGGCGCATACGGAGCAGTTGCGGTCAATGTTAGCCCGGATGCAGTTGATATGATCCATGCCCCGGATATCGCAGGGACGGACAACAAGGACCATATCAACACCAAGGCGACTGCCCAAAGGGGCGATTTTGTGCAACTGGTCGGCGGACTTGTGGCAACAGGGTACAACGTTACTAATCAGCGCGGCGTATGGGCGCAGGAAGCATAAATAGGAGATAACATATAAATGGGTGCAGACGTTTTATCCAGTAGGGCGATAATCGGTGAATTTTATCGTCGGTTAGAACAGAATCCGGGCGCGGCGTGGATTAACGGGATTTCCTCATATTTCACATCGGACCAGGATTCTGAAGAGTATAAATGGATCGGTCAATCGCCTATGATGCGGGAATGGATTGGTGGTAGAAACGCCAAAGGATTCCTGGATCAGGGAGTGACGATCAAGAACAAACATTATGAAGCCACGATTGAATTTTTGAAAAAAGATTTGCGGCGCGACAAAACGCCTCAGACCATGGCAAGGATTCAGGAATTGGCTGATAGAACCAATGCCCACTGGGCAAGTTTGCTTTCCACGTTGATCACGGACGCGGAAAGCACCACTTGTTATGATGGGCAATTTTTCTTTGACACGGACCACAGCGAAGGCTCCAGTGGTACGCAGGATAATGACATCACCGTGGACATTTCTACACTCCCTGTGAGCGTTGCGGGAACCACAACGGCCCCGAGTGTCGAGGAAATGCAACAGACTATCCTCAAGGGGATAGCGCAGATTCTGTCTTTCAAAGATGATCGAGCGGAACCAATGAACGAGAATGCGGAAAATTTTCTCGTTATGGTTCCAACTGCCTTGTCGTTGATCACCATGAACGCCTTGACCATGCCCCGAGGGACCGGGGTTTCGGAACAGGTTGTGCCTGTCAACATGAACATTTCCATGGCCCAGAATACGCGGTTGACCTGGACGGACAAGATCGCGGTGTTCCGGACGGATGGCGTAGTTAAGCCGTTCATTCGTCAAGAGGAGATGGCCGTTCAAATCAAGGCCAAGGCGGAAGGGTCTGAGTACGAGTTTGATAACGACGCCCACCAGTATGGAGTGGATACCTGGAGAAACGTTGGTTATGGGTATTGGCAACATGCTTGTTTGGTGCAAATGATCTAAATTTTGAATATATGCCCCGGCGGTTGCCGGGGCAACTTTCAGGTGAACCATGGCCTACGATTTCGACGCGGATTTAACAGAAATGCTGGATACCGACGAACACGCAACATCGGCGACCTATACGCCGGTGGGCGGGAGCGCGGCAACGGTGAAAGGGATTTTCGACCAGGCCCAGGAGCATGAAGAAGTGGGGATCGGAATTGATCTTGAATTGACGAATGCTTTGTTTCATTGCAAAAAATCAGATTTAACCGGGACGTTTATCGGCGGAACTATGGTTATCAATTCCACGACCTATTTGATCAAAGCGGAAACGGTTGACGAAGCCGGTCTTTTATCAACCCTAACTTTACAGGATCAGACTTGAAAATAAATGGAATGTCCATCAATGGTTTGAAATTTAAAAACCGGGTTTTCCCGTCTATCGGGGATGAATCTCTACGTTGCGGGAATTGTGGAGCGATGGAATTTAAAATCCATGTCACCCCACAAATTGGGTCGGCGCGGGTTTCCGAACTGGTTTGCAGGGTTTGTTTGAAACACTGGAAACTGGATTTAAACGGATGTTTGGAAGGGAGATCTTCATCCAATGGATAGAAAAATGGAACGTGTGAAACGTTTGGAACAGCATATGGAAAAAATGAAATTATGTATGGAACGGTTTCCGGAAGATCCGAGGGTTTCTTCATGGGAGCGCAAGGCGGAAGAAATAAGGAATTCATTGGATAACTTACAAAAATATGGGCAGGAACATATCCCAAATGGACTGCCGGATATGGTGGTGGGGGTCCCCCCTAATGGAGGCTAAAAAATGGCGGTAATAATCAATTTTTATAATCAGTTCATCGAGTATGTGGGCGACGGGGGAATCGATCTTGATACCGATACGTTTAAATTAGAGTTATACAACTCCTCCCATGTTTTTACGGCGGCCAATAATGATCGAGCGGACATTTCCGCCAATGCACTGGCCACAGCAAATGGGTACACCAATCCGGGGCAAAACTTGACTTCCGTCACCTGGACGGAATCGGCGGGAACCTTGACCTTTGACGCGGCGGACACCACCTGGACGGCCTCTGGGGGGAGCATTGCGGCGGATGATGGGGTCATTTATTCGGATACCTCCACAGTCCCAGCGGCGGATCTTTTAATGTGTTCCATTGATTTTGACGGCACACAAACCGCCGGGGACGGGACGAATTTTCTAGTTTCTTACAACGCATCGGGAATTTTTACAATCTAAGGAAAATAAAATATGTCATTAACAGCGGATCTTTCGTTCAATTTACTGGCGACCGTTGCCACTTCTCAGGACATAGGGACGGCTTCGAATAGGGTCCCTTATAATAAAACGTTTGCGTTGACGGACGGAACCGGGAACGGGAAAGCCCAGTCTATCTGGAGTGATCAAAGGACAATTACAGCGTCGTCCAATGAAGACCTGGACCTTGCCGGATCTTTGGTGGACCCGTTGGGAAACACGATCACGTTTACCAAAATGAAAACTATCATTGTGTTTGCTCTAGCGGCCAACACTAATAATGTTGAGGTGTCTGTCCCAGCGGCCAATGGGTTTGTAGGATTTTTAAGCGCGGCATCGGACAAAGCGATTGTTACACCAGGTGGTGTACTCCTTTGGCATAGTCCAGACGGGGCAACGGTAACGGCGGGCACCGGGGATTTGATCAATTTTGCGAACAGCGGCGCGGGAACTTCTGTCACCTATGATGTCATTTTTATTGGAGAATAAAAAACTTTATGGAAACCATCGTGCCAATAAAAGTAAAGATCCTTCTGAAACCTAATAACTATGCGGATTACCCGGACTGGACCCAGCTTCCATTAGCCGGAACCGGGACTAAAGAAGAGCGCGAGGCCAATGTCTTGAAGCACCAGAAACTGGGCGGCTGGAAATATGACAAAACGTCCGGTCATCAGGAAGATAACGGTGGGGATAGTCCGTATGGTATGCAGTGGGGGTTAATGTGCGTCACCAGGCAGTATGCTGATGAGGCTATCGCCATGTATCCGGACCGCGTCACAGAAATGACCGAAACGGAACTGGAAGAGTTTTGGGATAACCGTGCTCACGCACATATCCCCGATAACAAACTGGACCGGGACGAACTGCAGGCCCTGAAAGCAGAACTGGACTTGCGAACGGCGCGGGGGGCGTCTCCAGCGGTGCTTAGCGAAATCAATGCCAGGATCGACAAGGCCCTGGATCCGCTAGATATAACCCCTGGAGTCAGAAAAAACAGGGGGAAGAAATACGCGGAAGCTAAAACTTCGTTGAACTTTGATGTTGATCCGTCTGTGAGGAAAGTATGATCGCTTACAAAGTGTTCAGGAAAATAGGTGACGAATATTACTCCAGACTTGACTTAGGTCTTGAGCCTTACCCGGTTGACAAGATCGTTGTCAGACCAGATGATTGGGGTCCGTTTTACTGCTACAAAAAAGAGAATCTGAAAGAGGCCAAGGAACTTGCTGACTCACACCGCGGGGACAAAGAGCGGGATGTCGAATGGGTCGTTCACAAGGTGCGAATAAAGAAATCAAAAGGCAATTGCGGATACCACCCCGATGACAGGCCACCCAGTGCGATTTACTTTAGAAGGTACGGCTATTCTACCCATCATTGTAATTCTTGCGATGTCATGGCGGATGAATTTGAACTTCTTGAAAGGGTGTATTGACCCGTTATGAAGAAGATACTCATCACAGTTCCGTGCCTGCATTGGCTCCATAAGAGCGTGGCCGCAACCCTGCTCAAGCTTCAGCAGGATAAGCGGTACCGGTTGACGGTCAAATTCCCCTCAAACAAGCCATATGAGAATAACCAGCACCATATCATCGAGGATTTGAAAGAAGGGAACTGGGATTATTGGCTATCCATAGATGATGACAACCCGCCACAGAAAAACCCGTTGGACCTGGTGGAACTGGACAAGGATATTATCGGCCTGCCCACACCGGTCTGGCATTGGAAAGGCGAGCCAGGAGAAAGACCGGTCTATTGGAACGCCTATGATTATGATCCGGAAACGGACGCTTACCGGGAACATCAGGTGAGGGACGGATTGCAAAAGGTGGATGCCATAGGAACAGGATGTTTCCTCATGGCTCGCCGGGTGTTCGAGCATCCGGAAATGCAGGGCGCTGTTTTCAGCAGGAAGCTGTACCCAAACGGAACGGTGAACAAGGGGAACGATTTGAGTTTCTGCGAACGAGCAAAGCAGGCTGGGTTTGAGATATACGCCCATTTTGACTATTGGTGTGACCAGTATAGCGAGGTCAGTTTGAATTCGGTGGCCATGGCAATGCGCGGTATGCGGGAGGCTGAATAATGGCCACTACAGCCACTCCCTGGGCCGGGAATCAGGCGGATAAGCTATACCTTCAATCCGGGCAGTTCTCTTCGACGATGAAAACCAGCCTGGATATTAGCGCGGTTGATATCACGCCATATGGAATAGACTGGGATGGAACCAACACCCCGTGGTGTGGCCTTGCCGCAGATAAATTATATCTCCAGTCAGGGCAATTTAGTGTCACTCTCAAAACCAGTTTAAGCATAGGTGGAGTAGATATAAACGCTTCTGGTCCTTCATGGGACGGTACCAATAGCCCGTGGGCCGGTGCACAATGGGATAAACTGTATCTGCAGAGCGGCCAGTTTTCGGCTACCATGAAAACCAGTCAAAGCGTTGCCGCGGTTGAGACCGGACAAGAAGGTATTTCATGGGACGGTACCAATACACCCTGGTCAGGCCGTTCAGGTGACAAGCTGTATTTACAGAGCGGCCAGTTTTCGGCCACGCTAAAAACATCTTTAAGTGTTGGTGTTGTGGAGTCCGGTCCATCGTGTATTAGCTGGGATGGAACCAACACCCCGTGGGGCGGCTGGAGTGGAGATAAGCTGTATCTCCAGTCAGGACAGTTTTCTTCCACCATGAAAACAAGCATAGCTCTCGCCGCTATTGATAACTCGGTCCACGGTGTTTCAACGGATGATGTAAATAGTAGACTCGGGCTAGGGGGAGGGGTCACTGTAAATGTCCCGTTAAAAACTTTTACCCTTACGGGCAATGTTCCGACGATTTCAACTGGGGTAAAAGTAACGGTTCCGCTTAAAACTTTTACCCTTACGGGCAATGTTCCGACAGTTTCAACTGGAGTAAAAGTCGATGTCCCGCTTAAGACCTTTACCCTTACTGGGTATGCTCCGGGCGTTTCAGGCGGAGCGAGTGTTTCTGTCCCGCTTAAAACTTTTACGCTTACGGGCAATGTTCCGACAGTTTCAACTGGAGTAAAAGTCGATGTTCCGCTTAAAACATTTACATTAACGGGATATGCCCCGTCTGCTTATACGAGCATCCAGATCAATGTTCCGCTCAAAACATTTACATTAACTGGATATGTACCCAGTATTTTTATTGGTGTTCAACATATTCATGAGCAAATCAGGGATGCCATGGTTACCGCGTTGACCGGGTTGACTACCACGGGTAACAATGTTTTTGCATTTCGTTTTTATCCGTTACGCAGTTCGGAAATACCTGCGTTACTGGTTCATTTAACTGGATCCTCTTCTGAAGTGTCATCCGGGGAATCCACAATCCGGGGGTTGCATGTACTCGGGGTAGACGTGGAATTGTTGGTTAAAAATAAAACAACACCTGAAGATACGCTTGATGATATGAAAGAAGAAATTGAAACGGCGGTTTTTGCAGACAAGACATTAGGGATAAGTATAAAAGATTTGGAATTGATGGACGTTACCGCACCGATTTATTTTGATGACTCAAGCGTTCCGGTTGTGTCTTCAAAAGTACATTTTGACGTGTTGTACCGATTCAATCGCGGCGTATCTCAAACACTGGTTGCCTAAAATGGCACATGCTCACAAACAGATCAGGGATGCGGTGGTTACCAAGTTGACTGGGCTTTCGCATACTGCCAGTAATGTTTTTGGGTCAAGGTTTTATCCGGTAAGAAAATCGGAAACCCCTGCGCTACTGGTCACCAATGGGGATGAATTTATTTCGGTCGGGTCCGTCGGGGCGCAAACAATACAGATTCGGCGGTTAGAAATAATCATCGAGGCGGTGGTAGCTGGGAAAGATGACATTGGACATATTTTGGATAGCATCAGAATGAATGTAGATAACGCGATGTTTTTAGATCCAACTTTAGGGGTCAATGTGAAGGATATGGAAGAACCAGAACACGATGAAATTGAGATTGACGACAATTCATCATTACCAATCGTAACACAACGGTTTATTTATCCCGTAACTTATAAAACGGTGGAAGGCTCACCGGGAACAATTGTTAATTAGGAGAAATTAAAAATGGCATCTCATCATGGGAAGGAAGGCGTTGTTAATGTCGGAGCAAATTCGGTGGCGGAAGTTATCGAATGGTCGGTTGACGAGGAGGTGGATATCGTAGATTCTACCCCAATGGGAACGGCGGCGGCGACCTATGTCACAGGAACCACGCGGTGGAATGGGTCCATCAAATGTTTTTGGGACGAAACAGACACCAATGGCCAGCAAGCGTTGACCATTGGCGCGTCGGTAACCTTGAATCTTTATCCGGAGGGCACCACGTCCGGGGACACGTATGCAACTGGAACCGCCTTGGTCACTGGAATTTCTATTCCGGTTAACAAAGATTCAATGACCGAGCGTTCGTTCACTTTTCAGGGCACAGGGGCGTTGACCTGGGGAACAGTAGTTTAATTTAGAAAAGGGGTGTTATGAGTATTTTTGAAGACGCAAAGAACCATTGGAAAGGGTCCGGGCTCCGAAAAATAGAAGTGCCCGAATGGGCTAATTCCGCCGGGGAACCTGCGATCATTTATTTTTGGCCGCTGAACATGAAAGAGAAACGCAAGCTGAAAGAAATGGTTGACAAGGGGAACACGATTGAGGCTCCCGTTGATTTTTTGATTAGCAAAGCCCTGGATGAAAACGGCCATCCGATTTTTGACCCAGGAAAAAAACTGGAAATCATGTCGGGCATGGATCCGGACGTTATCGAACGGGTGGCTCAACAAATGATGGTCACCGCAAGCGCGGAGAAATTGCGGGGGGAGTAAAAGAGGACACCGAATTATTCATGATGTATTTCATCGCCGAAAAATTGGGGAAATCCATCGTCGAAGTTGAGAATATGGAAGTGTCCGAGTTTTACCGATGGACCGCGTATTTTGAAGAGGTGCAACGTTTAAAGGAACATAAGGCTAAAGATGCCAAAAGAAATAGAAAGTAAATTTGTATACAAGGCCAAGGATCAAACCGGAACCGCTACCCGGTCCGCTAAAAAGAATTTTAAGAGTTTAGCTGAATCGGCGAAAACTAATTTTGGTTTGATTTCAACCATTGCGGTAACTGCGTTTGCGGCGGCCACCAAAGAGGCGTTGTCGTTTGCCGATGAAATTGGCAAGATGGCCAATCGCGCCGGGATCACTACGGACGCATTGCAGGAAATGCGATTTGCGTTTGACAAGGCGGGTATCAGTGTTGCCGATGTTGATAAATCTTTTTTACAATTTGGAAAAAGACTGGGGAAAGCGCGGGCAGGGTTTGGGGCATTGGAAGAGGGGTTGAAACGGGTTGACCCTGAATTGTTGGCCAATATAAAAAACACCAATTCCAACACGGAAGCGTTGCAAAAACTGTTTGAGGGAATGTCGCAAACGACGGACCAGGCCAAAAAACTGGCTATTGCGGACGCGGCGTTTGGTCGGTCTGGGTTGAAAATGACCGCCGCTTTTCAGGCTGGGTCCGATGCGTTTAATGAGAATATTAAACTGGCGCGGGAACTCGGGGTGGTACTGGATAAAAATTTAATCGAAAGTGCGGAAAAAACAAAGGATCAGTTTGCGGCGGTTTCTGAAGTTTTAAAAACACAATTTGTAACCGTTATGCTGGAAATTGCACCCATATTATCAGCAACTGCACAGGGAATTTTGAATGTTACCAAGGAAATTATTTTATTCAAAAACATGGTCTTAGATGCGGCAACGGGGGCTAACACACTTTCGGAGTATTATGCACAATTAAAAAAGAAAGCTAATGATCTTAGGGCTTCTATCAATGTGTTAAATCAAGCGGGGACATTAAGCCCATTAAACCCATTATCTAAGATTAAAAAACAAAAAGAAGAAGATTTAATTTTAACGAATCGGAAAATTAAGCAGATAGAAGACTTGGCTAAACATGAAAAATTACTGGTACAAGCGAATAAACGACTATTGGAGGGGAACGTAGAACTAGGTATTTCCGCCCAAAAAGCTACTGAAGATTTACAGGGAATGCTGGACCTTATAACTTTACTTGCTACTGCTGGGGCCTCACCCATGCCTTTGATCATTGGTCCAGATTATAAGTTATCTGATGCCGCGCCCATTGCACAGGATCCGCAGTTCGCTGAGGATTTGGCCCGTAGTCTAGGAATTGTCGAGGATCTTTTTGACGACACTACGGAGGCGGCAAAACTTTACCAAGAGCAGATTGACGCATTAAATTTTTCCTTGGACTCGGGGAAAATAAGTATAGATACCTGGGTAGATGGAATGGATTTGGCAAAATCAAAATACAAGGAAACTTTGCGTGCAAGCTCAAAACTTTTAGAAGTGACCAATGAATTAGGGTTCACTTTTTCCAGTGCGTTTGAGGATGCCGTTGCAGGGGGAGAAGATTTTTCGGATATTCTTGTCGGACTGGAAGAAGATTTGCGTCGGTTGATGCTTAGATTATTGGTGATTGAACCTTTACTGGGAGTGTTCAAAGACTTTCTTTTTGAAGCCAGTTTAACGGATTTTAGCGGATTGTTTGGGGGTCTGTTCGGGGGATCTTCCGGGGTTACGGACGGAAGTATCGATGCCCATTTATTCGATGAGGGGGATTTACCCATTGGCGGCGATGCCCCTGTCAATGTGATAATCAACAACAATTCCGGGTCGTCGGTTTCCACCAAGGAATCCCGGAATTCTCAGGGGGGCCGGGACCTTACAGTTATGATAGGGGAAGCGGTGGCGGACGATTTCCGCCGTGGTGGTCCGGCTTCCCGAGCGGCTAAAAATGTTTTTGGTCTAAAAAATCAACCTATGGGCAGGTAATCAATATGTCAACGTGGCCATTGTCTCTTCCCCAAAACCCGGTTTATTCATCTTATGAAGAAACTCCGCCGGATACATTGATCCGAACTGAAATGGACGTGGGTCCACCAAAGGTACGGCAACGGTACACCGCCGGGATCAGGAAATTCTCTTGTGATTACCGCATGACAGAGGCACAAATAGCCACTTTGGACACATTTTTTGTTACGACTATAAGCGGCGGTTCGGTGTCTTTTGATATGCCTCACCCCAGAACAGGCGACAATATCACAGTTAGAATAATAGGTGTTCCGGCATATAGAGCGGTGACCAAAGGAATTTACGACGTTTCCTGCAAATTCGAGGAATTGCCTTAATGAGTAGAACATTATCGGCGGCAACCATTGAGGCTTTAAATTCTGCGGACACGTCCGAGATTTTTTTAATTCTTTTGACAATCGAAACAGCGGATCCGGCAACGCCCATCCGGGCAGTAAATAATACGGTCGATGTCGTTTCGAACGGGAACACGTTCACCGCGTTCCCGTTTCGTTTGAGTCTGCCCACCGATTCGGAAGAAATCGGAATTTCAGCGGCCAAATTATCTATTGATAATATTGATCGCCAAATTGTAACGGGGATTCGGTTTATGACGTTCGACCCGGAAATAACCATGGAGGTGGTGCGGGCGGCGGACCCGGACACAATAGAGGCATCGTTCGGGGGGTACCGTTTGAAAAATGTTACCTATGATCATTTGACGGTAAGCGGGGATTTGACCATTGAATCTTTTTTGCTGGAACCTTTTCCTTCAGGGGTGATGGGTCCGGGGAACTTTAAAGGGATTTTTTAGTGGATGTCAACCAGTATATCGGGATTCCATTTCAAGCGCGTGGCCGGGACCGTGCCGGGATTGATTGTTGGGGGTTGATTAGACTGGTCCTGGAAGAACAATTCGAGGTACGGGTTCCCTCTTATGTGGACGAATACGAAACTATCGAAGCGGAAAAAATAGGAAAACTGGTGGCCTGTAATTTGCCCACCTGGACAGAAGTTTTTGATGAACAGATTCAACCGGGCGACGTGGCATTGTTCCGCGTCAAGGGGCAACCTATCCATGTTGGTCTGATTGTTTCCAAGGCATATATGATCCACATTTTGCCGGGAGTGGATGCCTGTTTGGACAAATTCAACGGGTTACGGTGGGGAAAACGTTTAATCGGAATTTACCGTTATGATAACAACTGAAGAAAAATCCCTTGTACATATTTCCTCTTGTCCGCATCCGTTTAAATCTTTGCGTAGCACTTGGGATATTTTCCCCGGAATGTCTATCGCGGAAATCCTCGAAACGGTGCAACCGGATCCGTTACTGCGTTTGCATTCCGTCGTTTTTTTAAACGATGAATTGATCCCGCCGGATCTTTACCCCGCCATTTACACTGAAGAAGGGGACCAGGTTTTTTTAAAAATGGTTCCGTCGGGCGGCGGGGGCGGCGGAGACAAAGACATTCTTTCCATTTTCGCCACCATCGCCATTTTCGCAGTCGGGGCGTATTTTACCTACGGATCTTTTTCCGGGGTGCTTGGAACTACTCTTTTAGGAAGCAAAACTTTTACATTGGCCAAAGCAATCGGCGCCACCATTGGACTGGTCGGATCTTTGGCCATGTCTGCATTGGCTCCCCCCGCGTCGTCAAATCTGAATTCTATTTCTGATAGTTCCTTCAGTTCTTCCCCCTCTTTGTCGGGCGTGGGAAACATCGCTAACAAATTTGGACCAATACCAAAAGTTTTTGGCAAGGTTCGCATGACTCCTCCTTTAGGTGCGTTGTCAACAGCAACGATTGGGCAGGACCAGTATCTGTATATGACGGTGGTCTGGGGATACGGACCCCTGGAAATTTCGGATATTAAAATCGGGGAAACTGCGATCACGGATTTTTCTGACGTGGAAATTGAAACGGTTACCGGCGACACCGGCGACGATACGATAACAACGTTTCCCTTCACCTCAGATATTTACGAGGAAGATGTCGGGGTGACTATGCGTCAAACGGATGGATGGATCACCCGGACCACGCAACCCAACACGGATTGGATTGGAGTTGATTTGACGTACCTTTCCGGCCTGGTGGGTTGGGACAACGAGACCGGGGAACGGGTCAACATGACAGTGACCTGGGACATTGAGTTTAGAGAATCCCTGGGTCCGGGAACATGGAAAGATCCTCACACCGGGTCTTTTTCTGTTTCTCAAACAGAACGAATTTCCGATGTATACAGAATTTCAGGCGGCTGGTCGGTCACCGATCATGGGGAAACTCAAGGTCAATTCGATGTACGAATCAAACGGGTTACCGTGGATGATCAATTCTCCACCACGCACACTGTTTTTGACGAACTCACCTGGTCCATTTTAGAATCACAAACTTTTACCGCGCCGATCAGCGAACCTGGATTGGCCCAATCGGCCATAAAAATTCGGGCAACGGATCAACTTAATGGAGTGGTGGACCAGCTTTCTGGGGTGGTCGAGGCAAAATATAAAGACTGGAACGGCGCGGCGTGGGTGGTGCAAAAAACTTCTAACCCTGCGAGTGCGTTTCGGGAAGTGTTACAAGGCCCCGGTAACTCCAATGCGTTGGCCGATGCAAGATTGAATTTGACTAACCTTCAGGATTTTCACGATAAATGCGTGGCGGCGGGTCGGGAATTTAATATGGTTGTCGATTTTCAAACGACCGTGGAAGATATGCTCAACGACATCGCGGCGGCGGGTCGGGCTAAAAAAACGTTCGTCGATGGTAAATGGGGCGTGGTGGTGGATGAAAAAAGAACCAGTATCATTCAGCATTTTACGCCTAGAAATTCATGGGGGTATGAGGGCAATAAAATTTTCCAAGATCTTCCCCACGCGCTTCGGGCAAAATTTCAAAACCGAGACAAAGACTGGATCCTTGACGAGCGGATTGTTTACGACGATGGATACAACGCGGACAACGCCACCAAATTTGAGGAATTGCAGTTATTAGGAATCACGGACTCCAACCAGGTATATAAGGATTCCCGTTACCATATAGCAACGGGCAGACTTCGACCTGAGTTACATAGTTTTTACGCAGACCTGGAATACATCCAATGTACGCGGGGGGATTTGATTCGATTCACCCACGATGTCCCTTTGTTCGGACTAGGGTATGGCCGGGTTAAATCTGTGACCAATGACGGGGTTAATGTCACCAATGTGGAACTGGATGATTCGGTTCCTATGGAAATAAATAAAACCTATGAAATCAGGTTCCGTAAAACGTCCGACGGGTCTTCCACAAAATATTCCGTCACTGCGAACCCTGGGAATCAATTTAATATAACTTTCGGGGAAACGGTTTCTATCGCCAATGGCCCGACGGTGGGCGATCTATATATGTTTGGGGTCACAGGGTTAGAATCCGTTGAACTGGTGGTCAAGGACATTGAGCCGGTTAATGATTTATCGGCCCGTTTGGTTTGTGTGGACCATGCCCCCGGAATCTATGACGCGGATACAACGGAAATCCCCCCGTTTGATTCTCAGATAACCATACCCCCTGGAGCGGACACCCCGTTTATAGTTGATGCCCGTTCAGACGAAACTGTGCTTTACCGTGATGCAAACGGAAAACTCCAGTCGCGGATTTTAATTTCCCTCGGAATGACCGTCAACTTGCAGATTGTTCGAGTGGTATCCTTGCAGGTGCAATACAGGTTTAGCAGTTCAACGCACACCTGGTGGGATTTGCCCGACCAACCCGCAACGGCAACTCAGGTGACCATTGCCCCGGTTGAAGACGGCCAAACTTATGATGTTCAGCTTCGATATAAATTCAATGACGGCAACCATGGCCCTTATGCGACGTTGAGCAATCACATTGTTACGGGGAAATCCAATCCCCCGAATGATGTTACAGGGTTTGCGATCACGGTCCGCAAATTTCAACTGGAGTTAACCTGGAACGCAAACTCCGACCTTGATTTGTCAGAATACGAAATTAGATCGGGATCCGCAACCTGGGGCGCGGCAACCTTAATAACCCGGACCGATGCCCTTTCCCACGTTATTGATGTCGATCAAACGGTTACAGGGACCAATGAATTTTTAATCAAGGCACTGGATGAGTCGGGGAACTATTCAACCACGGCGGCCAATGTGACTTTGACGGTGACCGCCCCTAATGCTCCGTCCGTCGCCACCACGATTGACGGGCAGGACCTGGTTTTATCCTGGACCACGAACCCTGGAACGTTCGATATCCTGGAGCATGAAATCAGGAGCGGCGGAACCACTTGGGGAACAGCTACTTTCGTGGCCAAAGTGACTGCGGATTCGTACCGAACGCAGGTAAACTGGAGCGGATCGAAAAAATGGTGGGTGGCCGGAATCGACCGGGCGGGGAACACCGGGACCGGGCAAAGCGTGGATGTCAACAACACGGCCTCGGTCGTTACTCAATTAACTTCGCAGGTGATTGATAATAATATTTTGTTCCGCTGGAACGTCACCGCCGGCACCGCCCCGGTGGAACACTATGAGTTGAGGAAAGGAACCACGTTCGCAACCGCCGAGGTCATCGGGACTAGTAAAACCACGTTCCTGGCTTATTTTGAAAGTGCTTCAGGGTCCAACACCTATTGGGTTGTTCCCATTGATACGGGCGGGACCTATGGCACGGAACAAAGCGTGGTTGTGCAGGTGGACGAACCGCCCGACTTTACTTTACGAAACACGTTCAACACAGATTTTTTTGGAACCAGGACCAATGTACAAAGGCGCACGGACGACCGCCGGGCGGTTCAGTTTGATGGCGTGGACGATGTTTTTCAAGTTATAAGCGACGCCACACTAGACATTGGAGCCAGTGATTTTTCGATTGAATTCTGGTTCAAACCGGCCACCGGGCAGTCCAATAATTATTATATTTTGGACAAATACCAGGACTCTTCAAACTATATAAGGATTTCCTTGGACACCAACCAGCGGATTGCTCTAGGCTCAAAATCGTCGAATATAACCCGCGTAAGCATTGGATCATCAAACGGTGCGGTGACTTTAGGGAAAAGGCATCACGTCGCATTTGTCGCCGACCGTGATTCTTCTGCCAACTCCAAAGTATATGTGGATGGGGTGGATGTGACCTCTGGAACTTCCACCGCAGACACCACCAGTATCACCAACACAGCGGAATATGAGTGGGGGAAAAATTCCCAAGTTGCTAACGAATGGTTCGTTGGCGAACTGGACGACGTTCGAATCTGGAGCGACGTTCGAACCAGTGCGGAAATCTCTAACAATAAGGACATGGAACTGGATGGCGACGAGGCCGGGTTAATTGGATACTGGAGATTCAATTCAATAGATAGCGCGGGGAATGTTTTGGATCTTACAGACTCACACAGGGACGGTACGCTTGCAGGGAACCCAACCATATTGACTCCGGACGTGACCATTGTCGCTCCGGTGAATATAACGGAGACCTACGACGCTGGGTTTGGGGCAACGTGGCAAACCGACATCACGGCGGGAAAAACTATTTACGCGCAGGATGTTCCTACCACGGCGGACATTGAACAGATATTTGACCTCGGAGCGGTGGCCAGCGCGGCGCGGGTGGTGGTCAATACCACGTTAACCGAAATTGTGAGCGGCGGCACCATGACCACAACTATTTCCACCAAACAAACCCTTGCGGCGGCATGGACCGTTCACACCGCCGGGACCGAAGCATTCGCCACAAATTTTCGATATGTACGGGTGAAACTGGCGTTTACTTCCGATGCGAAACAAATGTGGGAAATTACAAAGATGAACGTAGAAGTTAAATCAAAATTGATCACCGATCAGGGAACAGTAACAGTTTCATCAAATCCGGAAACGGTCACTTTAAATAAAACCTTTGCGGATATTGAATCTATAGCATTGACCCCGGTGGGAACCACCTCTAAATTTGCGGTTCGAAACGGGGGAACGGGGAGCAATCCAACAACGTTCGATGTTTATTTGTTTAATGATACCGGGGCCGCCAGTACAGGGGATGTAAGCTGGGTGGTACGCGGATACTAGGAGAATAAAAATATGTCAAGCGGCGATTTTTCAAAACCCGTAACGACCGACGCAAAAGCGGACGTTTTATCAAATATCCGGAATTTGATGGATAGTCTTGCAAAGATGCAGGATGCCACTTCCGATACCAACCCACCAACTAATTCCATTCGGTTCAATTCCACGACCAAACGATTTGAAAAGTACGACGGGGCAAGCTGGGGAGAGCTAATCGTCAAGGCGTCCGATAATTACGATATCAGCGTTACTGCGTTGAATGGCACGGCGGACACCGGGTTTGCGGCGGCGGCCCACGTTGGTTCAGGCGGCGCGGCTCATGCCGATGTTACTACTTCAGTTGATGGATTCATGATCGCGGCAGACAAACAGAAACTGGACGACGCGACAAGCGCGGCGACCGCTTCCAAACTGGTGGAGCGGGACGCATCCGGGCGGGCGCAGTTTGCCGCACCAAGCGCGGCGGCGGACGTGGTGATTAAATCTTACCTTGGAACCGTGGCCACACTAAACACCGGAACCGGGTCCGGTAATGTACCACTGGTGGGAACCGTTTCTGCCTCGGAAACACTGGCCGGAACCGTGGAACGGGCAACGGACGCGGAGGCTTTGACCGGGACGGACACCACGCGGTTTGTTACTGCAAAACATATCACCGACCGACAAAAAGCCGTTCTCCTGGCCCGGGAACGACAAACCAACGGGACGAACGGCGGAACTTTTACCAGTGGGTCATGGGCGACGCGGACGTTACAGACCACGGAACAAAACGGGATTAGCGGCGCGTCTTTGGCCACAAATCAAATCACGTTACCCAAAGGGGAGTACTACATTCGCGCCCACGCCCCCGCGTACCAGGTCAACGCACACAAAATCAGGTTGTACAATGTCACCGATGCGGCGGTGCTTGTTAACGGGACCAGTGCCCATTCAGCGGCCACCGACGCAACGCAAACGGATTCATGTTTAGAATTTTATTGGTCTATTTCGACAACAAAAGTTTTTCAATTGGAACACCGTTGCCAGACAACCAAGGCAACTAACGGGCTTGGAGTATCAAGCAATTTTGGTGGCGACGAAGTTTATTCGAGTGTTGAAGTAACTAAACTGGGAGAAGTCTAAATGGCGGAAGTCAATCGGCGGTTCGGCGATTCTGGACTAGCGAACGTGGTATATTACATCAGGGAGTTTTTGATTATTGTAACAGCGGCGGCGGTTATTTGGGGAGTCAACGAATTGGGGAAACTGGACGTTTTACAACTTGACATTGATCATTTGAAAGACACCACCCACCGGGTTTATGAGTATCAGGTTAAGATAGAATCTGAGTTGAGGGAACACACAAAGAAACCCTGTCATGCGGCGGCGTGTGCTTCTTTAGAAAATATAAAAGAAGACATCCGAGAAATAAGGAGCGGACCTTAAATGGGCAAATTTAAGAGGGGCAAATTTAAAAAGGAATAATTTGGAATGATAGAATTAGCCGGAATTTATTGTAATGGAATGAACACCGATCTAACAGAAGCTAACAATGATCGTTATCAAATCGAAAAATTGTTTCACCATTCTGTTTATCTTTTGCACAATAAAAGTAATTTTTTTACTTCCAGTTTGATGGAATCTTTCTGGAATAGAAGATATGGAAAATATTATCCTCTATATATAACCAAACGGTTACTGGTTGAGGTTCGCCACCAGTTGCACTTGAAAAGAGTGGTCAATCTTTTTGGCCATTCACAAGGAACCCTGGTTTGTATGAACGTTTTAAATTTACTTTCAACGAATGAGCGGAAAGCGGTTTATTGTTATCTGTTCGCGCCGGTTACAAATTATGAGGTTGACAAATCGAATATTTTTGATTACGTTGCCGGACAGGATTTAATTGTCAGAAAATTTTTCAAGCCAGAAAAAGGGTTTTCCGGAAAACTTTTCTTCCGACCAAGCGGTGGGCATAACCTGGTTGCAGATTACTTAAAACATTTTGGAGAATTCCATGAGCAAATTAATAACGGGTCTAACAGGTTTGATATTATTTTTTAGTGCGGGGTGTTCTTCTTTAGAAAACGCTGGAT